>JAABUN010003364.1_pt1 | contig 24942 bp, 23 predicted proteins | sample 5559311 | NCBI WGS metagenome assembly JAABUN01 (sample SAMN10711877, study PRJNA513370) | rock metagenome | isolation source: Antarctica rocks | place: Antarctica: Victoria Land, Siegfried Peak sud
CATCAACCCCTGGCAGGTAGAACGCAATCAGCGGCGAGCAACCGTCAATTGGTGCTTCTCCACGGCTCATGCCCGTACCAAACTGGCGCGGCTATACCCAAACTAATCACGGTGGTCGTGTACTAGTTCGGGAAAGTCTAACCGGGGCTGCTCACCCTCACGCCAGCCGGTGAGTGCGTTCGTCAGGTAGACGGCGGCGCGTTCCCGGCCCGAGAGCGGTGTCCCTAAGTTTTGCAGTACCAGCCCCAGCTGAAGGTGCGCGACGACAAACGGCGCGGGCAACAGTTCAAATCCGAATACCCGCGTTGTAGCAGCTTTTTTGAGGTCGCTCCCTAGTAGCGCATCGTCGCCACGTTCCCTTAAGGTCGTTTCAATTCGTGCCAGCACCTCGACCAAGTACGCCCCGGTGCCGCAGCACGGGTCAAGTACAATGACGTTTTCATCAGCTAACCCGTCGGCTATCCCAAGCTCATCTCTCAAGGTGCGGTCTACCCGCTCGACCATGTAACGCACGATTTCAGGCGGCGTGTACCAGACGCCCAGCTGTTTACGAAGTTCGGGATCGAACGCCTCGAGAAACGGTTCATAAAAGTATTGCACCGCTTCACCCTCGTTAAAACGCTCGAAAAAGGCGCGGCGGTTCACACGGTTTAAGGTGTCACCCGTCCAGGTCAGGACTTCTACAAGGTCTAGGGTCTCTAAGCGTTCAGGGTCGGTGACGCGGTAAAACAGCGCACGAATGACCGGCACCTTAAGGGTATAGGCCGCCAGCCGCCAGTCGAAACGGTCTCCCTCTCTGGCTGTCTTATGCCACAGCACCCACGCTGAAAAGATGCCGTAGAAAAGCGTTTGAATGAGCGTAGAACGAAAGAACGCCTCACCTTGCGCCTCTTGAAAGTGAATCCCTAGAGCTTCCTCTAACGCGGTGCGGACACCCTCGAGCGTCGGCAAGTCGGAGCGGTCTAACCGCACCCTGGCTTCACGGGCGTAAGAGGCGAGAAACCACGCCACATCTTTAGGGTCGTTAAGCGGTGCGCCTTGCAGCATGACCCGCTTCAGATAATCCTCAAAGCGACCTGTGTGTTCAGTGCTCAGTGTAGCGAGTGGAATACGCCAGAAGTCTTGTTCTGTGGGTGCTAAACGGTAGGGCTCGAGCTGGGTGATTTCACCGTTCGCTCCCTGCGTCACGGGTAAAAAATCCCGGTAGTTGGTCACGAGCACCTGACCGTAACGAGCAAGGTAACGTTTGATCTGTTCGCTGTTCGCCGTCTGCTCGACATCGGCAGCGGTGCCTTTGACCTCGAGCACGCCCCTAGACGGCACTTGACCGCCGCGTAAGACCTGCGCCGCGTCATCTTCAGCACGGAGCTGGTCATGTGAGAAGAGGCCGCCGTCCGGGATACCTGCCCCTCTATTTTGCAGGTTGATAACCGCGTGAACGCGGGGGCGTAAGCCTTTGCCGACCTCGTTTAAGAGACTAGCAAGGGGGCCGTAGTAGGACGTTTCAGCGACGGCTTGCCCGGTGCTGTGAATAGTGCGGAGGTCGCGCAAATATGTTTCCGTAGCACTCAAAGGTGATCTCCTGAAGGTGACGTGAGCAGAGCTTTTCTCTAACCGTTCGTGTTTGGATCATACCTTCAGCATCCCGATCTAAACCCGCACCCGGCACAGAACAGAAAGAGGGGCGCTAACGCCCCTTGTTTATGCTGCAAACGCTAGCTTGTCACCCTCGAGCGCCCGGAGCTGATACCGCGTTAAGTCCCACTCGAGCCGAGCAACCTCAAAAGCACACCGGGCTTCAGTTAAGGCGTCCTCAGCTTCAGCGAGTGCCGCGCACTCGACACGTAGCTCGAGCCGCAACTTCGCCGAGCGTTCTCTTTCGTTCTTACCCTCGACGCCTTCACAGAGCGCCACAGCTTCACACAGCTCGAGCACCCGCTTAGCTTCAGCGTGGGCCGTGACCGCACCACAGAGGGAGATTTGGGCATCCTCTAGGCCGTTCTTAGCGGCTTGGAGTTGGGAGAGAAGAGGGGCGCTCATGCCGCCTCTCCCCAAGTGTCCCAATCGTCGCCCGGTACTTCGTCCTGAATGATAGGGGGCAGCTCGTCATCTGCCCCGTCCTCTTGTGCCAGTTCTGCAAACAGCTTTTGCAAGTCCTCTTCACGGTCGGCGTACATCTCGACATCGTAGAAACTAAAGGGGCTCATTACAGAGCCCTCGACGCGACACGTACTGCTGCCTTGATGGTGGTGTGGCTCGAGACTTGGTTCATGGCGTCGTCCAGAACGTCCCAAGTTGTTCCCCACGTCTGGAGGGTGCCGACGGTGACGCCGCCCCGCTCTACGTCGTAACTCTTCATAGGACGGTGGTAGTTAGCGCCGGGTTGCTTGCGGATGGTGATATTCTGCATTCTAATCTCCTACTTGCGGGATTCTAAGGGGCTTTGCTTACCAGGGCTTCTGCCCCTTAGTGACCCTATACTAGCATAAAACGTTAGTAGTGTCAACACTACTCTGTGCTATACTGTCTTTATGAACGCTACTACGCTACAAGAGACTATGTCCCGTGCTAGCATCATCGGCATGGGTACGATCAAGTGGAAACTTGCCGAGTTCTTAGACGCGCACAACGTCACGGCCTACCGACTGGCTACCACGCTCGACAGCCATACCCGAACACCGACGATTTACCGGATCGCCAAAAAGGACGTGGAGCTGAGCCGCGTTGACTTTACGGTGATGGCTTCTGTGATCGACGGGCTAAGAGAGTTGACGGGTGAAGATGTAGCGGTGAGTGACCTGCTCGAGTATAGAGAAGAGGCGTAGTCATGGCAGGCCAAATCATCAAACGCGGTGAGCGCAGCTTCATCGTGCGGGTCTTTATAGGCCGGGACGCGAACGGTAAACGCGACTATATGAACCAGACCGTCAAGGGTTCTAAAAAGGACGCCCAGGCGCTTCTCAATAAACTTTTGCGAGAGAAGGACATGGGTACGCTACTCGAGCCCAGCCGCGAAAGTCTGAACGATTACCTTGACAGATGGCTCGAGGCTGCTGCTAAGCCGCGTCTGGGAGCCTCGAGCTATAGCGACTATGAACGGCTGCTCAGGTACTACGTCCGGCCCGAGCTGGGTGCGACACCGTTGCAAAAGCTCACCGCCCTCGACATCCAAAAGGTCTACGCTGGGATGAGCGCCCGGAACCTCTCACCCCGAACGGTGCAGTACACGCACCGGATTCTGCGGAACGCGCTCGAGCAGGCCGTGAAGTGGCGGGTGCTCACCCACAACCCCGCCCAGCACGTAGAGCTGCCCAAACAGGTACGCCGTGAGATGGACTTTATGACCGATGAAGAGTCCCGGCGCTTTTTGACCGCCGCCCGTACCTCACCTCACTACGCCTTTTTCACGCTGCTACTCTCTACCGGACTGCGCCCGAGTGAAGCCCTGGCGCTGCGCTGGCAGGATGTAGACCTGAAGCGGCACGCGCTCAGGATTACCCGCACCGTAAAGCGTCACGGGGGCGTGTGGCTTTTTGACGAGCCCAAAACCAAAAAGAGCCGCCGTGTGGTCGATTACCCTATGAGTCTGAACGAAGTCTTACTCGAGCACCGCGCCAAACAAGCCGAGCTGATAGGGGAGGGTGAGCTGGTTTTCTCGTCGCTCGAGGGGACGCCCCTACACGAGAAGAACATCCTGACGCGCTACTACCGCCCCCTGCTGACGGCGGCGGAGCTGCCCAAAGAGATGAGGCTTTACGATTTGCGCCACACACACGCCTCACTACTGCTGCTGGCAGGGGTTCACCCCAAAGTCGTGAGCGAGCGTTTAGGTCATAGCAGCGTGGTCATCACCCTCGACACTTACAGCCACATCATCCCGAGCCTTCAGCGTGACGGTGCCGACAAGCTCGACACGGTGCTGTTCGGAACCAAAAAAGACGTGGTTGAAGCTCGCCCGCTGAACTGACCACAAAACATTTGGCACACTATAGGCACACAAACAAGAAAAGCGGCTGACTCTTTACGGTCAGCCGCTTCTACTTTTGCCGTGCTGCACGGCCTTTCTCTGGTCGGGGTGACATGATTTGAACATGCGACCACTTGACCCCCAGTCAAGTGCGCTACCAGGCTGCGCTACACCCCGTCAGCTTCAAAAGCGTATCACGCGGGCTGGAGAGCGTCAACTTACAGCGGTAGCGAAAACTCCATAAGCGCCCCCCGCCCCGGCTCGTGACTTAGGCTAATCTTTCGCGGGCTTTCTTTTGTTACACTGCTCACAACTAACAATTTCGACGTTGGGGAAGGAGGACGTTACCCGGCTTTTATCCTTGACCAGCCAGCTTTTTTAAGGAGTTTTCGATGATTCAAGATGTTGAGCAAAGACTCGCCCCGCCCGTAGAGTTCAAAAAGCGTTACGACAACTTTATCGGCGGTCAGTTCGTAGCGCCCGCTTCGGGCCGCTACTTTGAAAATCCCTCGCCGGTGACGGGTCAGACCTTTTGCGAAGTGGCGCGCTCGAGCGCCGAAGACGTGGAAAAAGCCCTCGACGCCGCGCACGCTGCCAAAGACGCGTGGGGCCGCACCTCAGCGACCGAACGCTCGAACATCCTCCTAAAAATTGCCGACCGTATCGAAGAAAACTTGGAAACGCTCGCCAAGGTCGAAACTTGGGATAACGGCAAGGCGCTCCGTGAGTCGATGGTTGCCGACTTGCCGCTCGTCGTCGATCACTTCCGCTATTTTGCGGCAGCGATTCGCGCCCAGGAGGGCGGTATCTCGCAGCTCGACAACGATACGGCGGCGTACCATTTTCACGAGCCTATCGGCGTCGTCGCGCAGATTATCCCCTGGAACTTTCCTATCCTGATGGCGACCTGGAAGCTCGCTCCGGCGCTCGCCGCGGGCAACTGCGTGGTGCTTAAACCCGCCGAGCAGACCCCTGTCGGTATCGCCTTTGTCGCCGAGCTTATCGCCGACTTGTTGCCGGACGGTGTGCTCAACATCTTACAGGGATTCGGCGTCGAGGCGGGTAAACCACTCGCCAGCAGCCCCCGGATCGGTAAGGTCGCCTTTACCGGCGAGACCACCACGGGCCGCCTGATTATGCAGTACGCCTCGGAAAACCTGATTCCGGTGACGCTCGAGCTCGGCGGCAAGTCGCCCAACGTCTTTTTTGAAGATGTAATGCGCGAAGACGACGCTTACTTCGACAAGGCTCTCGAGGGTTTTGCCATGTTCGCCCTCAACCAGGGCGAGGTCTGCACCTGCCCGAGCCGCGCGCTGGTTCAGGAGTCGGTGTACGACGCCTTTATGGAGCGCGCGGTGGCCCGCGTCGAAAAGATTCAGATGGGCAACCCGCTCGATCCCACGACCATGATGGGCGCGCAAGCCTCGAACGATCAGCTCGAGAAAATCTTGTCGTACTTCGATATTGGCAAGGCCGAGGGTGCCAAAGTCCTTACCGGCGGTCAGCGTAAAGTCCTGGACGGGGGTCTCGAGGAAGGTTATTACGTCGAACCGACCATCTTTGAGGGTCACAACAAGATGCGCGTCTTTCAAGAAGAAATCTTCGGGCCAGTCGTTTCGGTCACGACCTTTAAGGACGAAGCCGACGCGCTTGCTATCGCCAACGACACGCTCTACGGTCTCGGGGCCGGGGTCTGGAGCCGCGACGCCAACATCTGCTACCGCATGGGGCGCGGCATTCAGGCGGGGCGCGTGTGGGTCAACAACTTCCACGCGTACCCGGCGCACGCCGCTTTCGGCGGCTACAAGCAGTCGGGGGTAGGCCGCGAAAACCATCTGATGATGCTCGCTCACTACCAGCAGACCAAAAACATGCTGGTGTCTTACTCGCCGGACGCGCTCGGTTTCTTTTAAGCCGACGGGGCCGCGACTAGGGTGGCCCCGAGCCACCCTTTTTTAGTTTGGGCTTAACTTGGTTGTAGGAGGAGAAGATGGACACCACCCCGGTCAAACGCGCCGCCGACGGACGCGTCGAACGCGTAAGCATCACCCCGAAAGCTGTCGAACTTTTAGAAACGCTTAGGGAAACCTACGGCCCGCTGATGTTTCACCAGTCGGGTGGGTGCTGCGACGGTTCGTCGCCGATGTGTTATCCGCGCGACGACTTTAAGCTCGGCCAGGTCGATGTGTATCTGGGAACGGTCGCCGATACACCCTTTTACATGGGCAGTTCGCAGTACGAATACTGGAAGCACACTCATTTAAGCGTCGATGTGGTTAAGGGGCGAGGGAGCGGCTTTTCGGTCGAAGCGCCCGAGGGCGTACGTTTTCTGATTCGCTCGCGTATCTTCAGCGATGAGGAGTACGCGGAGATCTTGGCTGAAGGCGCGCCGCCCAGGGGCGAACACAGGTAGGTTCTGTTGACTACTGCCGTTTAGAGAACACGCTCGAATTCAGGCTGCATACGCAACCTGCCGATACGTCGCAACTTTGTGACGTCTCTTTCTTACTCCTTCTCGCTCCGGCATCGCTCCGGCATCGCTCCGGCACAGCCTGAAGTCGAAGCACTTAGCCCAGAACGTCAACAGAACCTGGGCCACGTCGATACTCTGGCTTACGTTGCCTGATAACGGTTGTAGTCCCTGAGTTCACTTTGTTGGCTGGCAAACATGGTTTTTAAAAGAAGGCTGAATGAGCCCTGACACCAATTGCCGGAGCGGAGCCAGACAACACCGGAGTACGTCGGCGGTACATCAGCTTTCAAGGTTGCTGCTAGCATACTACCGAAAGCAAAAGATATAATTTTCACGAGCAGGAGTATTGTGAAAATAATTATTTACTGACCGTGTATTGCCTTTCGGGACGCCCTCCGTTATACTCCGGCGAAAGCTATAGATTGGAGTGTGAACGATGCGTTTACGTCGCTTTACAGGTTGTCTATTGGTGGTCGGACTGCTGACCCTTCAGGTAGGGGCCGCGCAGAGTGCGGAATCGTTGCGGATTATGGCCCCGGCCTCTCCGGGTGGCGGTTGGGACACTACCTCGAGGCTTATGCAGACGGTTTTGCAGGAGACGGGTATCGTCCCCAGAGTCGAGGTGTTTAACGTCGAGGGCGCGGGAGGCACCATCGGTTTGGCGCAGCTGGCGAGCACTGAAAGCGGTCAGGGCGACCTACTGATGATGATGGGTCTGGTGATGACCGGGGCGGTGCTCACCAACGACTCGGCGGTCACGCTAGACCAGGCCACGCCTATCGCCAGCCTTACGGCTGAATATGAAGTCGTCGCGGTACCGGCAAATTCTCCCTTTCAAACGCTCGGCGACCTTCTGACGGCGCTCCGTGAAGACCCCGGCGCGGTCTCGTGGGCCGGGGGTTCGGCGGGGGGGACCGACCACATTCTGGCGGCGCTGATCGCGCAAGCTGCCGGGGTCGACCCTGCCCAACTCAACTACATACCCTATTCCGGCGGCGGTGAGGCGCTCGCAGCGGTGTTGGGGTCGCAGGTTTCAGCGGGCGTAACGGGCTACGGTGAATGGGCCGGGTCTATCGAATCTGGCGACCTGCGGGCGCTCGCACTGTCGTCGCCTGAACGCGTTGAAGGTATCGATGTTCCGACGCTGATCGAACAGGGGCTCGAGGTCGAACTCGCCAACTGGCGCGGCGTGGTTGCGCCGCCCGACCTAGACGACGCCGAGCGTGAGGTGCTGATCGCCATCGTCGACGAGATGCACGCTACGCCTGAGTGGGCGGCTGTGCTCGAGGACAACAACTGGGACGACGTGTACCGGAGCGGTGACGAATTCGCCGCCTACTTGAAGAGCGAAGACGAACGTGTGGGTGAAATCCTGGTCGATATCGGCTTGGTCGGTGAATGAACCAAAACGAACCGGGAAAACCCCGCAGCAGGTTGCCTTTGGGCGACCTGCTGGTTTCGCTTGGGGTGCTGGCGCTCGGCGGCTACTTTGCGTATGGGGCGCTCGCTATCAGCGTGTCGCAGACCTACTCGAGGGTGGGACCACGGTTCTTTCCGTTTCTGGTCGCCGCCGGACTGCTGCTGTGCGGCGCGCTGCTGCTCGTGCAGGCGCTGCGGGGTCACGCGGCCCCCGCTGAAGCGGGCGAAGACGTTGATACCGAACTGCCGCCCGACCTACGCGCGGTAGCGGGCGTCGGCGCGACGCTGGTGGTGTACCTGCTGCTCCTCGAGTCTGCTGGGTTCGTGCTAGCGTCGGCGGTGCTCTTTTGGGGGGTGGCGTTCACCTTTGGAAGCCGCCACCTGCTCCGCGATCCGCTGCTCGGTCTGGCGTTGGGGTTAGGCGTCTATCTGGCGTTTACCCGCCTGCTGGGGCTCCGGCTGCCCGCCGGGGTGCTTGCGCCGCTCGGTCTTTAATGGCAGGTCTACGGTGGCAGCTTTTTAGTGGCCGTTTGGTGACAGGTTTCTCACGGGTAGACCGCTAATGGACACTTTAGGAGCACTTTTAGACGGCTTTGCAGTCGCGCTGACGCTGCCGAATCTGGGTTGGGCGCTTCTGGGCGTGACGCTCGGTACGGTCGTCGGCATCTTACCGGGAATCGGTCCGGCGCTCACCGTCGCGCTGCTTTTACCCGTTACCTTCCGGCTCGATCCGATAGGCTCGTTTATCATGTTCGCGGGTATCTACTACGGCGGGATGTACGGCGGCTCGACCACCTCGATCTTGCTCAATACCCCCGGTGAAAGCGCCTCGATCATCACCGCTTTGGAGGGCAACAAGATGGCGCGGCGTGGGCGCGGCGGGGCGGCGCTGGGAACGGCGGCTATCGGCTCGTTCGTCGCTGGAACGCTCGCTACAGTTGGCCTCACCTTTATCGCGCCGCTGATGGTTAAGGTGGCGCTCTCGTTCGGTCCCGCCGACTATTTTGCGCTGATGATCCTATCTTTTACCACCGTGGCGTCGCTTCTGGGCGCGTCGGTACTACGCGGGCTCACCAGTCTGATGTTTGGGCTCGCTCTGGGTCTGGTTGGTATCGACCTTCAGACCGGGCAGGCGCGCTTTACGCTGGGTGTCCCGGAAATGCTCGACGGGATCAGCGTGGTAATCGTCGCGGTCGGCCTTTTTGCGGTAGGCGAGACCTTTTACGTCGTCTCGAGGCTTCGCCGCGACGACCAAGAGGTCATTCCCATCAGCGGTTCGGTGTGGATGAACCGGGACGACTGGCGACGTTCGTGGCGGCCCTGGTTGCGCGGCGCCCTGCTCGGGTTTCCGCTCGGGACGCTGCCCGCCGGGGGGGCGGAGATTCCGACATTTCTTTCTTACGCGCTTGAAAAACGCCTCAGCAAGCACCCCGAAGAGTTCGGTCACGGTGCTATCGAAGGGGTCGCTGGACCGGAGGCCGCCAACAACGCCGCCGCCGCTGGGGTTTTGGTCCCACTGCTGACGCTGGGACTGCCGACTTCGGCGACGGCGGCGATTATGTTAGCAGCGTTTCAACAGTTCGGGTTGCAACCGGGGCCGCTCTTGTTTCAGACGTCGCCCGATCTGGTGTGGGGGCTTATCGCCAGCCTTTATATCGGCAACACGATGCTGCTCGTCTTAAACCTCCCGCTTGCCGGGCTCTGGGTACGGCTGCTATTTATCCCACGACCGCTGCTGTACGCCGGGATTCTGGTTTTTGCCGCGCTCGGTACCTACAGCCTCAGCAACTCTATCGTCGACCTCGTAACACTTTTCAGCATCGGCGTCATCGGGTATCTGATGCGCCGTTTTTCATTCCCGGTAGCCCCGGCGGTCGTCGGGATGATCCTCGGACCGATGGCGGAGCAGCAGTTTCGGCGGGCTTTGGCAATAAGTCAGGGCGACCTCAGCGTGTTCGTACGCGAACCGATCTCGGCGGTGTTTTTGGCGATAGCTTTGGTGACTGTTTTGGTCCCGCTGCTCGGACCCTACCTGCGCCGCGTACGGCAATAGGTTGGAATAATTTTTGTATGGGACGTCACTGCCTGCCAGCTGAAAGAGAATTTGGCATCGAACCGGGGCTTCTGGAGCTGTTCAGGTCATCCGTTCAGGCGTAGCTTTGCGAGGAGGTAAAGGCGGGTGTAGTGAGGTACGTCGTTTGCAAATCTTCTCGAGGCGGCGGTGATAGCCGCTACTGGGTTCGGTTGACCCTCGCCATCAAGCAAACATGCGAAAATACGCTCGAGTTCTCTCTACACACGCAACTTGCCAATGCTCTTCAGGTTTTCTTCCTGCTTCTTACTCCCTACTTCTTCATCAGAGCACTCAGCCCAAAACGTCGACAGCACCCAATCCCTGACGCAGTTCCAAAAACCGCGCGGCCCGGTCTACGAACCGTGGCGACCACCACACCGTTACCCCGGCAAAACCGTGCTCGGCGGCGAGCCGCACGCAGTCTGCGGCGACCTCCGGCGCGACACCGTTGCGGGCGTTTGGATCGACCGTGACCTGAGTGTAGGTCTTGCCGAGATGAGTGGCGCACTCGAGACCCAGTTTTTCGACTGCTTCGGCAAAACGCCCACCGTGACAGTACGTCTGCGTCTGCACCAGCAGCGTGTCGACACGCTCGGCAAACGCGCCGTAGTGCCAGCCGTGTTTTTGCAAATACGTTTGCGCGAGCGGCCTGCCGGTGGGTTTGAAGGCAACCCGTTGCCCGCGTGAACGTACGATATCGGCGGCATGATCTAGATTCTTCAGCGTTGCCTTGACCTCCCACGAAAACTCAGGAACGTTGGCGAAGTTAGGCTCGTAGATATAAACGAGCCCGGTGGCTGCTAACTCGTCCTGGGCGAGGCTTTCCAGATGCGCCAGCCCCGCCGTAGCGACGAGCGTACGCGCCGAAAAACGTTCCAAGAAAGCTAGACTTTTACGTATCCAAGCTACATCGAGTGGTTTGTCGACGTTACCGGAGACCAGCATCAGGGTGTCGCTCGGTCTCAAAAACGGCTCCAACCGTGACAGCGTACGCAACCCGGCGGCGTTGTAGATGGGCAGGTTGATCATCGGCCCTAGTAAACCACGCTCAGATGGGGTGAAAAACAGGGTCTCGTTTGGGGAATATCTGTGCGTCCTAAAACGCTAGACTCTGATATCTGAAACAAAAATTTCACGAGCCACAGCGTTGTGAAATAAATTATAAGATAGTGGACTTTGAACGTTTTCGTGCGCTGCTGATGCTGATGGTATCGGCGTTTCAATCCGCGCGCCCTTACGCCTTACGGTTTAGTCGACGCCACATGTTTAAGCAGCTCGAGCACAAATGTCACATCTCCCAGAGCCCGGTGGCTCGCGTGTTGTGTTAAGAGGTCGTCCAAACCTTCGGCGACCACCGCCTTGTGCAACCCGAAACTGCTGCGTCCGTGTAGGCGCGCGTAGAGGCGCATCGCGCAAACGAAGAGCAGTTTGGGGTGGGGGAGACCCCAGCAGGCGCTAGTCTGCTCGAGCATCCGCGCGTCGAACGGGGCGTTCCAAGCTAGGATAGTCGCGTTCCTGGCAACCCGGACAAGTTCTGGTAAAACCTCCGGCCACGTCGGTTGGTCGCGGAGGTCGGCGAGCGACAAACCATGCACGCGCTGCGCGTGCGGGTTCATCGTCTGCATTTTGGGCCGCACCAACGTCTCGAGCCGGGTGCGTCCTTGCGTGTCGATCAGCGCGACCTCGATAACCTCGGCACCTTTGAGGCCGGTGGTCTCAGTGTCTAAAATTAGTACGTCGGGCCGCGCCACGAGCGCGCGAACCGCGCCGAGAACACGCGCGCGTTCGCCTCGGCAGCGTCCGCAAAGGGGGCTGAGCGACCCGGAAAGTAATGGCTGAGCGCAGCGAGCACAAAGGTTGGTTTGACCCTGAAGTTTGGTAGGACCTTGCATCTAGCTGTAGTCTAAGCCGAGCGGAGCGCGCGACGCCAGGGTTAGTTTGCTGGTTTTAGAAGGTTGGCTGGCTGGCTTCAAATCGTCAGGTTTGGACGCTGTAGCTGGATTGCTATAAGCTGGACGAGATACATGTGAGACTCGAAAGGACGTGACATGACAGACGCACGCGCCGACATCGGCCTGATCGGGCTCGCGGTGATGGGCCGCAATCTGGTTCTCAACCTAAACGACCACGGTTACAAGGTCGCGGTTTACAACCGGACCACCGAAAAGATGACTGCCTTTATAGAGGGTGAAGCGCAGGGTACACAGGTACAGGGTTTTTCTGAGCTGAGCGAGCTGGTGGCGGCTTTGGAGAGTCCCCGCAAGGTCATGCTAATGGTCGAGGCGGGGCGGGGCGTCGACGCGGTGATCGAACAACTCACCGGGCTGCTGGAGCCCGGTGACATCATCGTCGACGGCGGTAACTCGAACTTTGAAGATACCCGCCGCCGCGACGCTGCACTCAGTGAACAAGGCTTTCATTTCGTCGGTGCCGGAATCTCCGGCGGGGAGGAGGGCGCGCGTCACGGTCCCTCGATTATGCCCGGCGGCTCACGCGAAGCCTGGGAACACGTTAGGGAGATGTTTCAAGATATCGCCGCGCACGTTCACGGTGACCCTTGTTGCGAGTATGTCGGTGAGGACGGCGCGGGACACTTCGTCAAGATGGTACATAACGGTATCGAATACGGCGACATGCAGCTGATCGGTGAGGCGTACGCGCTGATGACCCGCTTGGGACTCTCAGCCGACGAGATGAGCGGCGTTTTTAGGCGATGGAATACGGGTCGCTTGGACTCGTACTTGATCGAGATCACCGGGACCATCTTAAGCGTTAAAGACGAAGGCGGCGACCCCCTGGTCGAAAAAATTCTCGACGTGGCAGGTCAAAAGGGGACCGGACGTTGGACGGTGATTGCGGCGCTCGCGGAGGGTATCCCGCTGACCCTGATCGCCGAGGCGGTTTTTGCCCGCTCGCTGTCGGCGCTTAAAGACGAGCGGGTGGCGGCTTCAGAGCAGCTCACCGGCCCGGATGGGGGCGAGTTGCCCCAACGAGAAGCGTTTATCGCAGACCTCGAGGCCGCCCTCTACGCTGCAAAAATCACCTCATACGCGCAGGGTTATATGTTGATGCGCGCCGCCGCCGAGACCTATAAATGGCAGCTCAACTACGGCGGCGTGGCGCAGATGTGGCGCGGCGGTTGCATTATCCGTTCGGTTTTTCTAGATAAGATTAAAGACGCTTTCGACGCCGACGAAGACCTGCCCAACTTGCTGCTCGCGCCCTATTTTCAAAACGAGATGAACCACGCGCAGGCCGCGTGGCGGCGGGTGGTGGCGACGGCGGTCACGCAGGGCGTCCCGGTACCGGCATTTTCGGCGGCGCTGGCATTTTTCGACGGCTACCGGAGCGCACGCTTGCCCGCCAACTTGCTCCAAGCCCAACGCGACTTTTTCGGCGCTCACACCTTCCAAAGGACCGACCGTGAGCGGGGCGAGTTTTTTCACCACACCTGGTTGGGTGACGCAGGCGGTACCTCGGAGGGTTAGCTCCTTGGCTTATGCGGCTCGAGAATCGCTTCGGGCAGGCAGTACGCAACAGAGACTTTTCTGCCAAGTAGAGTCTCTGTTGCGTCGATAAAAAAACCCTTACCAGCTACCAATTTCTCGCATATTTTCGGCGTAACTCTACGGTTAAGGTGATGCGGATACAAAAGCGGTAAGAGAAGATGTGAAAATTTTCCGTCACGCCGCCAGATAAGTATTATGTGACGCGGACCTGTTACGCTAAGGTGTCATGCCGCACGCCCAGTCCCCTCCTACACCCGTCGCCGAAAGAGAGCGGCTTACCGAGCTAAAGCGGTACCGGGTGCTCGGCACGCCTCCCGAGGAGACCTTCTCCCGGCTCGCGCGACTTGCTCAGGAGGTTTTGGGGACCCCGGGCGCGCTGATCAGTTTTCTGGGTGAACAGCGCGTCTTTTACAAGGCGCAGGTGGGGATGGCTGTCCGGAGCTACCCACGGCTACAAACCCCTTGCGCGCATGTGGCCCTGAGCGCGGAACCTTGGGTGTGTGGCGACCTGCAAAACGTTAAGGAGTTCTCCGAAACAGCTTTCGTGTTGCAAAACCGGGCGCGGTTTTACGCGGGCGTCCCGCTTCTCGTCGGTGGCGTCTCGCTCGGCGCGCTGAGCGTTTTCAGCACAGAACCCCGCGTTCTAACCGGCGCGGAAACGGCGCAGTTGGGTGATCTCGCCGAGACGGTCCTCGAGCTGCTGAACGCTCGCCGCTTACGTTTTGAGACGCTACCGACGCAGGGCCCCCTACATCTTGCTGAATCCCTCGAGCACGGTTCTCACTACGTGGCTATGGTCAAGCCCGACGGCAGCTTGCTCTACGTAAACCCGGCGCTGAGGACGGCGCTGGCTGTAACCACGCTGCCCGCAAGTCTGTACGACTTCCTCCCTCACGCGGCGCACACTGCGCTGGGGGAGGCGCTGGCCACCACCCTGACCACCGGACAAGCGCGCTACGAGACCGTGATGCTTCACCCGGACGGGACGCTACTGCCGGTCGCGCAGGAACTGCTGCTGCATCCACGCCCCGGCGCGAAAGATAACGTGATACATGTCGGAGGGGGCTTGCGTGCGGGACACGCTGTCCCGCGAACGGTCACGTCGCCTGCATTTTTCCCCGTGACCTCGCCGATAGTCTCACCGACCATCTCGGTTGTAGCGCGCGACCTCAGCGCCGAAAAGCAGCAAGAGGCGTTCGAGCAGCAGCGTTCGGAGATTCTCGAGTTGACGGCGCGCGGCGCGCCCCTGCCCGCCGTGCTGCTGCGTCTGACGAGTTTTTTAGAGGCGTATTGTCCGGGGATGATAGCGGCGGTGTCGCTCCTAGACGGAGACACCTTGCAGCTCGAGGTGGCCCCGAAACTACCGGGCAGCTTCGCCCAGGTGCTAAATGGGCTTAAGGTCGGTCCCCAAATGGGGTCGTGCGCGGTCGCTGCCGAGACGGGCGCGCGCGTCATCAGCGCGGATATTCGCCGCGATTCCCACTGGTACAACCTTCGTTACCCCGCCCTGAAAGCTGGTCTGCAAGCGTGCTGGTCCGAACCCATCGTCAGCCAGGTAGCTGACTCCGGTGACGGGGCCGCTCCCGGGGCGGGTGTGCTCGGTACGGTCGCTCTCTACGCCCAGAGCGTCGTTTCTCCGAGCGCCACGCAGTTGCGGATGCTCCGCGAGGCAGCGCAGTTGGCGGCGGTCGCTGTAACGCGTCAGCGCCTCTACCGGAGGCTCGAGTACGGAGCGCACTACGACACGCTGACCGGTCTACCCAACCGACTGCTGCTGAGCGAACACCTGGCGCGGGCGCTGGTGCGCGCCCGCGCCCAGGGCGAACGTGTCGGCGTGTTTTTGCTCGACCTGGATAACTTCAAGGGCGTCAACGATTCGCTCGGTCACAGCGCCGGTGATGGACTCTTGCGTGAGGTGGTGGCCCGTCTGAGGGCGTGTTCGCCGCCGGGTGTGAGCGTGGCGCGCAGTGGTGGTGACGAATTCGTTTTCGTCGCGCCTTTGCCCCAGCGTGACGACGCGGCGCGTTTTGCGTTCGAGATTACCCAGGCGTTGCGAGAACCCTTCTCCGTTCGGGGACGCACCTTCCGGATCGGCGCGAGTATCGGTATCAGTCTCTACCCGGATGACGGCGGCGACTCCGAAACGCTCCTCAAAACTGCCGACAGCGCGATGTACGCCGCCAAAGCCGACACCACGAGTTCGCGTCAGGGCTACCGGCTCTATCAGCGCGAGATGACTGAGGTTTTAGAGGAGCAGCTCAGGCTCGAGGACGACCTGCGGCGGGCGCTCGCCGGGGACGAACTGCTCCTTTACGCCCAACCCCGTTTCGAGCTGGCGCGGCGACGTTTCAGCGCCTACGAAGCACTTGTGCGTTGGCAACACCCCGACCGGGGACTCCTCTCACCTGGCGCTTTTTTAGGTGTCGCGGAGCGCGCCGGGTTGTTGCCACAACTTGACGCCTGGGTGCTGCGGCAAGTCACCGCGCAGCTCAGCTATTGGGACGCTGCGGGCAAAACCGACCGTCTATCTTGTAACGTGTCGGCGGCGAGCTTTTACGACGACACCCTGCTGAGTGACTTGACCTTGAGCCTGGGAGGGAATCCCGCAGTAGCTACACGTTTCGAGCTCGAGATCACCGAAAACCTGTTACTGACCGACCTCGAGGGGACCGCCGCACAACTCCGCGAACTCAAAACCCGGTTTCCGGGGGTACGCGTCGCTATCGACGACTTCGGCAGCGGCTACTCGTCTCTAGCGTACCTGCGGCAGCTGCCGGTCGACACGCTCAAGATCGACCAGGCTTTCGTCAAGGATTTGGATCACGATGACGCCCGGCTTCAGCGCACGGCGCTGGCGGTAATTCGCACCGTGATCGCGCTCGGGCGCGACCTGGAGTTCCGGATAGTCGCTGAAGGGGCCGAGACCCAAGAGCAGCTCGGGATGCTGACGGCCCTCGGCGTCGACGAGGTTCAGGGTTATGTGCTTGGCAAACCGCAACCCCTCACCGAGATTGTCGTCCCCGCCCCGGAACGGCCCGGTTTGTCGGAGCGGGTTTAGTAGGGGTTCCGCGACGCGCTTATCCCCCGGACATGCTCTCGGCAGTTCATCGCCTCAAAGGGCGTGGTAGACTAAAATTTTCCAACTCATCGTGGTGCAAACCGGATAAAAGCGCCCTGCCCGCGCGGATACCAGCCCAGACCCCTGCGAGTCGTTCGGTTGTAGTTCGGTCGGAAAAATACTCGGTGAGGTTCCGCCCCTTCACCTGCGTGTACAGACCCTTCTTCGCAGCTTCTGCCAAGTGCGTGAGTGGTGGCCTAAGTTCTGTTCGGTTGGCTTTCCACCCGGTTCAAAGTGGTTTTTTCCGCGCTGTACGAAAGAAGTAGGAAGGTAAGAGTAGAGAGGTCGGCTGTGTTTCTAGAAGGGTAAACGTCAGCACTCCCTAGCCGAGTGGGGTGCCGAGAGACCTGGCGGGTTACTCGAGGTGCTCACCCCGCCGTACCCGCCCCAGCACCCGCTGCACATGGGGCTCGAGCCCCCTTATTTCGGCCTCTACGCCCCGCCCGTGCGCCCTGTCGGTCAGCTCGGCCAGCAGTAGCGAACCCGAAAGATCAACCCGACCCAGCGCAGAAGCTTCGATAACGAGTGACGACACGCCCCGGTGCGTTTCTAAAAGTCGGTCGAAGGCCGTCTCGAGCTGGTGCGCCGAGCCGAACCAGAGCACCCCGGAAAGTTCGAGCACGAGCGCGTCTCCGTCACGGTGGGCGCGGACACCGAGATTCGCCTCCCGGTAGAGATGCGCGGTTACAGCCAGGCCGATACCCAAAAGCACGGCGTAGTCGACGCGGGGCGCGAGCAGCAAGGTAAGCGCAAAGGTCGCGTAGGCGGTCAGGGCTTGAAGTCTGGCGTAGCGCCAGAGTCTAACGAGCCCCCTGAAGTCGAGCAGATTGACGACTGCGGCGATCACCACCGCCGCCAGAACTGCTTTAGGCAGCGAAGCCAAAAGGCCCGCAAAGGGCAAAAACGCCAACGCACCCAGCCCGGTGACGAGGCCGCTCCAGCGGGTTGTTGCTCCTGCTAATTTGTTAAGTGACGAGCGTGAGAACGAGCCGCCGACCGGAAAGGTCCCGACGAGTCCGGCTGCGAGGTTGGCGGCACCCTGGCTGACGAGTTCGCGGTTCGGATTCCAGCGCCCCGGCTGCTCACCGGCAAAGGTGCGGGCGATAGCGGCGGGCTCGGCAAAACCGACTACGGCAATCGTAGCCGCGCCCAAAAACAAACTCGGAAACGCTGCCCACGAAAAACCCGCCAGCGCCGAAAAAAATGACGGTAGCGCGGTCCCGGCGTCGCCGACGTTCGGTCCTCCGACGGACCACCAGCCTGCCCCCACCCCCACCGCTACGGCGATGAGGACGCCTGGAAACCGCGCCGAGACCCGCCGCCCCCCCAGCACGATAAAAAGCGTCAGCAGGGCCAAACCGCACGCGCTCAGGTTCCAGCTGCCGGGGTTCGATAGGGCGTAGGCAGCGCCGCCGAGCACGCTGCGGCCACCGGCGGGTCGGCCTACGGCGGTGGGTAACTGCGACAACAAGATCAGCACCGCCGCGCCCGTGGTAAACCCCTTAAGCACCGGTTGCGACAAAAAGTAGGCTAAGCCGCCCAGTCCGGCCACACCCAGGGCGACCCGGATCACCCCGACCAAAAGCGCCAGCGGCGCGGCGGCGGCGATAAACTCGGGCGAGCCCACAGCAAACGAACTCGACAGCACCCCCAAAGTCAGCAGCGCCGTGAGCGCGGTCGGGCCGGTTTGCAGAAAGGGGCTCGAGGCAAAAAAAGCAGCGGCGAGGGGTGCAGCAGCTGCGGCGAGCAGGCCGTAGGCGGCGGGCAATCCGGCGAGTTCGGCGTAAGCCAGAGATTGCGGAACCAGTACCAGAGCCACTGACAACCCGGCGATAAGGTCGCCGAGCGTGACCCCTGACCGTTTCTGAGACTCCCTGGCTCGAGCGTTCACCACCAGGTCGCTATCATCATGTTGATGGACGGTCCGATATGGTGACGCCCACGCGTTTTAGACAACAGGCGTGGGGGGGCGTTGTGGGGAACCGCTGGGCGTTCACATCCGAAGTTTAACGCTTTCGAAAGCCGCACCTTATAGGTATCAGACCTGTGTGGAGTCCGCTTGCCTGTCCGGTTTGGTTCACCAAACTCGAGAAGCTCTCCAGCCCCCTTTTTCCGAACGCCTGTTCCTGTTTACATACCTGCCCGCACTACCACTCGGCAATGCTTCCGTCTGGCAGACGCCAGAGGTCGTTACGCCAGCGGTGCGGTTGTTTGCTCGCCTCGAGCACCTTTTCCTCGTCAATGCTGACGCCGAGACCCGGCCCGGTCGGAATCTCTAAGTATCCCTCACGGGGCGTCAGCACCGCCGGGTCTTCTAAATAGGTGTGCAGGTCGCTCGCCGTGTGGTAGTGAATCCCCAAAGACATCTCCTGGAGCACGATATTCGGTGTGCAACCGGCGAGTTGCAGGCACGACGCCAGCGCCAAGGGTCCCAAGGGACAGTGAGGCGCGACGGTCACGTCGTACGCCTCCGCCATCGTAGCGATTTTACGCACTTCGGAGATGCCGCCCGCATGTGAAAGGTCGGGCTGAAAGATATCGACCACGCCGCCGCGTAAAAAGGGTTTGAAGTCCCAGCGACTGTAGAGTCGTTCGCCGAGCGCGATAGGCACCAACGACAAGCGACTTACCTCCGTCAAGGCTTCTATGTGCTCACTCAGCACGGGCTCCTCGATAAAAAGAGGTCGGAGGGGTTCCAACATCACCACGAGTTGTTTGGCAACCGCCCGGTGTACGCGCCCGTGAAAGTCGATCCCGACGTCGACGCCTTCAGCTTTGACCGCTTCCAGTCTTTCGACCACGGCGTCTAGCGTCTTGCTGCTCTCGAGGTAGCCCGCTTCGGCGACCCCGTTCATTTTGACGATACTAAACCCCTGATTTTTACGAACTCGGGCGGCGGCGGCGACGTCTCCGGGTCGGTCCCCGCCGATCCAACCGTAAACCTGTACCCGCTCCCGGACCTTGCCGCCGAGCAGTTCCCAGACCGGCAGACCCAGAGCGTGCCCCTTGAGGTCCCAAAGCGCCTGGTCGAGTCCGGACAGGGCGCTCATGAGTACCGGGCCGCCACGGTAAAACCCGCCGCGATACGCGGTCTGCCAGATGTCTTCTATTCTGAAAGGATCGCTGCCGAGCAGTCGGTCTTTAAGTGACTCGAAGGCACCTTGTACCGCTTCCGCGTGACCTTCCAAGCTGGCTTCGCCCCAGCCTACCACGCCTTCGTCGCTTTCTACCCTGACGAAAAGCCAGCGCGGCTCGACTAGGTACGTATCGATTTTCGTTATTTTCATCGTCCACCTTTTTCGGTTTTAGCTCACTTTGCCTATTTCTTTGCAGCTCTCATCGTAGCTGTTATTAAGAACTGGTGACGTGCTGGCCCCCACCGAAAAGCTCGCGTCGGTAAGCGTTAAGCTTTGAGCACAGTGGTGAAAAAGAATTGTGGGGGCGTGTTCTCATTCCTAAAAAGTATCAGGCACGAAAATAAAAGTTTCACAAGCATAGTAGTATCGTGAATTATTTCATTTGCTGAGGGTTGGGTAACGAAATAGAGCGTCTAAATTCGTCCAAACTGAGCAACTTCTGCGCCGCTAAATTTGTCTCCGCTAGGGCTGCGTCGCGTTATAAGCCGAAATAATGTCGCCGTCGATATAGGTTCGCACTTCCGCCGCGCCGTACACCGTTACCGTATCCTCGATAGTCTCGTCGGCGGCGGCTGAGCGGTCTAGCACCACACGGTCGCCCTCATCGTCACTGACCTCAACGCGGTACGTGTAGGGGCGGCCCCGGAGAAAGCTGTAGTAGGCAGGGTCTAAAAAGATAGGAATCTCAAAGCCACCATCCGGTAGGGCAGACGGGGTTTGGGTACGATCACGCGGCACACTTCCGTTTCGGCGGGCGAGTTGTGAAGCCGATGAAGCCTGTGGGGGCAAAGCAGGGGGTGGGGTGGGCTCGAGCGCCCGGTAACTTCCAGCGTTGCCGTTCGTGCGGAGCGTAACGGGCGTGCCCCAGAGTGTGTAATCGGGGGGCGTGACCTCGAGGACACCCTGCGGCTGAGCGGGATCGAAGGCGTCTTCACTGACCCAGCCGACCCGCAAACCCGCCGCCTGTAGCCGCCTCGCCGCTGCCTGCACACCTAGTCCGACGACCGACGGCACCGGCACCACCTGACGGTTGCCGACCGTGTAAAAAAGTGTGACCGGCTCGCTCAGCGCCGTTCGGACGCCCGCTGCCGGGGTTTGCGCGTTGACGCCGGGCGCGCCGAGCCGGGTCGGTACACGCTCTATACGCCGGAAACCGAGCGTCGTCAGACGCTGCTCCGCCACGTCGACACGCGTTCCGACCAACCGGGGTAGCGCCACTCGTGGCGGGCGCGGCCCTAGACTTAGTGTGAGCGCGACCCCCGCTCCCGCTACCGCGCCCGCTCCGGGTCTCTGCGCGAGCACCACCCCTGCGGGTTGCGGGGCGTAACGGTAGCTGACAGCAGGTGACAGCTGCGCCGCCGCCAACGCCTCGGTCGCCTGCGCCTGCGTCAGTCCGGTGAGGTTCGGCAACTTGCGTTCCCCGTTCTCTCCGACGCTGAGCACCACGCCCCGCCCGCGCCGAACCACTGCGCCCTCTGCGGGCGTCTGTGTTCCGACCCGGTTTAGCGCAGCCGCACGGTCAGCGTAGGTCGAAACCTCGAAGCCAAGTCCTTGCAGTGTGCGGCTGGCCTCCCGCACATCCTCACCGACGACGCCCGGTACCTGAACCTCGCCGACCTCGACGTAGCGGGCGCTGACGAGCGCGATAAAGACCGCAAACGCCCCCAGCAGAAGTAGCGCCAGCAAAACGCGAAGTACCCGCCAGATGCGAGACGTCGGTGAGGGTTGTAACGAGGGTTGTGAAGAAGCTGTCGGGCCGACCACACCACACTCTAGCACGCTCCTAAAGCACTTTTGGCGTGAACCTTTTGGTGTAAACATGGGGCGGGTATAGTGGCCTGATGACGCCTTCTCTCGTTCCCTTGGCGGAACTGCCCGTCAGCCCGGAAGAACCTGCTGAACTGGGCGCACTACGAAAGCTCGCCGCTGCGGGTTTTAAGGTTTCGCCGCTCGGCGTCGTTCCCGCCGACGTCGAAGAGACGTTTTACCGGCTTAACAACCTTCCTTCACAGCTGAAGGCGCTTTTTTCCGGTCTGGACCTCACCGACCCCGACGAAGACGACCTCGAGGAACGTGCCCCCGACGCACAACGTCTCGTCCGCACACACTTTTTACTCGACGAGTTCGTCGATCTGTTTTATGCAGGGCTCGGCGCACTTCCGGCGCGGGTACGGGTACGCCGTCCTTACCCGCTCGCTCCGGGTACCCTTGAACCCTCGAGTGGGCGCGTCGTGACGCGTGGACGACCCGCGCTACTGGCGCTGAAAGAGACTTGGGCCGACGACTGGTCGTTCGGAGCACTCGGGGCCCGCACCGCCCTGACCCAAAGTGTCGCGCTGAGCGCGCGACCGGTGTTGCTCGCGCCCCCCACTGAAGAAAACGTGAGTGACGCCGAAACGGCGCGCGCCGAGGCGCTGCTGAGCGCGCGGGTGCAGCTCTTGACCGATTCTACTCTGGGGCTTACGGGGGTGCGCTTTTTGTAGTAGGTGGCATTTAGTTTTTCTAGTATGGTATCTGGGTAAGAGCGCCGCGTTATGCGGGACACGTAACATGTTGACACTTTGCAACTCTTTGGTATTTGCTTTTTACTTCTTGCTCTCTGTCTTTTTTCGTCCAACACAGCACGACCTCGAGCTTACCTTCTAATCTGGATACACGCGCTTCTAACCGATCTGGTAGTAATGACCACCCTGGTCCATCACAGCTACGAGCCGTCAGCTAGGCGACGCGCGCCTACCTCTGCTGAAGGCTAAGGTAAACCCTATGAGGACCCTATGCCCTGGCTAGTGCCGCGCACCATCGCCCCGGCGGGAGACGCCTTTTTGACACGCTTTCTGGGGACACTTGCAGAACAGCTCGACGACCCGGCAGAAGACCGCAACCGCATCGTCCGTGAGACGCTCGCGCAGCTTCTGCACACGGCGTCTTACACCGAGTTGGAGGAGCGTGCGCCGCTAGCAGCCCTAGCTCTCGATCCCCGCAATGTGCTCTTCGAGGCCGAACGCTACGCCGTGACCGATCAACTGCGTTTTGCGCGCGTCAAGCCGCTGCTCTGGCTCTGGAAAAACCTCGACCTGACGCCGCTCGGTCAGTCCGTCGAGAGCGGCCTGCGGATTCGCCGAATGCTGGCAGAGCGTATCTTCGCGCGTACCGGAAAAAACCTGGCGATCTTCCAAAACGTCGAGGTCTCGGTCGGGTACAACCTCGAGGTCGGTGACGATGTGACGCTGCACCGGAGCGTTTTTATCGACGACATCGGCGGCGTCAAGCTCCACGACGGCGTAAGCCTGTCGGATTACGTCAACGTGTACAGCCACACCCACAGCGTTCTGGAGTCGCCCGACGTAACACTTAAAGAAACCGTGATCGGTCGGGGGGTGCGGGTGGCTTACCACGCTACGGTTCTTGCCGGAACGGTGCTCTCGGACGACAGTATGATGGGCGCGATGGCGCTCGTAACCCGCGACTTCGAGCCGCACGTGATCGGACTCGGTATCCCCGCAAAGGCGCGTATCTGGAAAGAACGCGCGGGCGACCCGCGTTTCGAGACGTTGACGGTAGACGCCCGTACGCACCCGCACGCCGCTGAAGTGCGGGTGAACCCAGAGTACGCCGTCTCTGAAAAGGTGCTTTCTTCAGATTAGGACGACCGGGCTTGCACGGTGAGGTAGGAGAACTCAGTAATCAGCGGTACATCAGGTGAAGTCCGCTGGAAAATGAAGATAGAGCTCAGCGTTTTGCAGAGTCACCCGTGGGTAACTTTTAGAAGAGAACACCCTGAGCAGCTCTCATAGCTGAACACCGAGTGAGGAGAGCTACTCTCGAGAGGTGTCTGGTAGCCTCTCGTCAATCGTTTGAAAAAACGCGGGTGTGAACAGACTCGAGCGCGTGCGCGAGCGTTTCAAGTGAGCGCGGCGCGAGGGCCTCGAGCTGACCTATTTCGGCCTCGGGTACACCAGCCTCGAGCAGGGTACGGCGGAGCTGAATAAAAAGAGTTTGGCGGTACTCTGAATCGATCAGAGCACGGTTGAAGACCATGTTGAGTGCCCGACTTCGCATAGTGTAATTCCCCCTGGCACGCTCTTGGGCACAAGCAGCGTAATAAAACTATTTAAGGACGATAGCATATTTTGCCGCCCCCGCAAGCCCCTCCGAAGTGCAGATCGCAGCTACCCTTTGTGATGATCATGGCAGAGTGGCAGCAAAACAAAGACGATACATATTAGGATAATAGGCAGAATAGGTAGTACTAGTCGTGGGCCTGTAACGAGGCAAGGCGAAACAAGGGGCTATCTTTATGCACAGAGAAAGGTGGGCTACTATGACCATCCAAACCCCAACCTGAGCGTACGCACTTACCAAAGCAACCGTTATCAACCTGGTACGTTTTGACCGTCGCCCATTGACCTCACCTAAAATAACTCCTTTCAGAAACGGGGTCAGCTAAAGGCCCCTTTTTGTATGCGACCTTATCGTACGAATCAAGGGCCAAAAGTCTAGGGCAGCTTCTTGGTCTTTATCCAAGGCTCCAGGAAGGTCCGGCGTTACAGTAGCGGGACCGTGCAAACGGGGCAGTTATGCGGCGGATGGGGGAGAGTCCGCTCACTGAAAATCCGTTGCTACGATCTCATTGCTATCCTTAGCATAACAAAACACTTTAGAATACACAGTATGAGGCATCTTGCACTTTTGCGACCGACCGAACTAGCTCAACTAGCTCACCTGAGCGAGCGGCACGAGGAGCTGACGCGTCACCTTACGGCGCTTGAGACGGATTCCGCAACCGACCCGCTACTCGACCCACGCGAACTGCATATCGAAATCCGGCAGCTGCGTCAAGAGGCGCTCAAGGTTCTCGATACCGTTCGGCAAACTATTGAGCAGTTGCCTTAACCATTGTAGGTAAGACGTGCCGCTCAATGGTGGTAGGCCTTTACCTATTTGCCGTCGCCGAACCTGATAAGTTGAACGTTTCTTCCAATACATCACTGACCAACTCGTGGAACTGAACTGTCTCGTCGATAGCTAACAGCAAAAATATGACAGCCAGCCCCGCCCAACTACGGGCGTGGGGGCGTCTTGCTTTGTGTTCGAGTCCAGCGATAGCAAAAAGAACATACGAAGAGCTGCACAGAACTGTACCAGCTGGGCACGCTGTTCTCACCGTCGACGTTCGTAAATTTTACGAGTGAGTTCAGCCCTCTGAACTCAGGACCTTCGTAGAGAGCCAGCTGAATTGTAAAAC
>JAABUN010003365.1_pt1 | contig 24937 bp, 20 predicted proteins | sample 5559311 | NCBI WGS metagenome assembly JAABUN01 (sample SAMN10711877, study PRJNA513370) | rock metagenome | isolation source: Antarctica rocks | place: Antarctica: Victoria Land, Siegfried Peak sud
GCAATCTCGGCGTCGCTCAGGCCGGCGTCATGGGCGCGAAGCAGCCGTTCACGGAGATCGCGGGAGTACGCGGCGGGCATACCACCAGTCTCTGCCATCCTGTCAACCCCTGTGAGAACCGCTCTAGCGTCCGCCGAAGACGAAAGCCGTGATCGCGAGCGCCTCACGGACGACATAGCCGAACTCTTCGCCGCCAGCGATTGGGCTGCCTTCAGACGCGGTCGCGAAGGCGGTGATGCCGAGATCACGCGCCATCATCTTGAGTCGGAGCAGGTGGAAGCCATCACTGACGAGAAGAATGCGATCGAGGTTCCGGGCGGCGAGGATGCCCGCGACGCCGTTCATGCTCTGCCACGAATCGTTGCCCTCGTTCTCGAGCACGATCGCAGTCTCTGGCACGCCAGCTTCGACGAGATACATCTGGCCGGCCTCGGCCTCGGTGTAGACGTCACCCGGCAGATTCCCGCCCGTTACGATGATCAGCGGCGCAGTCCCGTCCTGATAGAGCGCGACCGCGCGATCGAGTCGAGCTTCGAGCGTCGGGCTGGGCACGCCGTTGTACTGGGTCGTACCCAGGACGACGATGGCGTCGACCGGTCGAGCCTGATCCGTTCTGGCCTGGACATAGATTGCGCCGATCAGCGCGACCTCGAGGACCGGACCGACGACCATCAGGAAGACCAGCACCAGCAGGAGCCAGCGTCGGATTCCTCGACGGGTTCGAGACGAGGCCGCGACGGAACCGGACCGCGGGTCAACAACCGGATACCTCGCGGTATCGTGCAGTGGGGGGCGGGGCTGATACCTGGAAGCAGGTTGATCAGGGCTGGAGGGCGGCCCGGAGGAGGTTCGGCTCATGTCCAGATAATGACATCATGTCCCTGACATCGCCAACCTCCGAAGCGCGAACCCGGCTGCAAAACCTGTGCGATCAAGGATCAATTTCAGGCATTCAACATGACGACGACTCGATCAATTACCAGGAGCGAACGCAATGCCGCGATGGCAGTTCTGGAAACCACATGATCCGGCTGACCCAGCACAACCGAGCATAGCGACGGACAGCGAGCAGCCGAGAACGGCGTCCTACGGTTCGCCGCCACCCCTGCGCACCCCAACGACGACCGGTCTCTCTCCAGAACGCCGCCAACGGCGCATCGGCGACCTGATCCGGCGGCGCGACGGGCTCCGGTTCGATATCGAGCAGGGCGAGCTCGCCCAGGCACCGGACAACCCCTGGCAGGAACGCATGAGCCTCCTGCAGGAATCGATCACAACGATCGCGGTCGATCGAACGGCGCTGGCATCGCTTGGTCCGGAGCCGACCTGGCCAGTCCCGGCTCTGCCCGTGAGCCAGCCGACCGTGTCCACCACCCAAACCGCCCAGGTCTCATTTCGGATCGGAGATCAGGTCTTCGAATTCATCGAGGCGTTGGACTGGGATAACCGCGGCGGGATGGTAGTCCGTGGGGACCTGCGCCGGACCAGCGGCGATCCTGACGACCTCGTCCTTGGCAACACGACCCCTGAACCCCAGAGCTGGCAGCCCACTCTCGAGTCGGCTCTGTCAGCCTTCGCGCTGGCGATCCGGGATGCCGCACTGGAAGGGGCCACTTCGCCAAACGTCAGGACGCTTCGGGAAATCATTCGGGAAGATCCTGAGGTGGGCGGTTGGACTAATCTCCATGGAACCAACAACGTGCGGGTCCAGCGCGCCTACCAACGGCAGGTGCTCCGGGCCGAGGAAGAACGGCTTCGACGGGAACTGACCCAGGAGGACGAGCAGCGTCGGACGCTCGTTGACCGCCTGCCGGTTGCTCGGAAGCGACTGGTGTCGGTCAACGAGGATCTTGTCGCCCTGGGTCTCGATCCGGACCAGCCTTGACATCAGTCCGCGATCCACAGCCCCGCGATCCGGGCCGACCATCAAGATGATTCACTGGAGATACCAGTCATGACCGATAGCGCCTCGATAAGCCCAAGGCCCCGCAACTATCAACTGGCCGGTTCCTATAACTTCCGAGACATCGGCGGCTATGAGACCACTGAGGGCCTTCGAGTTCAGTGGGGCCAGGTCTTCCGGAGCGACGCCGTTCACCGGCTGACTGACCAGGACCTCGACCAGCTTCGCCCCCTCGGCGTCCGGACGATCCTCGACCTGCGCTCTAACCGTGAGATCACCGCCGGGGGGAGCGGCCTGATTCATGACGAGCCCGGGATGCAAGTGGTCCACATCCCATTCGGACGGATCGGCGAAGAGGCCGACCCGACCTGGCACCAATTGACCCTGGCTGAGCTGTACCACGGCATCGTGACGGAAGCGAAGGATGCCATCGCCACCGTGATGACGACCCTTGCGAGCAGCGACGTCATGCCCGTCGTCGTTCATTGCGCGGCGGGCAAAGACCGAACCGGGATCAGCATCGCGATGCTCCTCCGGCTCCTCGGCGTAGACGACACGACGGTGACGGAGGACTACCTGCTCACCGAGAGCAACTTCCTCACCTTTCGCGAACGGCTCAGCCCCGATGAGCTCAGCCATCTCGACAACATCCCGGTCGAGCTTCTCCAGGTCGACGCGATGGTCCTTTCCGCGACGCTGGCGATCGTCGACGCCAAGTACGGCTCGACCGAGGCCTACCTGCTTGAGGCCGGCGTGACCTCTGAAGCGATCGAAGTCCTCCGCCTTCGGCTGCTCGTCTGACCCGGTTGCGACCGGCCAGCGCGATGTCCCGTCCCGGTCGCCGTGGTAGCCTTGCCGCAGTCCTCTCCAGAGCAACTGCCGCCGCGCCGCCGGTCCTGCCGACCTCCCCGCCGGCCCGATCTCTGATACGTTTGGACGTTCGGGACCAGCAGTCAGGAACGGCGAACGGTGAATGTCACGGCCACTCCCCCCCCGAGTCAGCAGACCGTCTCACCATCGAGCGCTCCGGCCCCCGAGCGTCAGGCGGGGCCGTTGCCGGTGCCGGTCCTCGCGATCACGAACCAGAAGGGCGGAGTCGGCAAGACGACGACCAGCGTCGCGGCCGCCGTGATGCTCGCCCGGGAAGGGGTGCGCGTCCTGCTGATCGATCTTGATCCGCAGGGCAATGCGTCGTCATCGCTCGGGGTCGACAGGGCCAGTCTCGTCCGCACGACCTACGACTTGATGATTGGCCGGGCCCAGGCGATCGATGCGGCGCGGCCCTCAGGCCGAGAAAGCCTGGACATCGTCGCGACCGGTTCCAGCCTCGCCGCCGCCGAGATCGAGCTGGTCGACATCGGAGACCGTGAGCGCCAGCTCCAGCGCGCCCTGGTCGGGGTCGAGGGTCGCTACGATCTCGTCATGATCGACTGCCCACCGTCACTGGGTTTACTCACTGTCAACGCCCTCACGGCGGCCCACTCCGTGGTGATACCGATCCAGTGCGAATTCCTGCCCCTCGAGGGTCTGGCCCAGCTTCAGCGCACGATCGGCCAGGTCCGACAGCACCTCAACCCGGAGCTGAGCGTCACAGGTGTTCTGATGACGATGTACGACGCCCGGACCAGACTCTCAGCCCAAGTCGTAGAGGAGGTCCGCCGGTTCTACCCGAAGGAACTCTTCACGACGGTGATCCCCCGCTCGATCCGGCTGGCCGAGGCACCGAGCTACGGGCTGTCGATCGCCGAGTACGATCCGAAGTCCAACGGGGCGGTCGCGTACCAGCGCCTGGCGAGTGAGCTCATTCAGCGCCTTGGGCTCCGCGTCTCCCGCTAAACCCGATTTGCATCCCGTTGGTATCATTTCAGGATCGAAACGACTCCAACGACTCCGATGAGGGCTGTGGCGCCCTCGTACGGGCGACGCCGCGCAGCCGCCCGACATGTCCCGGAAGCTCCGACTTCCGGGTCGGCCTGACACTGATGGCGTTGCTCATCGATCACGGAGGCGCGGAATGACCACCACCCAGAACCGGCACGACCATAACAGCATCGTCGACGGCCAGGAGCCGCGCGTCCCCGGCAGCCGCGACACAGCGGCCGACGCCTTCGCGGGCCGCGCTCAGAAGATGCGGAGCGACAAGTTCTCGGGGCTTGGCTTCACCTTCGACGATGTCCTGCTGCTGCCGCGCTACTCGGACGTCCTTCCGGCCGACGTCTCGACCCGGACCCGGCTCGTCGCCGATATCGAACTCCACATCCCGATCCTCTCAGCGGCGATGGATACCGTGACTGAAGCCCGGATGGCGATCGCGCTGGCCCGGGAAGGTGGCCTTGGCATCATCCACCGCAACCTCAGCATCGAGGACCAGGTCGCGGAAGTCGACAAGGTGAAGCGCAGCGAGTCCGGCATGATCGTCGAGCCCGTCACGCTCGGCCCGGACAGCCCGATCGCCGACGCGCTCGCGGTCATGGAGCGGTATCACATCTCCGGCGTCCCGATCGTCGAGGCGGATGGTCGCCTCGTCGGCATCCTGACAAATCGTGATCTGCGCTTCATCCAGAACATCGATCAACCAGTCAGCCGGGTCATGACCAGCGAGAACCTCGTCACGGCCCGGACCGGCACGACGCTCGAAGAGGCCAGCGACATCCTTCACCGTCAGAAGGTCGAGAAGCTGCTGATCGTCGACGATCGCGGCCACCTGACCGGTCTAATAACGGTGAAGGACATTCAGAAGCGAATCCAGTTTCCCAATGCGACCAAGGACTCCCGCGGCCGGCTTCGGGTCGGAGCGGCGGTTGGCGTCGGCCCGGACTCCGAGACCAGGGCCCTCGCGCTGGCCGACGCTGGCGTGGATCTGGTCGTCGTCGATATTGCTCACGGCGACTCGGCCGGAGTGCTTGACATGGTCAGGTCGCTCAAGCGAAAGATCAGCGTGCCGCTCATCGCCGGCAACGTAGCCACCGCCGAAGGTGCTGAGCACCTGATCGACGCCGGCGCCGATGCCATCAAGGTCGGCATCGGACCCGGCAGCATTTGCACGACCCGGATCGTCGCCGGGACCGGCGTCCCGCAGATCACCGCCATCAACAACGTCGCTTCCGTCGCCCAGCGGCTCGGCATCCCGGTCATTGCCGATGGCGGTATCCAGTATTCGGGGGACATCGCCAAGGCGATTGCCGCCGGTGCCGACGTCGTCATGCTCGGCAGCCTGTTTGGTGGTGTCGACGAGAGCCCCGGTGAGGTCGTGCTGTTCCAGGGAGAGCGGTTCAAGGAGTACCGCGCCATGGGTTCACTCGGCGCGATGCGAGCCCGCTCGTTCTCGAAGGACCGCTACGCGCAGCAGAACGTCACGACGGTCCAGAAGCTCGTGCCGGAGGGGATTGAGGCTCGGGTCGCTTACAAGGGGCCGCTCGCGACGATGGTCTATCAGCTCATCGGCGGGTTGCGCTCAGCAATGTTCTACGTCGGAGCCGCTGACATCGACGCTCTGAAGAACGACACCCAGTTCGTCCAGATCACGTCGGCCGGGCTCCGGGAGAGCCATCCGCACGATGTCGTGATCACGAAGGAATCCCCAAACTACCGGTCGGGCGGGATCTGACTCCGGTTGCATGGAACTCGCCTGAAGAACGGCACTGCGACGGCCCACTGGTGCTCACCGGTGGGCCGTCTGCGCATCCTTCTGATCGGCGCGGCGCTGGTTCCCGCAACCTGAAGGCTATGGTAGCCTGCTGGGACGTGCGCATTCCGATGATCCCGCCGCTGCTCATTGCCCGGTGATGGATCTGAACTCGCAAGAGGCGAAGGAGCCTTTGTTGGCGAACGAGAACGAGAGCGAGCAGACCGCAACTTTCGGTCTGACTGCCGCCAATGTCCCGACCCCGTGGCAGTCAGACGACCCGTCCGGTGTCCGCATTCGCGACGTGAAGGTGATCCTGACGGCCCCCGACGGCATCCGGTTGGTCGTCGTGAAGATCGAGACGTCGGAACCCGGCCTTTACGGCCTCGGCTGCGCGACGTTTACTCAACGACCACTGGTCGTGAAGACGGCGATCGAGGAGTACCTCCGCCCGTTCCTGATCGGGCGCGACGTCGATGATATCGAAGACATCTGGCAGACCTCGTTCGTCAGCTCCTACTGGCGCAGCGGACCGGTCCTGCACAACGCGATGTCGGGCGTGGACCAGGCGCTCTGGGACATCAAGGGCAAGCGGGCCGGGATGCCGGTCTACCAGCTACTTGGCGGCAAGGTGCGCAAGGCAGCACCCTGCTACGCCCATGCCAGTGGGAGCAGCTTCGAGCAGGTGGCCGACAATGCCCGCCAGCTCATGGAACAGGGCTTTCGCCACGTTCGGGCCCAGATCGCCATCGAGGGGATGTCGACCTACGGTGTCGCCACCCCGAAAGACGGGTCGCCCCGAACCGCCTACCATCTCCGACCCGAGCAGGAACCGTGGGAGCCGACCGCCTACTGCCGGACCGTTCCGCGGCTGTTCGACCATCTGCGGTCCGAACTCGGCGACAACATCGAGCTGCTCCATGACATCCACGAGCGGGTGCCGCCGATCCAGGCGATTGGGCTCGCGAAGGAGCTGGAACAGTTCAATCTGTTCTTCCTCGAAGACCCGTTCTCCCCTGAGAACAATGGCTACTTCCCGCTCCTCCGTCAGCAGACCGCCATTCCGATCGCGATGGGCGAACTCTACGTCAACCAGGCTGAGTACGTCGATCTGATCAAGGACCGGATGATCGACTTCATCCGGGTCCACATCTCCGATATCGGCGGCCTTACGCCGGCCCGAAAGCTCGCGGCCTTCTGCGAGTACTTTGGCGTCCGCACCGCCTGGCACGGGCCGGGCGACGTCTCGCCGGTCGGCCATAGCGCCAACCTCCAGCTCGATCTGTCCGCTCCGAACTTCGGCATTCAGGAACTCGCAACATTTGGCGAGCGGACTCGTGAGGTCTTCCCCGGTTGCCCCGAGGTCCGCGACGGCATGTTGTGGTCGAACGAGCAGCCGGGTCTCGGGATCGACCTCGACGAGACCCTGGCGGAAAGGTACCCGTTCCCCGACCACGTCCTCAACGGGGCCTGGCCACCGGTCCGCCGACTGGATGGGACCGTCATCACCCCCTGACCCCGCCACTGATGCGGAATTCCGTTTCAACGTCTCTAGGAGTCTGTTTGATGTTGCTGGCCGAATTCCTGCCCCCCCGCCCCACACAGCTCTGGACGATGGCCAGCCAGCTTGGCGTCAAGTACGCGGTCTCGTCCGTTCCGGATTATCGCCGCGACGACACCGACTCCAAACCCACGCTCGCCGGGCTCCTGGAACAGAAGCAGCGCTTCGCCGACCACGGCATCGAGCTGATGGTGCTGGAAACCGCGTTCCCGATGCTGCAGGACACGAAGATCGCCAAAGCGGGACCAAAGGCCGATCAGGAGATCGAACAGGCCCAGCAGCTCGTCCGCGACATGGGCGAGGCCGGCGTCACGGTCGCCTGCTGGAACTGGATGGCGGTCTTCAACTGGACCAGGACGGCACTGGACCAGGAGACGCGCGGCGGGGCTCGCGTGACGGCCTACAACCACACCGTCATGGCCGAGGAGCCTGACGCGACTGAGACGCCAATCTCCGAGGACCAGCTCTGGGAGGGAATGCACCGCTTCCTGGAGGCGATCGTCCCGGTCGCCGAGGCGGCCGGTGTGACGCTGGCCCTGCACCCCGACGACCCGCCGATCTCGCCGATTCGTGGCGTCAGCCGGATCATCACCTCACCCGACGCCCTTCAGCGCGTCCTCGACATGGCCCCGAGCCCCGCCAATCAACTCACCTTCTGCCAGGGGACGATCGCGACGATGGGCGCCGACGTCCCGGCGGAGATCAGGCGGTTCGGCGGTCAGCAGAAGATCGGGTTCGTCCACTTCCGCGACGTTCGGGGCACACCGGACGACTTCGCTGAGACGTTCCATGATGACGGCCAGACCGACATGGCGGCGGCGATGGACGCCTACTACGAGACGGGCTTCACTGGTCCGGTCCGGCCGGATCATGTCCCGACCATGGCCGGCGAGGCACTCAAGGAACCCGGCTACGACATGATGGGTCGGCTCTACGCGATCGGCTACGTCCGAGGGCTTCAGCAGGCGACGGCTCGCCGCTACCAGGCTGCAATGTGAAGGTTCTGGTCACGGGCGGAGCTGGCCGCGTTGGCCAGTTCACCGTCGTCGAACTCCTCGCTCACGGCCACGATGTCATCCTGTCAGACCAGCGCTCGCCCGTCTCGCTGGCCGAGGTCGATGCCGCGGTTCTGAACCAGGCTACTTTTCGGCAGGCGGATCTGGTGGACGCAGGCGAGGCCATCTGGGCCATGCGTGGCGCCGAGGCCGTGATTCATCTCGGAGCGATCCCATCGCCACGATCGATCCCGGACACGACGGTCTTCCAAAATAACGTCGTCGGGACGTTCAACGTCCTTCAGGCAGCCGAGACGCTCGGCGTTCGCAGGGTCGCGATCGCGAGCAGCATCTCGGCCTATGGAACGGCCTGGTCGGACGAACCGCGCTTCTTCTGGTACGCCCCGGTCGATGAGGCACATGCCTTGGAGAACGCCGACTCGTACGGGCTCTCGAAGGAAGTCAATGAAAAGACCGCTGAGGCCTTCCATCGGCGTAGCGGGATGCAGATCGTCTCGCTCAGGTATAGCTACGTCGGTACGCCCTCCGAAATCCGGACCCGGCGTGAGACGTACGACCTCGACCATGCCGACAACGCTAGGACCCTCTGGTCCTATGTCGACGTTCGTGACGTCGCCCGGGCCAACCGGATGGCGATCGAGGCGAGTGGCGTCGGGTGCCTGCCGCTGATCATCACCGCGGCCGACACGATGGCCGATGAGCCGATCGAGGCACTGCTTCGGACCCATATCCCTAGCCTCGAAATCAGGAGCCCGATGCCCGGCTTCTCGGGAGCCTTCAACATCAGCGCGGCGAAGGCATCGATTGGCTGGGAGCCGGTCCATTCATGGCGCGACCCGCAACCGTAACTTTCTGCGGGTCTCCCTCTCCTGGAACGCGTTCCCGCTAGGCTACCAGTTCGTCTTCTGTCCATCCCGACGGTACCAGTGCGGGGCGTTCCACATCTCGAACGGGTGATCCTTCGCGGCTTCCTCGTTGAACTCGACGCCGAGCCCCGGACCATCCGGCAGCGGGAAGACCGTTCCGTCGAGCTCCATGAGTTTTGGGAACAGGTCACGGGCATAGGTGTCCTGCAGCCGGTGCTGGAACTCGAGCTGAGCGAAGTTGCTCGTCGCGATCCCGAGATGGACCGACGCCGCGGTGGTGACTGGGCCGAGCGGGTTGTGCGGCATGATGTCGATGTATCTAGCCTCGCACCAGCCGGCGACCTTGCGCGCCTCCGAGAGACCACCGACGTTCGAGACATCGATCCGGGCGAAGTTCAGGATGCCCTCCTCGATGAAGGGAGCGAAGTCCCACTTACTGGCGAACTCCTCCCCGATCGCGAATGGCACAGCCGTCATGGTCCGCAGTTGCTGATAGGCCCGAGGGCTCTCGGTCCGGATCGGCTCCTCGATGAAGTAGAGCCCGACATCGGCCACCATCTGGAGGAAGACCGCGGCCTCCGCTACCTGAAGGCGGTGATGGAAATCGATCGAGAGCTGGATGGTGGGCCCGACGGCCCGGCGGACCTCGCGGATCCAGTGAGCGGCCAGTGACACGGACTCCATCGGCTCGTACGTCGCGTCTTTGCCTCCAGGCCAGTCCTGACCCGGCATCCCTGGTCCGAATCGCAGGTGGGTCCAACCCACCGCCACCAGCTCGCGAGCCCCGTCGACCGCTGCTTCCGAGACAAGAGCCGGGCCCGTGGCGAACAGGGGGCAGTGATTACGGACGGCGCCACCCAGCAGTTCGTAGACCGGGATATCGAGCCAGCGCGCCTTGATGTCATGCAACGCGATGTCGATGGCCGAGATCGCGGCGGAGGCGATGTTGCCGCCCTCGAAGTAGTTCCCGCGGTAAAGGTACTGCCAGATGTGCTCGATCCGGCGAGGGTCCTGACCGATCAGTTCCTGCTCGAAGTGGCGGATCATCCCCTCCATCGCCAGCTCCCGGCCGGAGATGCCGCCCTCGCCGAGGCCCGAGACACCTTCATCGGTCTCGACCTTGACGATGAAGATATTGCGGTGGCCGGAGTGAACAGGAAATGCCTTGACGGCGGTGATCTTCACGGTGTCTGGTCCCGGGCAACTCCGCCCACCGGTCGTGGGCCGCGCCGCGCTCGCTGCATGTGCGATGTCCGCTTCGACATCGGGAGCAGGGTATCGCAGCGACGACCGCCCCGAAAGGACCGTGATCAGAACGAGGGAGGCCGGCGGCGCCCGGCCATCCGGTCCATGAAGCTTCGCTTTGGCGGTTTGAGCGACTGCGTCAACCGCACGACGGTCTCATGATCCATGCGCTTCCGATCGACCAGGACGATCCGGGTTCCCGGCGGGTTGAACCGTGGGGCGTCGGGCGTGACCGCATCGACCGCCTCGAATAGCCCCATTCGGCGGTCGGCGGCGTACGTGGCCAGCTCGAGCAGAAAGCCATAGACGCCAACTCCGTCGAAACCGGAGTCGTGCAATCGCCGGACGAACCGGACGTCCCGCTCCCGGAGCAGGTCGCGGAACTGCGGAACCAGGTTGGCCGGTATGTACGCCCCGCCCAGCATCCCGGCCGATGCATCGATACGGATCGGCATCGTCCGCGCCGCGGCGGTTGGAACGCCAAGATCGGCGAACAGGCGGGAAGACGGCCGCAGGAGCATCCCCACCCCGCGATCGACCGCCGCCTCCAGCGTGGTGAGGGACAACCCCTCCTGGACGTATGACGGCTGAGCCGCGGCAAGGATCTGGGCGAGCGTCAACGAGACCACGTTCGCGCCGGATTCCCGACCCATGGCGGCCTGCTCCAGGCCACGCCGTGCCCCCTCCAGCCGCTCCTGAAGCCAAAGCGTGCCATCGATCGCGGGCACGCCCATTGTCCGCTGCGGACCACTGAGCCCCTCGACGTAGGCGGCGGCGACCCGAAGATCGATGGGATGGATCGAGGCGAGCTGCATTCGGGCTTCCCTGTCCGGTTCGTTCTTGCCGGACCCTTGAAACGGTCCTGGCAGAGTGAGTTGACGCTCTCGGGTGCATGGTACCGTGTCCCGCGTATTGCCCAGCTGGCAGGATGCGAAGACGAGGAAGCTTCCCGATGACCCACTGGCTCGACATCATCCGACGGACGCTTAGCGACCCGGCGTTCCAGACTGCTGGACGACTGGCGCTCATCTTCGGTGACCCTGCCCATCGCGCGGCCAATCTCTGCACCGACGCCGGGATGCACGTCGTCCGCGCCTCAGTCCTGCATGGCGTCGCTGTTCGCCGATTCGAGAGCGGAGCATCGGAGATGACCATCCGTGCCGACGCCGGTGCCCTACCCTTTCGTGACGCGACGTTCGATCTCGTGATTGCCCACGCAACCGTGGAATTCACGCACGATGACCGTCAGGTGATCGGCGAGCTGGCTCGGGTGCTCAGGGTCGGAGGCCATCTGATCGTCCGCCTTCCACGGTGGGGACGACTCGCCGCGATCGACGCGCTCAACCTCTACCGGTACTCGCGCGAAATACTTGGCAAGGGAGAGATCCCGCCCGAATCCCTGCCCATTGGTTGGCGACGCCACTACAAGCAGGCTGACCTGGACGCTATCTTCGACCGACCGGAACTGTTTGTGACCAGCGTCGTCAGCGGCGGTCTTGGCCTTGGCGAAGTACTCTACTGGCCCGGACTCGTCCTCACTCGCTCCGTCCTCCCGCGCCCGGCTCTGGCACAACGACTGCGTGAAACGTACGCTCGGCTGGGTGACCTGGACGAGCGGCTACCGGGCCCCTCGACGCTGGTCGTGACCGCCCTTCGGAGAGATTGTAACGTCGCATGTCTGCCGTAACCATGGCTCGGCATCGTCGTTCCAGTCCGTTTTTTTACTCAGAACAGTTAAGTGATATGCTGCCAGCCAGCGGGTGGCTTGCCGTGAGGCCTCCACCGGTTGAACCCTGGGTAAGGCTTCCGGAGGTCCGAAAGCAGCGTATCAACGCTTTCGTTGCTACGTGTCAGTCAGGTGGTAAGCCGAGAACGTCGAGACCTGATGGACAGATGGCCAGCACGCCAGGACAACCTGTCCTCGATCGGGCAGAGAATGTCTGACACACCGCCGGGATCTCGTCATGCGACGGGTCGTAACGGGAGATGGAGCGATGATCGTGAGTGACGGAGCAACGCGGACTGGCCGCAGGACGAGCTACCAGATGAACCGACGAGGGTTCCTGGGGGCTGCTGGAGCGGGCGGAGCGGCATTGGGCATCAGCCTCAAATTCGGCAGTGGAGTCTCAGCCCAGAGCACACCGGTCTCTGACGTGGTGGCGAGTCTGACCGAGTGGGGCTTCAACGCCACTGAGACGAACCCACTGGCTTTCGCCCGCCTTCAGGCCTTTCTGGCGGCCTACCCCGGTGTGACGATCGAGATCTCGCCGGAGTCCGACGTCCAGCGCATCCTCACCGCGGCCGTCTCGGACACGCTGCCGGATCTGCTCTGGCTGGGCCGAGAGATTTTCAACTCCTATGTCACCCGAGGTCAGGTGATCCGTCCGCTCGATGATCTCGTCGCACGCGACAGCTACGACATGACCCGGTTCTACCCCGCGGCGGTGGCCGAAGTAACATCCGGCGATCAGCTCTATGGCATCCCCGGTGGGATGGACGTCGTAGTCCTCTGGGCCAATACCGACGCGCTGTCCGAAGCCGGAATCACCGACCCAGCTCAACTCAGTTCCTCGGACTGGGAGCAGTTGACCGCGGTGGGGACGCAACTGACCCGAAAGAACGGCGACGCGATCGACCGTTGGGGTTTCGACTCCAAGATCCAGGACGGGCAGTTCTACACCTGGGCGCTCGCGAACGGAGCCCAGCTCCTCAGCGGCGACGACGGCCTCCAGCCCAACTTCAACACCCCTGAAGTCGCCGACCTCCTCGAACGGGCGAAAGCGTCATACGAGAGCCAGGGCGGGTTCCAGAACTACGAGGCATTTCGCTCGAGCTGGCAGAACGACGAGCAGTTCGCCCGCGGCCAGGTCGCGATCACGGCCTACCAGAACTGGCTCGGCAACATCAACGCGGTCACGACGCCAGACCTGAATTTCGCCGTGATGCCGATCCGGCCAGCCAACGACCCAAACGGTATCGCGGCCGTAGCCGGTGGCGCGGCCTGGTGCATCACCGAGGGGAGCCAGAACGTCGATGTTGCCTGGGAATTCATCAAGTTCATGCACTCCGACGAGACCTGGATGATCGGCGCTCAGGCGGTCCGGGCCGCCCGTGACGCGTCGGGAGCACCGTATCTGCCATCCCTGACCGGTGTTCCAGCGGTGGATCAGCGGCAGATCGACGAGCTCTACACCTCGATCGCGCCACAGTTCGACAACGCGGTGCAGCTCTTCCCGCAGGTTCTGGCCGCATCCACGACCAGAGTGCTCTCACCATCACCGTACGCGCAGCAGCTCGACCAGATCATCCTGCAGACTGGCGTCCTTCCATCTTTGAGAGGCGAGAAGCCGATTCAGGAAGCACTCGACGCCGCGCAGACAGAGGCCGAGAGCGCGATCTCCGGCTTCTGACAGCTCGAACGCCCGATGTAGCGACGAAGGAAGATGCGGTCGGTGAGCACCGGCTGCGTCTTCCTGAGTCCGCTGCTCGGGCTCGACCAATCGACGGAGGTCCATCCATGGCGTCGTTCCCGATTCGCCGGTCCGACCGATCGGCGAGGCCGACTCGAACTCCGCCAAGCCGTGCCGCGCGGGAGGAGAGCCGGGCCGGCTGGATCGCGATCAGTCCGTGGATCGTTGGCTTCCTGATCTTCACCCTGTTCCCGATCGGGGCGTCCGTCTACTTCAGCTTCACGAGTTATGACGTGCTGTCATCCCCACGTTGGATCGGTACGGACAACTACCAGAATTTGATCACGAACGACCCGATCTTCTGGAAGTCGGTCCGCAACACGTTCATCTACGCGCTCATCTATGTTCCGCTGCATCTCATCCTGGCGTTCAGCATTGCCCTGCTGCTGCATCAGGTCACCCGGTGGCAGAGCGGCTTCCGGACCCTGATGTACCTGCCAGCGATGACCCCAGCTGTCGCAACCTCGTATGTCTGGCTGTCGCTGCTGAACCCCAATGACGGCTGGTTGAATCGCGGTCTCCGGGCGCTCAACCTGCCCGCCCCGCTCTGGACCGTTGACCCATTCTGGACCAAGCCGACGATCGTTCTGACCGGGCTGTGGGTGCTTGGCGGCGCGATGGTGATCTTCCTGGCAGCCCTTCAGAGCGTTCCGAAGGACCTCTACGAGGCTGCCAAGCTCGACGGCGCAAACGCCCTTCAGCGCATGTGGAGCGTGACCGTTCCGATGGTGTCGGGCGTCATCCTCTTCAACCTGACGATCAGTACGATCGCGTCGCTTGGCGTTTTCACCCAGGGCTACGTGATCTTCGACAGCCGAGGCGGCCCCGAGAACAGTGCGCTTTTCATCATGATGTACCTCTACCGCCAGGGATTCGAGAACTTCCGGATGGGCTATGCGTCCGCGGTCGCCCTCATGCTGTTCGTCATCATCGTCGCGATCACGCTGATCCAGTTCAAGGTCTCTCAGCGGTTCGTCTACTACGACAACGACTAGATTCGCTACCCTCTTTGGTTGGTCGATCCGGACAAGACCGTCTCAGCAGGAGTCCACAATGGCTGTCAATCAAGGCACCGTGATCGACCAGTTCCCGGTGGGCAAGCAGGGTACGGTCGCGTCGGAGGTTACTTCTCCGGCGCCGTCCCGACGACGCTCCGTTCCGGCCAGCGCCTTGCTGTACCTTCTGCTCGTGCTGCTCTCACTGGTCTTCATCTCACCTTTCGTGTGGCTGGTGCTCTCGTCGCTGAAACCCTCCAATGAGATCTTTTCGGGTTCGCTGCTTCCCGAGCGGGTGACGTTCGACAACTACATCAATGTCTTCACGTATGCCCCCGTTGGTCGATGGTTCCTGAATACGCTGCTGATCTCCTCGCTCTCGGTCGTACTGGTGATCTTCTCAAGCCTGGTCGTCGCCTACGGGTTCGCCCGGCTCCGGTTCCGTGGGCGCGGCGTCCTGTTCGGGGTCCTGCTTGCCTCATACATGCTGCCTGGCGCCGTGACGCTGATCCCGACGTTCCTGATCTGGAACAAGCTCGGGCTGGTCGGAACCTTCTTCCCGCTCTTTCTGGGCAATCTGTTCGGCTCATCCTTCTACGTCTTCATGCTGCGCCAGTTCTTCAAGAACATCCCGCAGGACCTCATGGACGCCGCCCGGCTCGACGGCGCTGGGTATTTCCGGATCCTGTTCGGTATCCTGGTCCCTCTGCTGAAGCCGGCGCTCGTCGCCATCGGCGTGTTCGAGTTCCAAGCCAAATGGGACGACTTCCTCGTTCCGCTGATCTACCTGAACAACCGGAGCGAATTCACCCTCAGCCTGGGGCTCGCCTCCTTCAAGGCGGACTACGACATGGACTGGGGTCTGCTGATGGCCGCGTCGGTGATGATGACGATTCCGATGATCATCCTGTTCTTCGCGGCCCAGAAGCTGTTCATCCAGGGGTTGTCGGCAAGCAGCGGGATCAAGGGCTAGGCTGCGAGTCAGGTCCGGCGTTCCGCCAGCGGATCACCGAAAACGCAACGGTCGAGGCGAACACGACTCCCGGAGCGGCCACAGCGATGGCATCACGCGAAGCTCATAGCCGAGGTCGAGGAGTGCCGCAGGCACGCTGGCGATTTCCCGCCGGCCGATTGGCGTCAACGGATCTTTCAACGTGTAGTAGCCAGTGGTCTCGTCCAGCAGGCTGAAGGGCTTTCCCGACTGCTCGTGCACCCAGAGCGGGGCGGCCGCTACCCTCGCTCATCAGGCCGACTCGATCGCGATGACCCGTGAGACCGGGTCGTCTGTGAGGAAGCGGTTTATGTCCTCCAGAGAGGTCGGTGGACCAGATCTGAAAACAGACCCTCGGACAGTCGCGGGGTAACAGTTGATTTCCCAGGTGCGCCTCATCGATCGCCCACACCGCGTTGCGTCCAGCTGGATCAGTTGGCGCAACACGGGGTTCGAATCGAGCGATGTCAGCGCGGCCACTGACGTAAAATAGTTTGGTCCCTCGATCCTCCGGTTCGGCCCGACGACCACTTCCACGCCCAGGGCTGGTTGACAGAGCTGCTTACGGTTGGTACATTCCCTATCAACAACTGAATATGCTGCCTTATCAAGAGAGGTGGAGGGATACGGCCCTGTGAAGCCCGGCAGCCTGCGACGTTCGCACATCATTGTGCGCGCGCAAGGTGCCAATTCCGGCAGAGTGATCTGCGAGATAAGGGAATAGCGTTGCGACGCACATCCCCTTGCTCATGCAAGGGGTTTTTTGCGTCGTGGCAGCCTCCCGAAAGGCAAGTAGCAGTGCGTTCCCGGAGATGCCATTCGGTATCCCGAGACGTGCCGGAGAGGATGCCCTATCGTGATCGGTTCACGTGCGCCAGCCACCCTTCGATCTGACTCATCGCGGGACGGTCCCATTCGTCGCTCCCATCTCGCCATCGTCGGCGACCCGCCGCGTTATCCCGACGTACCGACCGACGGAGAGCTTCGGCTGTTCGCGTGCGGCAGATTCGCCTTCGAACTCGGCGGCGCGCTCCCGGAAGTCACGCTCGCCTACCGGACGTGGGGACAGCTCAATGCCGCCGGAGACAACGCGGTGGTCGTCCTCCATGCTCTTACCGGCGACTCGCTTGCGGCCGGCCCTGGCGGCTGGTGGGCACCGATCATCGGACCGGGAGCGGCGGTCGACACCGAGCAGGCGTTCGTCGTCTGCGTCAATGTCCTCGGTGGTTGCACTGGTAGTTCCGGTCCGGCCAGCATCGACCCGCTGACGCGACGACCCTACGCGATGCGCTTCCCCCTCGTCAGCATCGGCGACATGGTCAACGCCCAGCGGCTGCTCCTCGAATCGCTGGGCGTCACCCGGCTCGTCGCTATTGGCGGCTCGATTGGAGGTCTGCAGGCACTGGAGTGGGCGACCCGCCACCCGGACATGGTCGCCGCGGCTGTCCCGATCGCCTCGACGGGGGCGCTTGGCCCGATGGGGATCGCAGTCCATGGTGAGCTCGGTCGCCGGGCGATCATGGCCGATCCGGACTGGCGCGGCGGAGAGTACCAGAGCGAGGGTACCTTTCCCGCGGCTGGCCTCGCGACGGCCCGAATGGCGGCAATGACGACCTATCACTCCCGCGAGAGCATGGCGATGCGGTTCGACCGCAACCCCGCCAGCCGACCCGACACCTACCCTGCGTTCGGACCGACCTTCGACATCGAGGGATACCTCCATCACCACGGCGACAAGCTCGTCCGGCGGTTCGACGCAAACAGTTACCTGTACCTGACCAGAGCGATGGATCTCTACGATGTCGGACGGGACGAAGGCGAGGAGAAGTGGCTGAGTCAGGTCACCGCACCGATCCTGATGGTTGGTATCCGGACGGACTGGCTGTTTCCGCCGGACGAGATCGAAGCGCTGGCCGATCGCATGGCCGCGCTCGGGATCGACGCGACCTATGAGGAGATCGACTCTCCGCACGGCCACGACGCTTTCCTCAAGGAATGGGATCAGCTCGACGCGATCCTGACCCCGTTCCTTGACCGCCTCTGACCCTGCAAACGCCTCGTCCATGAACGCCCCTTGCTTCCCACGAACCAGTTGCGACGTTCCCAGAAGGAGACACCAATGACTGATGAGACCCGAGCCCTCGGCTTCGAGACCCTCGCCCTTCACGCTGGACAGGACGTCGACGCAACGACCCGTTCGCGTGCCGTTCCGATCTATCAGACGACGAGCTACGTGTTTGAAAACGCTCAGGACGCGAGCGATCTGTTCGCGCTGCAGAAGTTCGGCAACATTTACACCCGCATCATGAACCCGACGACAGATGTCCTGGAGAAGCGGATCGCGGCGCTGGAGGGTGGCGTCGCCGCCCTGGCCTTCGCTTCCGGCCAGGCCGCCGAAACGGCCGCCATTCAGAACATCGCCGGTGCCGGCGATGAGATCGTTTCCACGACCAGCCTCTACGGCGGAACCTACAACCTGTTCGCCTATACCCTGAAGAAGCAGGGCATCACGGTCCGGTTCGTCGAGCCGACCGCCGCCGCGATCGCCGCCGCGATCACGGACAAGACCAAGGCCGTTTACAGCGAGACGGTGGGTAACCCCAATCTGGTCACCCTCGACATCGCGGCCGTCGCGAAGGTCGCCCACGACGCCGGCGTGCCTCTCATCGTCGATAACACCATGCCGAGCCCATATCTGGTCAACCCGATCGAGCACGGCGCCGACATCGTGATTCACTCCCTGACCAAGTTCATCGGTGGCCACGGAACCTCGATCGGCGGGGTCATCGTGGACAGTGGCAAGTTCGACTGGACGGCATCGGGTCGCTTCCCAGAGTTCACCGAGCCCGATGAGAGCTACCACGGGCTGGTCTACAGCCAGGCGTTTGGCAACCTCGCATTCATCATCAAGGCCCGAGTTCAGGTGCTGCGGGACACCGGTGCCGCGATCAGCCCGTTCAACTCGTTCCTAATCCTGCAGGGCGTCGAAACACTTCCTCTGCGAATGGAGCGCCACAGCCAGAACGCCCTCCAGATCGCCCGTTTCCTCGGCGAGCACCCCAAAGTCGAGTGGGTGAACTACCCCGGCCTCGCCGGTCACCCCGCCTATGAGACTGCCAGGAAGTACCACAAGCACGGCCTGTTCGGCGCCATCCTCGGCTTTGGGGTCAAGGGCGGACTCGAAGCGGGCAAGCGACTGATCGATAGCGTCGAGGTCTTCTCGCACCTCGCCAACATCGGTGATGCCAAGTCGCTCATCATCCATCCAGCGTCCACTACCCATAGCCAGCTCGATGAAAACGCCCTCCAGGCAACGGGCGTGTCGCCTGACTACGTCCGCCTCTCGGTCGGCCTCGAGACGATCGGCGACCTGATCGCCGACCTCGAGCAGGCACTCGCGAAGGTCTGATCGACCAAGAGCCACTCTGACCTGACCAGCTGACATCCGACATCGACCATGAGCGGCCCCCCAAAATGGGCGGCCGTTCGTGCTCGATGTCCGTAGGGTCATGGGCTCTCGCGTCGCTGGCCAGGACTGGCCGTCGCAGCGGCCCTCGCCGCCGAGCCAGCCCCGACTGAGAACCAATGCGTCGAACTCCCGTTGCTCCTTTCGATACGGTGCAAATCCCCCATCATGTGGTTGAACCCGGGACGCTACAGCGGGTTGCTATGGAAGCGATCGGGTGCTGAAGCAGACCTCTCCCCCAGCCCCGCTCCGGCGCACCAGCTCGCTCACCCGCTGAAGCGGCTTCGGCTTGCAGGAGCCCGGAGAGGGGAGCCACGCAGCTTATCGAGCGCAGGCGTCCCAGTTACAAACCGCTGTAGCGACGGCCGCTGCGGCGGTCGGGCTCGCAAGCTTCGCCCCTACGACACTGCAGCTGGACGACTGGACGACCGGATTGAGCTACAGCGTGGCTCACGGGAGTTGGCCGTGGCGCCTCCCCCTCTCCATCCGGTCCGGGCAGAGTCGCCCGCAGGCGACGGAGCCGGAGCGAGATGGGAAAGGGGGGTGGGGGGCGGGGCCTACCGCTCGCCAAGGTCAAGACTCATGAGCACCGCTCTAGCCCATCACCGGACGGCTGCCGATCACGCAACGCCAGGCGGCACGGATCTCCGGGCCGAGTCGGCGACGCAGCATCGGTGGGTCCGAGGAAACCACCTCGACGTCGTCCAGCTCCTGCCAGGTGGCGAAGTGCACGAGCGCCGTCGCGATCCCTTCGACTAGATCTGACGTCACCTCGACGCCTGGTTCAAGATGGATCGCCTTTATCTCCAACCGGCGTTCCTGCCGATGCGCCTTCGGGTCGAGCCGCCCGACCAGCTGCCCCTCATGCAGGATCGGCAGCGTGAAGTAGCCGTAGCGTCGCTTCGCCTTCGGCGTGTAGCACTCGATCCGGTAGTCGAAATCGAAGAGCTCCAACGCCCGTGCCCTGTGCCAGACGATCGGGTCGAACGCTGACAGCAGGTGCGTTCCCCGAGGGCTGTGCAGACCGTCACGGATCTCAGCCAGCTGCGTCTCGGTGCCGGCTATGGCGTAGGCAGGTCCGAGCCCGTCGATCTCGACCTCCATCAGCTCCCCGGACGCGACGAGGCGCCCGATCGCCAGTTTCGTTTCGGCCTGGGGTCGTCTGAAGTAGTCGGCGATCCAGCTCCGGGTCCCGACGCCCAGCGCCCGGGTCGCGATCCGGACATGGTGATCCGCAACCGCCTCGGCGTTCGGCAGGCTGGCGTCGTCGAATTCCGGGTAGTGATCTTTCCAGCGGCGGTAGATCCGGTGGAATCGATCCCGTCGAGACACGGTCAACTCGCCGAGCATGAACAGGATCTCCAGTGCCATCTTCTCCGGCTTCCAGTCCCACCAGCCCTGGCCGCTGCCCGGGATCGCCCGCTCGAAGTCGGACGAGCGGACCTCGGCACCGTCGTAAGCATGTGCCAGCACCGCGTTGATGACCTCGGCGTCGTCGGAGCGCCGCTGGACGAACCGGTTTCGCTTCGGGTTCGTATTCCTCTCGAGCATGAGGGCTCGCGAGTACGGCAGATGCTCGATCGGCAGGAACGACGCCTCGTGCGACCAGTACTCGAAGATCCGCCGGTCAACCAGCGCGCGCTCCAGCAGAGTCGGCTCAAACGCCCCCAACCGGGACCAGAGCACGAGGTACGGGCTTCGGGCGACGACGTGGATCGTGTCGATCTGGAGGACGCCCATCTGTTGTATGCAATCGACGACCTGGTTAAGGTCGCTGCGATGGGGGGCTGCGCCAGCGTAGCCTGGCGTTGTCAGTCCCTGTCGGGCGAGCAGCAGGGCGACGGCTTCGCGGCGGGAAACGATCATCGGGAAAAGACCTTTCGAGATTGGCGCCAGGCGACCCGCCTTTCCTATAGGAAAGGCCCATCTGGTATAATTATGCAGTTCTGGGCAGCAAAAACCCGCCCTCATTGCTGCTACTCGAAGGGAAAAACCATTTGGAAATCGGCAATGTCAGGCTCGCCAGCATCGATACCGAGATGCGGACAGGCTTTCTCGACTACGCGATGAGCGTCATTGTCTCCCGAGCCCTTCCGGACGCACGCGACGGACTCAAGCCGGTTCAGCGCCGCGTCCTTTTCGCGATGAGCGAGATGGGGATGCGATCAACGTCAAGGTACCGCAAGAGCGCCGGTATCGTCGGCGAGGTCCTCAAGAACTACCACCCTCACAGCGACACCGCCGCCTACGACACCCTCGTCCGAATGGCCCAGCCGTTCAATCTGCGCTACGTGCTGGTCGATGGTCAGGGAAACTTCGGCTCGGTCGATGGCGACAGCGCCGCCGCGATGCGTTACACGGAGGCGCGGCTGTCTCCGATCGCCGACGAACTCCTCAACGACCTCGACAAGGAGACCGTCGACTGGGACCCGAACTACGACAACACGCTCATGCAGCCCCGCGTGCTCCCATCCCGCCTGCCGAACCTGCTCCTGAACGGCAGCGTCGGGATCGCGGTCGGGATGGCGACGAACATCCCGCCGCACAACCTCGTCGAGATCTGCAACGCCGCGGCCTACGTGATCGATCACCCCGACGCGACCGTCGATGAACTGATGGAGATTGTTCAGGGGCCGGACTTCCCGACGGGCGGCACGATCCTCGGGCGTGAGGGCATCAAGGCGGCCTTTGCGACCGGACGTGGCCGGGTCGTGATCCGGGCCAAGGCCTTCATCGAGGAGTCGCCGCGTGGCAACCGGTTCCAGATCGTCGTCACCGAACTCCCCTATCAGGTCAACAAGTCGACTCTGCTGGAGCGCATGGCCGAGCTCGTCCGCGAAGGCAAACTCGACGGGATCAGCGACCTCCGCGACGAGTCCGACCGCAACGGGATGCGCGCGATCATCGAGCTCAAGCGCGACGCGCAGCCCAAGCGCGTCCTCAACAGCCTGTTCAAGCACACCGCGCTGCAGCAGTCGTTCGGCGTCAACATGGTCGCTCTGGTCGAGGACGGGAAAGTTCCGCGCGTGCTCTCCCTTCGCCGCGCCCTTCAGGAGTACCTCGACCACCGCGAGATCGTCATCACCCGCCGAACGGCTCACGAGCTGGAGCGGGCCCGCCGCCGGGCTCACATCCTCGAGGGGCTGCGGATCGCCCTCGACAACATCGACGAGATCATCTCGACCATTCGGGCCTCCCAGTCGACCGAGAACGCTCGCAACAACCTGATGAGCCGCTTCTCGCTCAGCCAGGTCCAGGCCGACGCCATCCTCGATATGCGGCTGGCCCGGCTGGCCGCCCTCGAGCGCCAGAAGATCGAGGATGAGCTCAACCTGCTGATGATCGAGATCTCCCGCCTCGAAGGCATCCTCGGCGATCGGGCCCAGGTCCTCGACATCATCCGCGAGGACCTCGTCTTCCTGAAGACCAAGTACGGCGACGAGCGCCGAACCCGCATCCAGGACATTTCCGGCGACATCTCTGAGGAGGACCTGATCCCCGAGCACGATGTCATCGTGACGGTGACGACTCGCGGGTACGTCAAGCGCATCAACGACGAGTTCTACCGGACCCAGCATCGGGGTGGCCGCGGCGTCACCGGCCTCACGATGCGGGACGAGGACGCGCCGCAGCACATGCTGCACGCAAACACGCACGACTCCCTGCTGGTCTTCACCAACCGTGGCAGCGTCTACCACATCAAGGTTCATGAGTTGCCCGATTCGGGCCGAATGGCCAAGGGCCTTCCGATCGTCAACCTGATCAGTCTCAAGCCGGACGAGACGGTCACGACGCTGATGCGGGTCCCGACGTTCGACGAGGCCAGGTTCCTGTTCTTCACCACGCGGCTTGGCCGGGTCAAGCGGACGGACCTGAATCAGTTCCGGTCGGTTCGGGCCTCAGGTCTGATCGCGATCTCACTTGATGAGGGTGACGAGCTCGCCTGGGTGCGGATGACGAGCGGGACTGACGAGATCATGCTGATCACCGAGGGCGGCCAGTCGATCGTCTTCAGTGAGGAATCCGAGGTTCGCCCAATGGGCAGGCCGGCCGCGGGTGTCGGTGGCATTCGGCTCGGCGTCGGCGATCGGATCATCGCGTCCGAGGTCATCCAGCCGGACCACGATGTCGTCCTGATCTCCGCCAAGGGGATGGGCAAGCGAACGCCAAACAGCGACTTCCCCCGGCAGGGCCGGAACGGGAAGGGCGTTACCGCCATGCGGCTGACGGACAAGACCGGCAAGATCGTCGCGGCCGCAATGGGCCACGCCGAGGACGACGTCATGCTGATGAGTTCCAGAGGCAAGGCGATCCGAATGAAGGTCGAACAGGTTCGCAAGATTGGACGGGCCACCCAGGGCGTGCAGGTGATGAAGATTAGTCCTCGGGAAGAAGTCACCTCGATGACGATCATCGAGCCCCGCGACCCGCTTGAGGTCGCCCGGCTTCAGTCCACGCTGGAAGCGGCCGAAGGCGCCGAAGAACCCAGCAACGGTGTGGCGGATCCTGCTGTGACAGCGGGTGCCGACGAGTAGCCGTCAGGCGGTCCGAACCAGTCCGAACGACGACGGCCGGAGCAGACCTGCTCCGGCCGTCATCGTTCCATTTCAGTGCCGGATATCACGTCGGAGAAGGAAGAGGAGGCCAATCAGCCCAGCCGGCGTCTCGCCAGACCCCTGATCGGCGAACAGAAATGACGCTGCATCGGCCGCCATGAGGAAGCCGACGACTCCGACGATCCACACCATCGCACTGGCGGTCTGGCGGTCCATCCAGTTGCCGAAACGTTCGAGTCGCTTCCACAGTCGATCACCGAAGGCGGAAGCCAGGGCGAGGATGACCAGCTCTGGCAGGATCATCACCACTCGCGCCCGACGACCAGCGCGATTCCGACGACGAAGTAGAAGATGAGCATCGTACCAAGGTAGATATCCATCGCCCGCTACGCTACCCGCCGGGCCGTTGTGACGAGCATGAGCGGAACGAGGAGGGTGCAGAAACTTGTGCTGTCGACGAGTGCGAGGCCGACGAGGGAGCCATTGGTTTCCCAGGACATCTGCTCCCCTCACAGTTCTATTCGCTAAACCGGCACTCTTCCCGGACGAGTGTATGATCCATCGTGGCCGCGGTGGAGAAAGAACCGGACCAAGGTTGAATGAGCCAGATATCCACCCGCCGCACCGACCAATTCGTAGCCCACAGCGCAGTCCAGTTGATCGTGCGGGGTGGATTCGAATCGGGTAAGCGTCCGGATTGTCGCTGCCGAAGCCAGACTTGCTGCCAGCACGGTCCGGCAACACTTTCCCAGTCGTGGCCCGCTCCTTGTCGGTGCCTTGAATCGGGTGCTGGAGCGACAACTCCGAAGGATCATGTCGACAGACTCTAGTGAGATTTCGGCGAGATGACTGCGCCGCTCTATCATCGAGCTCGTGCCATTCGATGAGCTACGACGTGAGGAGGCCATCGTCTGGATCGTTTTCAGCTCGGCCGCACCAGCGCGACCAGCACTTATTGCGCGTCATGCGGCCGGCATCAGCCTGATGCGGGATCTGATCCGGAGTGTGCTGGTGGCCGCCCGGGATCACGGCGCGCTCCGGGGCGACCTCGACCTGGATACCGAGTCGGTGTTACTGGCCGCGACGATAGACGGTTTGCTGATGCATGCCCTCAGTGCCGAGCCTGGGAGCTAGAGCGGGTCTCAAGGGAGTTGTCCGGGGACGGCGTACCCACAGTGGCGATAGTAGGCGGTCAACTCGGCCGACGTCACGCGGTCGAGTGCCGCCCCAATCGCGTCATCGA
>JAABUN010003366.1_pt1 | contig 24934 bp, 24 predicted proteins | sample 5559311 | NCBI WGS metagenome assembly JAABUN01 (sample SAMN10711877, study PRJNA513370) | rock metagenome | isolation source: Antarctica rocks | place: Antarctica: Victoria Land, Siegfried Peak sud
TGGCTTGATAGAAATCGGCGCCGGCTTACTGACGAAAACCCATTCGCCGCTGGAAACTGCGCAGGTTTAATTTGGGAGCGCGGGCTTCCAGCCTGCATTTCATATTCCAAGCAGGCTGGAAGCCCGCGCTCCCAAATTAAGCCTGCACAGTTTCCAGCGACGAATGGGTTTTCGTCAGCAACCCGGCGCCGATTTCTATCAAGCCAAACGCAACTAAAAAGTAAGTTCCAACCGTCCCAGCATCTTTCAAAAACAAAAACGGCGCGACGAGGCAGAGCGCGCCCAGCCCTAAATCCGCCATCAGATGCACTTTGGTTGGCAGCAGTTTGATTAGGCTCACTTCCCATTTTATGGTGAAGGTCGCCAGAGCGACCGCAACCGCCGCAAGGGTGAGAAAGGTCGTGGTGTTAGGCCCGAAGTGGAGCAGGCGCGGCAGGCCCGCCAGAAGCAGTGGCATCGGCGCGTCGACCATGGAGTGCAAAAGGGTAGGAATAGGTCGATTCATGCTCGTTTTGAGAGCAAAAGGCGTTCCGTATCGCGTTTAAAGTTGCTCATCAGTCCTAAAAATGGGGATCACGAATCGCGAGATGTTCGCGTAGGGACACAGCACGCTGTGTCCCTACGAAGCGCAACTTCCCTATTCATTCATTTCACGTTGCGCCCTTTCCCCCAAACCGCTAAAATCAAACCCTTGCGAGGAGAAACCACCATCATGGGCAACAAAATGAAGACGCACAAATCCGCCGCCAAACGGATCACGACGACCGGAACCGGCAAACTCAAGCGCCGCAAAGTCGGTCTGGCGCATTTGCAGACCAAGCGAAGCACCAAATCGCAGATGAGGAACAACAACGGCGCGCAAAGCGTGGCCAAAGCCGATGTCAAGAAGATGAAAGTGCTGCTCGCCAGCTAACTTTTCACTGATTTGAAATCGGAGCGACTTGCAGGTCTGCGTCCAAGCGCAAAATTCACCACCTGCCGGGCGCCAGGGAGAAAAACTACTATGGCAAGAGTGAAACGGGGCGTAACAGCGTCCGCCAAACACAAGAAAATCCGCGATTTAGCCAAGGGCTATTATGGCGCGAAACATCGCTGGTTTCGCACCGCGAACGAAGCAGTCATGCACGCGGGCCAATACGCCTACCGCGACCGCCGCGTTTTCAAGCGCGACATCCGCAAACTGTGGATCATCCGCATCAACGCCGCCGCGCGTTTGTCGGGTATTTCCTACTCGCAACTGATTCACGGCCTGGGCAAAAGCGGCATCGAAATCGACCGCAAAGCCTTGTCGGAATTGGCGATTCACAATCCGACGGCCTTCGCCAAAATCGCCGAAGCCGCGAAATCGGCCAACGCTTAAATCGAAAAACAACTTCAAAAACCGCCGCTCGAGTTTCGAGCGGCGGTTTTGTTTCCATAAATCGAGCAAACTTTCGCGATATGCCTCTTTCTATCAGCGAACTCGAAGCGTTACTCCAACAAACCGAGAGCGATCTTGCCGAACGCAAAGAATCTTTGTCGTCATCAGCTAAAGACAAAGTGGCCGAAGCGATTTGCGCTTTTTCCAACGATTTGCCCTCTCATGGCAAACCTGGAATTATTTTCATCGGCGCCAAAGATAATGGCGAAATCGCTGGCACCGCCATTGACGACAGTTTGCTTCTCAATCTGGCAGCGCTGCGCTCCGACGGCAACATTTTGCCTCTTCCCCTACTTATTATTCAGCGCCTTGAGTTGAGCGGAGCAAATCACACACAGGGGGCTGTTGCGGTCGTCGAAGTTCATCCCTCTCAGGCGCCGCCAGTGCGTTACAAGGGACAGGTCTGGATTCGCGTCGGGCCGCGCCGCGCGGTGGCTTCGCGCGAGGAAGAACGCGTTCTCAACGAAAAACGCCGCGCCTACGATTTGCCCTTCGACGCCCGCCCGCTGCCATCGGCAGATATTTCCGATCTCGACGCCACCCTTTTCGAGCGCACCTATTTGCCTTCGGCTCTGTCCCCCGAAGTGATTGCAGAAAATGGCCGCGACCTCGCCCAACAGCTTTCTTCACTGCGGTTTTTGTCAAATATGGCTCCGCCTTCGCCAACGGCGGCGGGAATTTTAGTGGTTGGCAAAGACCCGCGGAGCTTTCTACCGGGCGCTTATGTGCAGTTCGTGCGCTACCAGGGCACCGATTTGACAGCTCCCATCACCGATTCGCGCGAACTTTCCGGCCCACTTCCCGAATTGATTCCCCAGCTTGACGACGTGCTGCGCGCCAATATCTCGACATCGCTCGACCTCACTTCGGCAGACATCGAGATTCGCCGTCCTGACTATCCTCTGGCGGCTTTACAACAGTTGATTCGCAACGCCCTGATGCATCGCAACTACGAAACTTCCAACGCTCCGGTGCGCCTCTACTGGTTCGATGACCGCATTGAAATGCACTCGCCTGGCGGCCCGTTCGGGCAAGTCACCGTGCAAAACTTTGGACAACCCGGCATCACCGATTACCGCAATCCCACCGTTGCCGAAGGCATGAAAAACCTCGGATTCGTCCAGCGATTTGGCGTCGGCATTGCCACTGCCCAAAAACTCCTCGACCAAAACGGCAATCCGCCTGCTCTCTTCGACGTGCAAGACAATTTCATTCTCGCCCTCGTCAAAAGGGCTGCTTAAACCCTCCATCCCATGAACCTTTCCGCGCCCAACGTGCCTGTCACTGTGCCTGTCACTGTGCCTGTCGTGGCCTTTTTCAACAACAAAGGTGGCGTGGGAAAAACCTCACTCGTCTATCATCTGGCGTGGATGTTCGCTGATTTAGGTCTTTCCACGGTTGCCGCCGACCTCGACCCTCAGGCCAATCTGACCAGCGCCTGCTTAAGCGAAGAGCGACTCGAATTTCTCGTCAACGACCATAAGGACACGCTGACGATTTACGATGGTTTTTGGCCGCTCAAAGAGGGAATTGGAGACATCAAACCGCTCGAAGTGGAAGAACTTGCACCTCGTCTTGGACTTTTGCCCGGCGATTTACGTCTATCTGAACTCGAAGATGAATTTTCTGGGAATTGGATCAAAACTTTGGATGATGATGGGCGCGCTTTCCGTGTCATTTCAGGCTTCTGGCGCTTGATGCAAGCGGGAGCACAATCGCGCGGAGCGTCTCTCATTCTGATGGATTTAGGCCCTAATCTGGGCGCCCTCAATCGTGCGGCGCTGATTAGCGCTGATGCTGTTATTATTCCGCTGGCACCTGATCTGTTTTCGCTGCAAGGACTGAAAAATCTCGGCCCAACACTGCGAAAGTGGCGCGCTGGATGGAAACAGCGCCTGGAACTTAAGGGAGCGCGTGACATTTCGCTTCCGGCGGGACAAATGCAACCTGTGGGCTATATCGTGATGCAGCATTCGGTGCGACTCGACCGTCCCGTGAAAGCCTATGAAAAGTGGCTGAGGCGTATCCCCAACACCTATTGCGAGTTCGTCATGGATGAGCCTTGCGCTCAGGGAACGGATATTCCTCTCTCTTCCGACCCCAATTTGATCTTTCAAATCAAGCATTATCGCTCCCTCATGCCTCTGGCTCAGGAAGCTAACAAACCGATGTTTCATCTCAAACCCGGCGATGGCGCGCTCGGCGCTCATTATGTCGCCGTGCAGGATGTGCGCGCCGACTTCGAGAAACTGGCGCGCGAAATCGCAGAGCGCGTTAGCGTCGTCATCCCAAAAACCTAACTGAAGCGACCTAAAAAAGCGCCCGTTCATCTGAAATGAACGGGCGCTTTTTTGGGCGTGTTTTCAGCCGCGAAACGGGCCTTTGGGCGGCAGTTTGAAGGCTTCGCGCGCCGCTTTTTGAGTCGCGTCGTAGTAGGGGAAGTCGTCATCGGCGGCGAATTGGATGGTGCGGCGTTTGGCTTCGACGGCTTCGAAAACCACTTTGAACTGCTCGAAATTGCTGATGGAGGCGCCCGCATCGCTGCCTTGTGTGTTGCGCGCGGCGTTCCAGGCGTCGAACAGGCTTTGCAGGTTCGCAATGCGCGCGGCGTCTACTTTGGGCAGCGCGTCGCCGGGCGCGCTTTGCAAAAAACTGGTGCCGATTTGTTCGAGCAGCGGGTCGGCGGCGCTAAACAAATCGGTGCCGCCGAAATAGGTGTCGCGCACGCGGTCGGGCTGCTCGACATGGAACTTCTGGTAAGCGCGCGTCTGAATGCCTTGCAGCGCCTGAGCGAGCGCGATTTTGGCGGCACTTTCTTCTGCCGTCGAGCTTTTTTTGGTGCCGCGCGCCGAAGTCGCGGCGGTGAGAAAAGTGCGCGCCGAAGTGATGTCATTGCCCAAATCGAGAAGAAATTGCGCCGTGATTTCCACACCGTCCACGATTTCCGGATTGAATTGCGGCGCGTTGGCGGCATCGAGAATGAGTTGCGATTTTTGCAAACCTTCGGTGTATTCCTTATTGACGGCGCCGCGCGGCGCGCGAGTTTTGACGGGTTCAGGCGGCACGGGGGGAGTTGAAGGGGTGGAATCGGGCATGAAGCAATTATAACCGCGCGACAAACCCATCACTCGCGCGCCGAAATCGAAGGTTCTGGAGAGATAACCGGAAGCTCCGGCGCGATAACCGACGGCTCGCTCGCCTTGCATTGAACTCGCGGGGCTTAACGGAATACTCGCGCGTTGGAGCCGCAAAATCGGGCGCGATGAATGAGCCTCGCGCGCTTTAATTGGGGACTCGGAAGCGCAAACGCGATGCTTTTCATCCCAAAGTCACGGTCGTCGCGCCTTCGCCGCCTTCGTTTTGCGGGGCTAATTCGAAATCCAAAGCCGAGCGGCTGCTTTTCAAGCCGCTAAATGGGGTTCTTGGGAGTAGGCCCAAATCAGCGTCAAGAGCTGATGAAATGCACACTCAAAATCTGGGGAGATGAAGTCTTGGTGCCGCGTAAAGGAATCTTCTTCTTTAACTTCTGTGACACCAAAGCCCCATGCGGGTTGAAATTCGAATTCCCACATCTTGTCATGCCACATGAAACAAAGCAGAGCGCCGCCCAAATCGAAGAAGTCGGTTTCGATGCGCGCGTCGGGGAATCGTGTTTTGAGGGATTGAGCTAGAGAAAGAAAGTCAGCTTTCATCTTCAAATTCTCCTTTGAAAAACTCGCGGTTTCCGGTTGCAACCTGAAAAATAGAAATGCTGCCACTCTGCGACAGAACGATACGATGATTGCGGGTGCGGGCGATTTTTCCACCGTCGGCCAAAAGTTTAATATTGTCAGCCTGAGGCGGATACATTCGACCATCGAAGGCCCGTTCGGGATGCACACTTTTTTCAACACCACTGAACTCGTCTTCGACTTCGTCCAGTGTGGCAATTATCAACGCCAACGCCTCATCCGCGTTGCGACAGGATGGCGCTTTCTCCAAACGCGAATAGAAAATGGCGATCCGTTCGCGCACTGGTAGAATCGCCATTTAGCCCAAACTCACCACTGTCGCGCCTTCGCCGCCTTCGTTTTGCGGGGCTAATTCGAAGTCCAAAGCCGAGCGGCTGCTTTTCAAATAACGATGCACCGCGACGCGCAGCGCGCCACTGCCTTTGCCGTGAACGATGCGAACGCTTTTGAGTCCGGCCAAAACCGCGTCGTCGAGGTATTTTTCGACTTCCTCGACGCCCGACACGGTGTCCATGCCGAGAATGTTGATTTCGGGCGGCACCATCCACGCTTTGCGCGCTTGAATCGCGCCGACGCCGCGAATCATGTCGTTGCGCTCAATTAACTCTAAATCGGCGAGTTTGACCTCGATTTTCATGGCGCCCACGCGGACTTCGGCGCGGTTATTTTCGATTTTGAGGAGTTCGCCTTCGCGGTCGAGAGTTTTTAATTTGACGGTTTGACCGACTTTGAAACCCGGCGCGAGTGGGCGATTGGAAGCGGGGAAAATGGGATTTGGCGCGGGCGTTTCGGCTTCGATTTCCGGCTTTTTTCCGGTTGGATTGCCGAAGGAGTTGACCTTTTCGTTTAAGTCGCGCAATCTGCCGCGCGCGGCTTCGGTGCCTTTGTTTTCGCTTCTTGATCCTTGAGAAGCCGAGCGTAGTTCGCGCAGCGCGGCGTTGGCTTCTTGGGTGGCGGTTTCGACGATTTGTTTGGCATCGCGGCGCGCGCGGTCGAGTTCGCGTTCGCGCTCCTGTTCGACGCGCTGGATGCGGGCTTCGTAGTCGCGGCGCAAGGTTTCGAGGCGCTGGCGCTCGTTGCGCGCAGCTTCGGCTTCTTCGGTCAATTGACGCTGGGTGGCGTCGAGTTGCGCGCTGGCGGCTTCGGCATCGACGCGTTCCCTTCCCAGATATTTGCGCGCGCGCGCCACGATGTCGGGCGGCATATCGAGTCTGGCGGCGATGTCGAGCGCGTTGGAGGCGCCGGGAACGCCGATTCTGAGGTGAAAAGTCGGGCTGAGGGTGACGGGATTGAATTCGACGCTCGCGTTTTCGAAACGGCCCGCCGAAAGCGCGAATTGCTTGAGTTCGCCGTAATGTGTGGTCGCCAGAACGTGCGCGCCTTTGCGAGACAAAGAGCGCAAAACGGCTTTGGCGAGCGCGGCGCCTTCATCGGGGTCGGTTCCGGCGCCGATTTCATCGAAAAGCACTAAATCATTGGGCTTCACGTCGCGCAAAATGGCGACGATGTTCTTTAAATGGCCGGAAAAGGTGCTTAAATTTTGCTCGATGGACTGTTCGTCGCCGATATCGACGTGGATTTGTTCGGGCAGATGCAGCCAACTGCCGGTTTGCGCGGGAATGTGCAGACCGCACGCGGCCATCAGCGATAAAAGTCCCAAAGTCTTCAAAACGATGGTTTTTCCGCCGGTGTTGGGGCCGGTGAGCATCAAAACATCGAAGTCGCCGCGCTCGGTGGCGACCGATTCATCGCCGATTTTGATGTCGTTGGGCACGCAGTTTTGAACGAGCGGATGGCGCGCGGCTTTGAAACCGAAACCATGCGAATCGTCGCGCAGAATTGGGAGGGTGGCGTCCTGTTCGAGCGACATTTGCGCTTTGGCGAAAGCGAAATCGAGGTCGCCAGAGGCGTCCAAACCGGGGTGCAAATCGTCGAACGCGCCGCCGACGAGACCCGAAATCGAGCGCAAAATATCGGAAATCGCGTCACGTTCTTCGCCGGCGAGTTCGCGCAAGCGGTTGTTGAGATCGACAACGGCTTGCGGCTCGATGAAAAAGGCGTTGCCGCTCGAACTGCGGTCGTGGACGATGCCCGGAACGCTGCCCCTGCTTTCGGCTTTGACTGGCAAACAGTAGCGGCCATCGCGCACGGTGACGAAAGCGTCCTGAAGGTGCGGCGTAACGCGATTATCGCTCAACATGGCGCGAAGTCGGGTCTGGATTTGGGTTTGGGTCTGGCGGATATTGCGGCGCGCGCGGAGCAAATCGAGCGAGGCGTCGTCTTTGATTTCGCCGTTGTCGTCGATGGCGTCGGAAATGGCTTTTTCGATGTCTTTGCGCGGCGTGATGGCCTCGGCGAGGTCGAATAAGTCGTCGAATTGGTCGGAAATCTCGTCGGAAACCGAGAAAAGCGTTTCGCGCAGGCGCCGCGAGCCTTCGGCGGCGCGTCCGACTTGCAAAAGGGTTTGCGATTCTAAAACGGCGCCGATGGAGGCGATTTTTAAGGGTTCGGCAACGTTGGAGAGGCCGCCAAAGGGCGGATAGCGCGACTTTTGGATGAAAGTTTTGGCCTGAGAAGTTAAATTGAGAGCGGCGCGCGCGATTTCGTGGTCGCTGGTAGGGGCGATTTCTCGCACCAACGCGCGGCCCAATTCGCAGGCGCACAGACTTTCGAGGCGCGCGAGGACTTTGGGCAGTTCGAGACGCTCGGTCACGCGAGTTTGGTAAGTCGAAAACGGGGTTGAAACGGAAGACACACGGGAAGTTTAGCGATTCGAAGACCCGTTTTAAGAGGCAGTCTGAAAAGTGCCTCCTCGAGTGCCTCATTAATGAACCGCGAGCGTGAGCGACCGGCTTTGGGCACAGCATCAGCCGGTCGCTCACGCTCGCGGTTCGTCTAAGAAGCACTTTTCAGAGAGCCTCTCAGGTTGCGGAGAAGGCATGAGGATTTGCAGGTTAAAATCTTAGCCTGGCTGTTTTGGAAGTTTCTGTGCCAATACTCGCGCGCGGAAAACCTTAAACTGGTGTGGAAAGACGTTTGGTTAACGAGGATTACCTTTATGCGATTGCTGACGCGCTCGGATTTCGATGGTTTGGCCTGTGCAGTTTTGCTCAAAGATGTGGGGCTGATCGACCGCTATCGATTCGTGCATCCCAAGGATATGCAGGACGGAAAAATCGAGGTCGGCGAGAATGACGTGCTGGCCAACGTGCCCTACACGCCCGGTTGTGGTTTGTGGTTCGACCATCACACTTCGGAAGGTCAGCGTTTGACCGATCTCCAGGAGTTCGAGGGCGATTATCGCGCGGCGCCGTCGTGCGCGCGGGTGATCTGGGATTATTATGGCGGCGAGGACACTTTTAGCGAGTATTTTTTGCCGCTGATGGCTGCCGTCGATAAAAGCGACAGCGGGAACCTGGATTTTGAGGACATCGAGCATCCGCGCGATTGGATTTTGCTCAGTTTCGTGATGGATCCGCGCACCGGCTTGGGGCGCACCAAGGATTACCGGATTTCCAATTATCAGTTGATGGAAGATCTGGTCGAATACTGTCGCAACCGCACCATCGAAGAGATTCTGGCGCTGCCCGATGTCAGCGAGCGCCTGACGCGTTATTACGAGCAAACCGAACTGTTTCGCGCCATGCTGCGCCACCGCGCCCGAGCCAGGGGCAACGTCGTCGCGCTCGATTTGCGCGAGCAAGAGGAGATCTACGCCGGCAATCGCTTCGCGGTCTACACCCTGTTTCCCGAAGCCAGCGTGTCGGTGCAGATGATGTGGGGTTTCCAAAAGCAAAATATCGTCATCGCCTGCGGGCACAGCGTGACCAACCGGACGTGTCAGACCGATATTGGAAAACTCATGCTGGAATGGGGCGGCGGCGGACATCGCCAGGTGGGAACCTGTCAGGTGCCGGTGGAAAAAGCCGACGAAATTTTCGAAGAGATTTGCGCGCGTTTGCAAGCGGGCGGCTGATTTCGTTTTTTCAACACAGAGAACACAAAGAAACACAGAGGCTCACAGAGGTTTTTTAAGTTAAGGAATCCAAAATCTTAAAAAATCTCTGTGAGCCTCTGTGTTTCTTTGTGTTCTCTGTGTTTGAAAAACGCCTCACAATCGCAAATAAGGCCGCGATTTTGCGGCTCGATTCGCGTATGCAAACACGCAATTTAGGTCAATTGGAGGTTTCGGCGCTCGGCTTGGGCTGCATGGGCATGAGCGAGTTTTACGGCGACCGCGACGAAACCGAAAGCCTGGCGACGCTCGACCGCGCGCTGGAACTCGGCATCGATTTCTGGGACACGGCGGATATGTATGGGCCGTTTACCAACGAAGAACTGCTGGGAAAATCGCTGCAAGGGCGGCGCGAAAAAGTCACTTTAGCGACCAAGTTCGGCAACGAGCGCCGCGCCGATGGCGGTTGGATCGGCATCAACGGACGGCCCGAATATGTGCGTTCGGCGTGCGAAGCGAGTTTGAAACGTCTGCGAACCGATCACATCGACTTGTATTACCAGCACCGCGTCGATCCCAACGTGCCGATTGAAGAAACCGTGGGCGCGATGAGCGAGTTGGTGAGCGAAGGCAAAGTGCGTTTTCTGGGGCTTTCGGAAGCGGGCGCCAACACGATTCGACGCGCGCACCAGACGCACCCGATTACGGCGCTGCAAACCGAGTATTCGTTGTGGACGCGCGATGTCGAAGACGAAATTTTGCCTCTAACCCGTGAACTCGGCATCGGATTTGTCGCTTATTCGCCGCTTGGCAGAGGGTTTTTGACGGGACAGATCCAAAAATTCGAGGATTTGGACGAAGACGATTATCGCCGCCAATCGCCGCGTTTTCAGGGCGAAAATTTCGAGAAAAACCTGCAACTCGTCGCCAAAATCGGCGAAATGGCGCAAAGTCACGGCTGCACCAGCGCGCAACTCGCTTTAGCGTGGCTTTTGGCGCGCGGCGAAGACATCGTGCCGATTCCCGGCACCAAAAAGCGCGCGCGGCTCGAAGAAAACGCGGGCGCGCTCGAAACCGAACTTTCGCCGCAGGAGTTGGCCGAAATCGAGAACATCGCGCCGCAAAACGCGGCGGCGGGCGAGCGCTACAACGCCTCTTCGATGGCGACTCTGGACAAGTAGCCGCGCAAAAAGAGCGGCGCCGGGCAAGTTTGGCTTGACGAACCGGCTTCACTTCGCTAATATCTTTTGGGCCTCCGGAAACGGCGGCTCAAATATATCGCGGGGTGGAGCAGCCCGGTAGCTCGCAAGGCTCATAACCTTGAGGTCGTCAGTTCGAATCTGGCCCCCGCCATAACGGGAAAAGCGTTGGAAATTCGTTTTCCGCGCTTTTTCTCTTAAAAATCTGGGTCTGTGGCGCAGTTGGGAGCGCGTCTCGTTCGCAATGAGAAGGTCAGGGGTTCGAATCCCCTCAGATCCATTTTCCCTTTTGGGAATCCCCCGTTTTGGGGCTTTAGCTCATCTGGGAGAGCGTCTGAATGGCATTCAGAAGGTGAGCGGTTCGAGTCCGCTAAGCTCCAGTTTTAGCAATCCAAACCCTTTTCGCTTGGCGAAAAGGGTTTTTTGTTTTCCGCTCTTCCATGACCAAAAAGGCGCCTCCAAATGGAGGCGCCTTTCGTTTTTTGCAGGTTTTCACCGTTTGACGAGACTACTGCGCCAGCGCTTTTTTAAGTTCGGGTTCGAGTCGCAGCGGATGGCCAATCCAGGCGATTTTGCCGTCCTTTCCCACGATGAACGTGGTGGGAATACTGTCGCGGCCCGCAGCGCGGCCCCAGGCTGTCCAGGTTTGGCCTCGGTTGTCGATGGCGAAGTAGATCGGCAGCGCTTTGCCCAATTGCTGCAAGTAATTGGTGGCGGCATCGGCGTCTTCGTCGATGCTGATGCCGGCGAATTCCACGCCCTCGCTGCCATATTTGCGCTTCATCGCAAAAAGATGCGGCATCGACTCGCGGCACGGGCCGCACCAACTCGCCCAGAAATCGATGACGTAGACCTTGCCCTTTTGAGGCGAATGCATGATGCGATCTTGCCACCATCCGGAGACGCTAATCGCGGGCACATCGCTGCCTACAATCAGGGTTGGCTCATCGGCGCGTCCGGCGCGTGCGCCCAGCGAAAGCGCCAGAAACGCGCAGCAAAGCAGCTTTAAAAAAGAGGTTTTCATAGCGAATTATTGGAGTTCTTGTGCCGCCAATCGATGCGCCCAAAGCGAAAAGCCGACCAAAAATTTGGTCGGCTTTTCATTTGATTGGAAGCTGGGGAACTAGGACTCGAACCTAGAATTGCCTGAGTCAGAGTCAGGAGCCTTACCAATTTGGCCATTCCCCAAAAGATCGTTCTCCAAGAACACCTTCAATTATAAAACGAGTCGCAGAAAAAGGGAAGGTTCCGACCAGAGTCGAACTGGTGTAAACGGTTTTGCAGACCGGTGCCTAACCCCTCGGCCACGGAACCACGCTTTTCGGGCAAGAAAAGAGCATAACCGACCCTCCCTATCCGGTCAACTGAGCGGCGAAAGCCTGGAGCCTCAGTCGTCTTGGATGGTGGCCATGGAAACGATGCCCGCCGCGTTTTTGCGTTTCAAAGTCTCGCTTTTGAGCGCTTTGACGTGGCCATCGAGAAACAAAACGTTGACGGTTTGCAGATGGCGGTTGGAAAAGTTGGTGAAATCGCCGGAATTCACGTCGGCGGAAAAGGCTTCGTCATTGTTTTCCGCGGCGTCGTCGCCATCGGTCACCCAGACGGTTGTGGTGGCGCTGCCCACCGCCGCGAGCGACACCAGTTCTTTGATCGCAGCGTTGGGATGCGAAACCGGCGGCGTGCATTCGCTGCAAACCGAGCTACGCGCGGCCGGTGCGCCGTAGCCGTGCGTGATGACATAGGAGCCGTAGAGCTGCGTGGTGGGTGTAGTGAGTTTGCCGTAGTAAACGTAGGGTTTGGCGCGGTCGCCGGTCGCCGAGGGACAGATGAAAATCTGCTCGCTTTTGATGTAGGGATAGGCGGCATCCATCCATTTGTAGGCAGGGTTGGCCGCTGTCGCCGCTGTGGTATCGCCGGGCGAAGTGTTGGGCGAATACCAGTCGGCGATGAGAACTTCGTCGTAGTCCTGCGAGTATTGAATCAGTCCCAGACCGATCTGCTTCAGATTGGACTGGCAACTGCTGCGCCGCGCATTTTCGCGGGCGCGGCCAAAGACCGGAAACAGCATCGCGGCGAGGATCCCGATGATGGCTATGACCACGAGCAATTCGATCAAGGTAAAGGCACGGCGTTTCATGATTTGGGCAGGTTGTCAGCTTGAAAATAGTCGCAAACGCCGGTTAAAGCGCATTTCGAACACCTGGGCACGTTCCAAACGCAAATGGTTTGACCGTGTTTGAGCATTCCGATGTGAAAGTTGTAAAGCACATGATCGTCGGGCGGCAAAAGCGACAGCAGGGCGCGGTGCGCTTTGTCGGCGGAAACTTTGGGGCCGATGAGACCGATGCGCCCACTGACACGGTGTAAATGCGTATCGACGGGCAAAACCAGCTTTCCAAAGCAGAACAAAAGCGTCAGCGTCGCGGTTTTGACGCCCACGCCGGGCAGTTTGTCGAGCCAGTCGAGCGCTTCCTGGGTCGGAAGTGAGGATAAAAAGTCGATTTCGGCTTCGCCGCGTTCCGCGATGATGGCCGCGAGCGCTTTTTGGATGTTGGGCGCCTTGACTTCGGGATAATTGGCGGGCGAAATCGCCTCGGTGAGTTCCGCTGTCGGCGCGTCGCGGATCGCTTCCCAACTGCCGAACTTTTCCCACATCCGCGCATAGGCCAAATCCTCGTTTTTGCCGCTGGTTTTGTGCGAAAGCATCGTCGAAATCAATTCGTGCATCGGCTCGCGGCGCGGCACGCGCGCGATTTCGCCGTGCATTGCGAGCAAACCTTCATAAACCAACAGCGCTTTTTCTTGAAGTTCCATGGTCAATTGCAAACTACCAGAGGACAAACGATGTCGGGCGAAGTCGCTGAAAGAATGCTTAAAACTGTGTCAGTTCTCTCGCCCGTTTTTGCGAAACACCCACAAAACCACCAGCACCGCGCCCGCGACGACCGAAAGCGCGTGTTCGAAATCCTGTTTTTTCGCGGCGGGAATCGTCGGTTTGTTGGGAACGACGACTTCAGTCGCGGTCAAAACCGCGCCTTTGCCACCCGCGAGCGGCGCCGACGAGGGGAAAAGTCCCTGTTTGGCGCGTAGTTCGGGCGAAAGCGGCACCGCGCCGTCATCGGGCACGATTTTCGAGCCGAATTTGTTGGCATACGCCTTGGTGAACTCGGCGCCGACGAACAAAATCGTCGCCGCGTAGTTGACCCAGAGCAGCAAAACCACCAACGCGCCCGCCGAGCCATACGCCGAGGCGACCTGGGGCCGTCCCAGGTAAATTCCCAGCGCCAACCGCCCCAGCGAGAACAAAAGCGCGGTGACGAAAGCGCCGATCCACACATCATGCCACTGGATTTTGGCGTCGGGCAGCACTTTGAAGATCGCCGCGAAAAGTAGCATCGAAACGCCGAGGCCGAGCGCGAAATTGAGCGTCCGCGCCAGATAAATCGAGTCGCCCAGCACGCCGCTCATGGTTTTGGAAACCGCCGACAACGCCGTGGTCAAAATCAACGAGACCAGCAGCACGAAGCCCACCACCAAAACCATGCCGAACGACACGAAACGGGCGCGCGCGATGGCCCAGAATCCCAGTTTCGGGTCGGGCATCACGCCCCAGATGCCATTGAGCGAGTCCTGCAAGGCGCCGAATAGCCCGCTCGCCGCCCACAGCGCCACCAAAAGCGCGATAATCGTCGCCGTAATGGGGCGCGCGGTGTTTTGACCGTTGCCGCTGGCGCTTTCGAGGATTTGCTGGATCGATTGCGCCACCACCGCGCTGGTGTTTTCGCTGATCTGGCGGATAACGGCCTCCGATGCGGCTTTTTCTTGGCCATAATAGAGCGCGGCGACCGAAATCAGGATCAGAAACAGCGGCGAAATCGAGAAAATCGTGAAATAGGCAAGCGAGGCGGCGTGACGACCGACGCGATCTTCGCCAAAACTGGTCGCCGTGGCGCGCAAAGTGTCGAAAAACGAGGCGAAAGTGAGCTTGGGACGTGTTTTCATGGAGAGTTTTGGAGGTTGGCAGCGATGAAAGGCATCAAAAAACAGCATCTCCCGCAAAAAGTGTGCGTGGTCTGCGGTCGCGCGTTCACCTGGCGCAAAAAATGGGCGAAAGTTTGGGATGAAGTGAAATATTGCTCCGACGCGTGCCGGCAAAAGCGTGGGAAACCTTGACCGGTTCCCTCTCCGCTTGCGGGGGGTCACCTGGCAACGCCAAGGGGGTTAGGGAGGGGTTCACGAGCGAAGCGAGCCGTCTCCTTTTCATACTGAAAGATTCTCCAGAGCAAGACCCCTCCTTAACCCTCCCCGGATTACCGGAGAGGGAACCGGTCATCAATTCCTTCGCTGTCACTTTCCCACCCTCGCGCACTCAGGTGCGCCCATCCCGTTTCTCAGACCGCCGCGCCTCGGCGCTGGCTTTGCCACACTTCCCCACGTGTCCCCCACTCGTTCGGCGCCCCAAACTCCGTCTCGCTCCAAAGTTCACGACGCGCTGCATCGCAAACTCTTCGATTTGCCGCGCCTTTCCGCCTCGCACGAACTGCCCACCACCTCGGTTTTCCGCTCCAAGGTGCTGCGTTGGCTGTGGGGTTTGTGGTCGCGGCGCCTCGCGGTCGGCGGGCGCTACTTTTTCCTCGCCAGCGGGCTATTTTTCGGATATGGCGCCACTTCGCTTGAGTTTCAGGCCTTCGTGCCGCTCGCTTATGCGCTCGTGGTGTGGATTTTGGCGCTCATCGCGCTGCCTTTCGAGCGTCCGCGCGTGGTTTTGCGCGCCGATCACGCGCCGCGCGTTGCGGCGGGCGAGACGGTGTGGGTCGATGTCGAAATCGAGGGCCGCAGTTCGCTGCGTTCGGGCGAAAGCGCGGTCGTGCCGCACCGTTTGCCGAGTGAAATCGAGGTCGTTCCCGCCACCGGAGCGCCGATTCCGCCGCTCAAACGCGGCGAAATTGCGCGGGTTCGCTTCCAACTTCGCCCCGAAAAGCGCGGCATCTACGATTTGCGCGGCTACCGCGTCGAAACCGACTTCCCCTTCGGCCTCATCCACGCTTGGCGCGTCTTTTCCGACGCCGAAAGGCTGGTGGTTTACCCGAAATTCGACCCGCTCGACCGCATGGATTTGCCGATGGGACGGCGCTATCAGCCCGGCGGCATGGCGTTCGCCTCGTCGCGCGGCGAGTCGGTCGAATACATCGGCAACCGCGACTACCGCGAGGGCGACAGCGTGCGCGACATCGACTGGCGCGCCACCGCGCGGCTTTCGCGGCCCATCGTGCGCGAATACCGCGAAGAATATTTCCTGCGCGCCGCCGTCGTTCTCGACACCCACGTCCCGCACCCGTCCCCGCCGCGCTGCGCCGACTTCGAGCGCGCGGTCTCGCTGGGCGCGGCGTGCGGCGATTATATGAACCGCGCCGATTATCTGGTCGATATTCTCGCCGCCGGCCCGAAATTGCATCATTTGCACGCCGGACGCGGCCTGATTTCTCTGGATCAGATGCTCGATATTCTCGCCGGCGTCGAAGCGGGCGAAACATCGCCGTGGTCGCAGCTCGCGGGCGCTTTGGAGGAAAATTTGGAGCGCGTCACTTCGCTGCTGTGTATCTTTCTCGACTGGGACGAGGCGCGGCGCGCTTTTGCGACCGGTTTGATCGAAGCGGGCGCCGCGGTGAAGTGCGTCGTGGTGCGCGACGGCCAGACCACGCTCGATGTCAACGGCACCTGGCCCGGTGAAATCGCGGTGTTGGGCGAAGCGGAGTGGCAAAACGGGGTGCGGCAGTTATAAATGGCGCCTCCAATTTGCCTCGACGCAAAAAGTAGAGTCGTATCAGACACCCGGAGACCCATCTCAGACACCAGGAGACCCATATCAGAGACACGGAGACCCATATCAGAGACTCGGAGACCCATATCAGAGACTCGGAGACCCATATCAGAGACTCGGAGACCCATATCAGAGACTCGGAGACCCATATCAGAGACACGGAGACCCATCTCAGAGACACGGAGACCCATATCAGGCTCTGATGGAGGTTTCCGGGTGTCTGATATGGGTCTCCGAGTCTCTGATATGCCTCTCCTTTTGCCTGAGGAGAGGCGCGAAGAAAAATTTCAGGTCGTTCAGTGAGCGAGAAGAGAGTTCAAGAGGCTCTTATCGGTTTGCAATTGACCGCGAAACGACGAAGTTGTCCCGATGCGGGGCAAAAAGGGAGAAATGACGATGAAAGAAACACTTCCGGTGTCGGGTTCGATGGTAATGGCGGTTTTGACGGCGTGCGCGGCGTTTTTTCTGTCTACCGGGTCGCCGCTCGTGCTGATTTTGCCGCTGTTTTTCATGTCGTCGCTGCTTTTGCCGTGGCGGTTTGAGCGCGACGCGGGCGGAATCTGGGGCGTGCGGCTCTTGCTTTATGTCGGATTGGCGGTGCTGGGGCGCGCGCCGACCGGGGCGCCGAGCAACTTCTTCGACACGCAGGCTTTCACCATGGCGGGCCTGGTCGCGGGCGGCGAATTGTGCTTGCAGGCGTTTCGCAAACCGCCGTCCGGCGCGCGTTTCGACCCGTGGATCGTGAGTTTGTCGGGCGTAATTTTCCTCATCGCTTGCAACACGCGCGGCGGACACATCTGGCTGATGGCGCCGCTTTACATGATGTTCCTGCTCTTCTCCCTCGTCGATTTGCGGCCCCGCGCGCAGTCGAGGAGTGGAGTTTGGTTCACCACGCTGCGCCGGGTGGCAACCATTGGCGTCACCGTCGCGCTGGGCGCGGCGCTGCATCAAACTCTGTGGGCTAATCAAGGCTCGATCATGGCGGCGACGGCGCGGCTGTTGGCGTCGGCGCCGATGAACGAGCAAAGCACGCGGCAAAACAACAACCCGCAGCTTTCGAGCAGCTTTGGCGCCAACACTTCCACGGCGCGCCTGCTGAGAATCAAGGGAAATGTGGAAAGTGGGCACCTGCGCGCGGCGAGTTTCAGCCGTTATAAAGAGGGCGTGTGGGGGCCGCCGCTCTCGCGCCGCGAGCCGCTCGGCGCCGCGCTGCCGCAGGAGACCGGCGAAGAATATCCCAACCGCGAGGACGTGCCGCGCGCGCTCAACGACGCGCAGGTTACGCTGCTGCGCGAGAGTGGCGGCACGCTGTTCGCGCCGCTCAACGCCCACGCCATCATGCCCACGCTGGGCCAGTCGTTCAACTGGGACAGGTTTCAAGGCCCCTTCAAAACCGAAGATCCGACGCCAGTTACTTACTACTTCACCGATTCCAAAAAGTCGTTCTACGGCTGGGAAGTCGAGCAAGGGCCGCTGTGCGTGAGCCTCGAAAAGCCGAACAAAACGGTGAAAGATGTCGAGAATGCGCGGCAGTTGGCGGCCACGCAGCGGGAATTGCTGGTCGTTCCGGCGGAAATCGACCCCAAAGTCAGTGAACTGGCGCGCCAGATCACCCGCACGGGCCGCTCTCAGCCCGAAAAAGCGGCGCAGATCATCGCTTATCTGCTGAAAAACAACCCTTACAGCGTCAATTTCGAGCGCGGGCCGGGCGATCCGGTCTCAGAATTCGTTTTGAATAAAAGGCCCGGCCATTGCCAGTATTTCGCTTCGGCGAGCGTGATGATGCTGCGCGCGGTGGGGATTCCGGCGCGCTATGTGAGCGGTTATTTCGCCAATGAACGCGAGCGCGACGGGCAGATCATCGTGCGCGGGCGCGACGCTCACGCCTGGACGGAAGCCTATTTCGACACCATCGGCTGGGTTTCGCTCGATGCGACGCCGGTGCCGGGCCGCGCCGACCCCGCCGTCAATCCCGTGCCCTTTTACCAGCCGATAGTGGAGCGCGCCGAAGATTTTTTCGCGCGGGCACGGGCCTGGTTCGGGCGGCTGACACCGCTGCAAATCGGCGGCATCGTGCTGGTGATCGCGCTGTTGTGGGGACTCGAACGCGCGCGGCAAAACTGGGTGCAAAAGCGCCGCAAAACTCGCGGCCCAACTCCGCCGCCCGCTCTGGCACCGCTGGCGCGCCGTTTCGAAAAGCTGCTGCTCAAACGCGGCGTGGCGCTGTCGCAAGGGCGTCCGTGGAGCGAAAGCGTGTCGCAGGCGCTGCCCAAAGAGCGCGAGTGGGTCGAAGATTACAACCGCGCGCGCTTTTCCAACGCGGATTTGGAGGCACTGCGCGAATTGGAGCGCGAATTGGAAGCGTTGGAGAAATAGAAGGCAGTTGAAAGATACTGTCCTCGCTTCGCTGCGGCCCTCACCCGCAAGCGAGAGAAGGATGAAGGGCGCAAGTCAAAAGTAGCAGTGAGTGAATTATCGTCGCAGTCTTTCCTTCTCCCGCTTGCGCGGGTGCCCTCTGGGCGTGGGTGCCGCGAAGCGGCGGGTGAGGGCCGCAGCGAAGCGAGGACAACCCAAACACTCAACACCCAATATCATGCAAACCCAAAACGGCCCCCGCCCCCAAACCCTTCCAAACAGCGACTTACGCGACGCGCTTCGCGCTGTCGAAACCAACCTTTCCTCGATTATCCAGGGCAAAGGCGCCGACATCGAACTGATTCTCATCGCGCTCGCGTCGGGCGGCCACGTTTTGCTCGAAGACGCGCCCGGAACCGGCAAAACCACGCTCGCCAAAGCCGTCGCCGCCTCAATGGACGGCATTTTCCGCCGCGTCCAGTTCACGCCCGACCTTTTGCCCGCCGACATCACCGGTTCTTCGTTTTACAACCCCGCCGACGGCTCTTTCGAGTTTCGGCCCGGCCCGGTTTTCGCCAACGTGCTTTTGGCCGACGAAATCAATCGCACTTCGCCGCGCACCCAGTCGGCTTTGCTCGAAGTGATGGGCGAAAACCAGGTCTCGACCGACGGCAAACGCCACGCTTTGCCGTCGCCGTTTTTCGTCTTAGCAACCCAGAATCCCAGCGATTACGCCGGAACTTATCCGCTTCCCGAAGCCCAACTCGACCGCTTCATGCTCCGCGTTTCGCTCGGCTATCCCGACCAAAACGCCGAACTCGCCATGCTCTACGCGCAAAACACCCGGCATCCGCTCGAAGATTTGCGCGCCGTGGTTTCAACGCAAACCATTCTCGACATTCAAGAAGAAGTGAAAAAAGTGAGATTCGATCAGGGCGTCGGCGAATATGTGGTGCGCCTCATCCACGCTACGCGCGGCGATTCGCGCCTACGGATCGGACTCTCGCCGCGCGGAAGTCTGGCGCTTTATCGCACTTCGCAAGCGCGCGCCTGGTGGCATGGGCGCGATTTCGTCTTGCCCGAAGACGTGCGCGCCCTCGCCATTCCAGTTCTGGCGCACCGCCTCGTTCTCGACACCAAAGCGCGCTACGGCGGCGCTTCGAGCGCTGAACTCGTCGGCGAACTGCTGGAAAACGTGGCAGTGCCGCGTTGAAGATTTTCAAAATTCTCCGGCGTTTTCCCAAAAACGATATTTGGATTGCCGCCGTCGCACTGCAACACGACTTCGTTTTAGCGACGCGTATTTCGAGGTTGTCGATGGGCTAAAATTGGAGAGACAAAACATGGGAACTAAAAAGAAAATCGTCATAAAACCTGTGCAAGAGGAATTGGAAACCATTTACCCCGATGCCAGCGCTGGTGCCGACTGGATTAAAGCTGTAACGAAAAAACGTCTCAAAAAAGAGGACAAGAAGGGCGAATTTATGAAAGCACTCACAATTAAACAGCCCTGGGCCAATGAAATTCTTTACTGCGGTAAAGACATCGAGAACCGCTCAATCAATTGGAAGCATCGCGGTCTCACTGTATTGCACGCAGGCGCTAAAATCTCATCTGATGCATACACTCCAGGAGGTTACAAAGACCACGTCGTTTTAGGCGCAATCATTGGCGTTGTGGAAATTATTGATTGCGTTGAAGAACACGATTCGCCCCATTTTGACGGGCCTTTTGGTTATGTCTTAGCGAATCCGCGTCCGTTGCTCAAACCAATTCCTTACGCAGGCCAAGTGGGATTATGGAATGTATCACCCGAAGCAGAAAAGGAAATCAAAAAACAGTTGAAATTGAAGTAAGCGGCGCGTAGCAATCGCTACGCGCCGTTTTCATCCTCCCTGTGTGCTAAATGGACACCACAATTCTCGGCGTCGATTTCTCCGGCGCGATTCAAGCGGGCGAGAAAATTTGGGTCTCGCGCGCTCACTTCGATGGCGAAACCCTCGTTTTCGACTTTCTCGAACGCGCCGCCGATTTGCCTGGCGGCAGTTCGAATCGAGATGACGCGCTTTTGGCGCTCAGAAATTGGATTTCAACTCATAAAGGCGCGGTGTGCGGCCTCGATTTCCCGTTCGCGCTGGAAAAAGCCGCGCTGGGCGACCAAAATTACGCGAATTGGCTGGAAAATTTCGCGGCGCGCTATCCCGATTCGCAAAAATTGAAAGCGAGCGGTTTCGAGGCGAGGCGCGGCTGTGAACTGGTGGCCAAAGTGCCGTTTTCGCCGCTCAATCTGCGTTTGTATCGCCAGACTTATCACGGAATCGCGGATATTCTCGCGCCGCTTCGCGCGGCGGGGGCGCGGGTTTTGCCTTTCGACGCGCCCGAAAACGGCGCGATCTGGCTTTTGGAAATCTGTCCGGCCTCGCTGCTCAAACGCGAAAAGTTGTATTTGAGCTACAAAGGAAAAAGCGCTTTGCAGCGCGGCAACCGCGAATTCATCGCGCGCGAAATGGCGAATCGGATCCCGTTTTCTTTGAGCGAGTCAATGCAAAATCGCGCGCTTGACGACACCGAAGGCGACGCGCTCGACGCGATTTTGGCAGCGATTTGCACCTTCAAAGCGCTGCGAAAACCCGAAACTCTCGCGGCGCAAAGTGAAATCGAAAGGCAGGAAGGCCGCGTTTATTTTTGATTCACCACAGAGACACGGAGACACAGAGAATTCAAGAGATAAACCTTTTTTCTCCGTGTCTCCGTGTCTCTGTGGTGAATCAACTTCCAACCCACACACTATGAAAACTTTGATTTTAGGCGCCGGAATTTCCGGCCTCGTCGCCGCGCGTGAACTCGAAAAAGCCGGACACGACGTGACTTTGGTCGATAAAGGGCGCGGCATCGGCGGGCGCATGGCGACGCGGCGCTTTGCGGACGCGACTTTCGATCACGGCGCACAGTTTTTCACCGTCCGCGCGCCGGAGTTTCGCGCTCTGGTGGACGATTGGATCGAAAAAGGCGTCGCTAAAGAGTGGTTCGAGGGATTTCCTTCGCCGCAAAACCGCAAACCGCACGATCATCACCCGCGTTTTTGCGGGACAAAGGGCATGACGGGCATCGCCAAGCATCTCGCGCAGGGATTGAAGGTGCATTTGGGGGAGGAAATCGAGCGTTTGGAGCTAAAAAATGGGATTTGGAGCGCGTTTTCACAGTCGGGCGCGAGTTTTTCGGGCGACGAATTGATTTTGACCGCGCCGGTGCCGCAGTCGCTCGCGCTCCTCAAAACGGCGGGCGTTGCGCTGCCCGACGAAGCGCAAAACACGCTCGAAACGCTGCGCTACGAGCCTTGCATCGGAGTGCTGGCGATTTTGGATGCGCCCTCGGCTTTGCCGCCCGAAGGCGTGCTTTACGTCGAAGGCGAAGTGATTTGGTGGCTTGCCGACAACGCGATCAAGGGCGTCTCGGCGCGGCCTAATGCGATCACGATTCATTCGACCGGCGATTGGGCGCGCGCGCATTATGGCGACAGCGACGAGGAAATCATTCGCGCTTTGACACACGAAGCGGCGCCGTTTTTGGGATTGGGCGCGAATGTGGAAGGCGCGCAGGTGCGGCGCTGGCGTTTTTCCAAACCGGAAAACCCGCTCCAAATCGGGCATTTGCGAGTTGAGGATCTGAACTTGAGCTTCGCGGGCGATATTTTTCAGGGCGCCAAAATCGAGGGCGCGGTTTTGTCGGGATTGTCGAGCGCGCGGGCTTTGATGCAGACCGTTTGAGCGACTTTTCAGACCCTTGGTCGCCCTCGGCGGCGCGCGTCGGATAAAATGAGAGACCCTTTGACCTCAGATTTGAGGTTAACGGCTTTTTTTTCATGTCAAAAACTGCCTGCGCCGACTGCGCTTCAACGCGGAAGCGCCCGCTTTCACGTTCGACCGTGGTTTTTTTCGACCACACGGCGAAATGGAGCGGCGGCGAAATTTCACTTTTTAACCTTGTCACTCACCTCGATTTGAGCCGGTTTCGTCCGGTCGTGGTGCTGTTCGAAGATGGCACCTTGCGCCAAAAGTTGGATGCGGCGGGCATTGAAACGCATATCGTCGCGCTCGGTGGCGGCATCAACACCGCTCGCAAAGATGATCTGGGCCTTAAACCTTCGGCTGCGCTCCGGCAACTCGGTCAACTCCTGCGTCATCTGGGCGCGCTGCGGCGCGTTTTGCGCCAGGAAAAGGCTCATATCGCGCACTGCAACTCGCTCAAAGCCGATATTCTGGGCGGAATCGTGGCGCGATGGGCCGGACTTCCTACCATCTGGCACATCCGCGACCGCATCGCTGACGACTATCTGCCCGCGCGCACCGCGCGCGTTTTTCGCTGGCTGGCGCGCCGCATTCCGACGCAAATCATCGCCGTTTCCAGCGCGACGCTCGAAACCTTACAACTCCCGTCCCATTATCTGCAATCGGGCCGCGCGCGCGCGATTCACAACGGCACGCTCCTCGAAGCTTTTTCGGCTCCTTCGACCATTTTTTCGCGTCCGACCCTTCGCATCGGCATGGTAGGCCGTCTGGCGCCGTGGAAAGGCCAGCACATTTTCCTCGAAGCCGCCTCGCTGGTGCGCGCGAAATATCCCGAAGCGCAGTTCCAGATCGTGGGAGCGGCGCTTTTCGCCTCCGATGCGGACTACGAAACCCGGCTCCGCAATCAGGCGCGCGCCTTGGGCCTCGAAGACGCCGTGGAATGGCTGGGTTTTCGCACCGACGTGCCGCAAATCGTCGCGCAAATGGACGTTTTGGCACACGCTTCGACAACCGGCGAGCCGTTTGGCCAGGTCATCATCGAAGGCATGGCGTCGGCCAAACCGGTGGTCGCCACCAACGGCGGCGGCGTCCCGGAAATCGTGGTCGATGGCGAAACCGGCTATCTGGTGCCGATGAACGACGCCGCGGCGCTCGCCGAGGCACTGTTAAAAGTGTGCGCCGACCCGCAAAAAGCCAGGGAAATGGGCCAGGCCGGAAAAAAACGCGCGCTCGAACACTTTGGCATCGACGCAACGGTCGATCATGTTCAGGCGGTTTACGAGAAGATATTGAGGAAATGCTGAAAAGCAGCACCGCTTCGCAGCACCGTTTCGCAGGAGCGCCGACGGGCCGTTTTTGTCGGCTTTTCTGCCAACTTGCCTGCGAAACGACGTTTTAGCCGCTCAAGGTTGGCTTGAAACTCGGCCTTTTGCCTTCAAACGCGGTGATTTCGCTCTCGTGCTGCAAGCTCATGCCGATGTCGTCCAGGCCGCCCAGCAAACGGTGTTTGCGATAAGCGTCGATCTCGAAATCGGCGACAAAACCTGCGCCGGAAATGGTTTGCGCCGGCAAATCAATGGTGAGCGTCATGCCGAGATGGTTCTGCAAATGCTTGAGCAAAACCGCAACGGTTTCCTCGCTGAGCACAATCGGCAAAATCCCGTTTTGAAAGCAGTTGTTATAGAAAATGTCGGCGAAAGAAGGCGCGATGACGCACCTGAAGCCGTAATCGTCGAGCGCCCACGGCGCGTGTTCGCGGCTCGAACCGCTCCCGAAGTTGCGCGCCGCGACCAGAATCGTGGCACCTTGAAGTTTGGGGTCGTTGAGTTCAAAGTCGGGATTGGGCGTGTGGCCATCGCTTTTGTAGCGCCAGTCGAAGAACAAAAACTGGCCGAAACCCGTCCGTTCGATGCGCTTGAGAAACTGTTTGGGAATGATTTGATCGGTATCGACGTTGGCGCGGTCAAGCGGCGCCGCGATGCCGGAAAGAGTTGTGAACGGTTGCATACATGCTCAGTTTTACCAAACGACGACGCGCCCTCGCGCGCCCCGACGGGCCGCAACCCGGCGATATTTTGCTTTTTAGCCACGCGCGCGGCATTTCGCGGCTGATTCCCTGGTTCACCCAATCGCGCTATTACCACTGCGCTTTGTATGAAGGCGGAGGCCGGGTTTTGGAAGCGCGACCGAGCGGCGTGATGCGCCGCGACATCTCCAAAGACCCGAAAATGGTGTTTCGCACCATTCCAATGCCCGATGGGTTGGGAAAAACTGCGCTCGATTGGGCGCGCGAGAAATTGGGCTGCAAATACGACGTTTTCGACGTTCTGGTCATCATCGTCCGCACTTATTACCCGCGTCTACACGTGCCGCACACCAACCGCAAATCATTCTTTTGTTCGGAAATCCCCGTGCTTGGCTGGCGCGAAGCGGGCCTCGATTTGTTTCCCGGCCAGTTGGCCGAAGAGCTGATTCCCAGCGATTTCGAGCAGTTTTTGCCGCCCGACGCGCGCGACGAAACATTATTTGGGAAAAATCATTGGGCATTCGATTAAAGCAGTTCCGGTAAGTGTAGTCCAACGTGTTGAAACCAGTGTTTGGCAAAGTGATGTGGCAGATCATCGGCAGTGTTGTGGATGTCGTCCCAGCGTTGGGTCTCTTCTCG
>JAABUN010003367.1_pt1 | contig 24932 bp, 18 predicted proteins | sample 5559311 | NCBI WGS metagenome assembly JAABUN01 (sample SAMN10711877, study PRJNA513370) | rock metagenome | isolation source: Antarctica rocks | place: Antarctica: Victoria Land, Siegfried Peak sud
AAGCCAGCAAAGTTCGTTCCGCCGATGGCTTGATGCTACACTGTTGGGGAAAACTGGCAGTCGCTTTTTATTTGCTCGTTTTCAACTACTGATTCGCATACATATATTTTTTATCTAAAAACCATTTCGCCGCGCCAACTTCTATGCCGGACGTTGTTAAGCGTTCAAATCAAGATTAATAATCGGCTGGTCAGAAAGGTCGTGCGGGTTACGCCTGTCGATGCCGACGGTTTTTTGCATACCTTCAATCAAATTTCTCGCGTTTTCGGCGTCGAGCGGTTTCGAGAAATAATAGCCTTGCCCGTATTCACAGTTGATTTGCTCTAAATATCGAAGCTGGTCTGCGGTTTCAATTCCTTCGGCGATTACTTTCATTTTCAGATTTTGCGCGAGCTTGACGATTGTAAAAACGATTTCGGCATTCTCGCGGCTGTCGGTCAAACCGTTGATAAACGAGCGGTCAACTTTTAAATAGCTGACTGGAAGCCGATGCAGATAACTCAAAGAAGAATAACCCGTGCCGAAATCGTCGAGGCTCAGTTCTATGCCGCGCGCGCGCAGGCGTTCCATAATGGTTATCGCCATTTTGCTGTTTTCCATAATATGGCTTTCGGTTATTTCCAGCTTCAAACAATGCGGTTCGAGTCCGGTTGAGGCGAGCGTCGCGGTGATTTGTTCGGCTAAATCGATTTGCAGAAATTCCTTGCACGAAAGATTGACGGCGACCGTCAGCGATTCCGCCGCCGGATTCGTTTTTTGCCATTCGCGCATCTGACGGCAGCTTTCGTAAACCGTCCATCGCCCAAGGCGGATTATCATTCCGTTTTCTTCGGCGAGCGGAATAAATTCGGCGGGCGAAATCAGCCCGCGCGTCGGATGCTGCCAGCGCAAAAGCGCCTCGAAGCCGACCGGATTTTTCGTCGCAAGACTGTAAATCGGCTGGTAATGAATGCGAAATTCGCCGCGTTCGAGCGCATATCGCATTTCGGTTTCAAACTGCAATTGCGCCATCGCGTTTTTGTGCATCTCGATGTCGAAAACCTGATGCTGCGCCTTACCCTTTGCTTTGGCGCGATACATTGCTATGTCGGCGTTGCGCAGCATTTCTTCGGCGCACTCGTGTCTTGCGGTGCTGAGCGTGATGCCGATGCTGACGGATATAAAAACTTCGTGTCCGCTCAAGTCGAACGGCGTTTTCAAACTTTCCTGTATACGCTCGGCGACGCGCAGAGCGTCGGCTTCGTCAACCAGCTCGCTCAACAAAATAACAAACTCGTCGCCGCCCAGACGCGCGACTAAATCGCCGGTGCGCGTGCAGGTTTCGAGACGACGCGCGACCAATTTTAAAAGTTTGTCGCCGTCGGCGTGTCCGAGCGAATCGTTTATCAGCTTGAAGCGGTCGAAATCGAGAAACAAAACCGCATACATATTGCTGTGCCGGCTTTTTCCGCGCTCGATAATCAGCCGCAGATGGTCCATAAAAAGCGAGCGGTTGGCGAGTCCGGTCAACCCGTCGTGAAAAGCGTCGTGCAGTAGTTGTTCTTCGGCGAGCTTGCGCTCGTTGATGTCGGTGTAGATGCCCATCGAGCCGACGACCTTTCCTTCGTGATTGATAACGGGAGCGCCGCCGATTATGACCCACAAAGTTTCGCCGGATTTTTTCTTTAATTTTATTTCGTAGCGGTCGGAAATTCCGCGCCGCCGCCGCTCGTTGACCTGCTCGATAAATTCGCGTCCTTCGTCGTCGAGCAGCAATCTGGTCCAATCCGCGCCGATTAATTCGTCCTGCGAGTAGCCGACCATCTCGCACAGGCGTCGATTGACAAACTCCACGCGGTCGGATTGGTCAACCTGCAGCAAGCCCTCGCTCGTGCCTTCGACCAGCATCCGAAATTTGCCTTCGCTTTCGCGCAAGGCGGCGTCGGTTCGCTTGCGCTCGGTGATGTCGGCTGCCAGCGCGAGACGCGCGGCACGGCTGCCGAATTCAATCGGCTGGGTGGAGATTTCAACATCGATAATCGTGCCGTCCTTTTTTCGATGACGAACGAGGCGCGTCTTTTCGACTTTTTCGGCGGCGACTTCTTCGACGTAATCGCGCAGAAGCGCGGCGTCTTCCGGCGGGCGAATGTCGGCGAGCGACATACGAAGAAATTCTTCGCGCGTGTAGCCATACTGTTTTACCGCTTCACGATTGACCGCCAGAAATCGGAGCGTCTCCAAATCATAAACCCACATCGGATGCGGCGTGCTGTCGAACAATTGCAGATACCGCTCCTGCGATTCGCGCAAACTGCACTCGGCTTGCCGCCGCTCGGTGATGTCGCGCACGCTGATGACGCGCCCGACGACTTGTCCGTCGAGCATTTGCGGCTGGCTGTAACGCTCGAAAATTTTCCCGTCATTAAATTCAAGCAGATAAAAACTTTTCGTTTCGGGGCGCGCGTTCAGTTTCTGCACGGCGTCTGCAAATTCCGCGCCGTTTTTTAATTGCGGCACGATAAATTTAACGATTTGCGAACAGTTGCGCGTTTTGATGACGCGCTCGGGAATTTGCCACATTTCGACGAATTGTTTATTAAAAGTTACGACGCAGTCGTTCAAATCGATAACCAAAATGCCGTCTGCGGTTGCCTCGAACGTCGAAGTGAGCAAGGATAAATTCGCCCGCAACGCGTCTTCGGCGCGCTTTCGTTCAGTTATGTCGCGGTCTGCGCCGCGAAAACCGACAACTTTTCCGTCGCCGTCAAACACCGGCACGCAGTCGCTTTCCAGATAGCGCAAAGTGCCGTTTTTGTGTCGCCAGCAGCAAACCATATTCGTCCAGCCGCGCCCTTTTTCAACCGCATCCGACAGCAGGCGTTTAAATTTGACGCGCTCGCTTTTGTCCAGTAGCGACAGAAAACTTTTTCCTAAAAGCTCTTTAACCGTAAAGCCCAAAATCGCTTCAATCGCCGGATTGCTGTATGTCAAATTGCCGCGCGCGTTAATTGCCCAAATCCATTCCGAAGTCGTTTCGACAATCGAGCGAAACTGTTCTTCGCTTTCGCGCAGCGCGCTTTCCGCCGATTTCTGTTCTTGAATATCTGTGCCTGTGCCGAACCATTTTGCAATTTTTCCGCGCCCGTCGCGTCTCGCCGTCGCGCGCGCCAGATGCCATCTGTATTCGCCGTCGGCGCGGCGCAGGCGAAACTCAACTTCGTAAAAATCGCCGGTGGCAAGCGAATGCTGCCAGCGCTTGATGCAGGCGGGCAAATCGTCGGGGTGAATAAAATCCTGCCAGCCTTCGCCGAGCATCTGCTCGTTGCTGCGCCCGAAATACTCAAGCACGCGGCAGTTGACGTAATCGATTCTGCCGTCCGGCGTCGCCGTCCAGACTTGATGCATAATCGCTTCGCCCAGATTGCGATAGTCTTGCTCGTCTTCGCTTGCGGCAGGCGAAGACGCCGACGATTGAAAATCGATTTGTGCGGCGGAATTTTTCGGGAGCGATTTTGTTGAGTTTTGCATTGTGTCCGTCCTAGAATTTCAAGAGACTATGAGAGAGCGACAAATATTTACCGCAATCTAGGAGTTAATTATCTTTACTATTCGCTTCTGAAGTTCAAACCGGAAAACGGTTTAAGCAGATGATTTGGGAGATGTCAGAAATCGAAAGTTTCACTTGAACTTTCGATTTCCGTTTTATTTTATATGAACTCGCTCGTGTTTGTAAATGTTTTTATTCGCAAACCGCTCGCACGAAGCGGATAAAATTAAAATTCAATAAAAAAAGACGAGCATTAGAACCCGTCTTTTTTTATTGAATTTTAATTTTCTTAAAAAATTTTTCCGCTTTCTTAGCTTTTCACGCCGCTTCGTCAATCTCGCGGATGACTTCGAGTGCCGGAGCGCGCCGCTCGATTATTTCTCTGGTGATGATTAGCTCCTTGATTTTCTTTTGCGACGGCAGTTCATACATCGCCTGCAGCAGAATTTCTTCCATAATCATCATCAACCCGCGCGCGCCGACTTTTCTGGCAAACGCTTGTTGAGCGATAGCTTTCAGAGCGTCGTCAGTAAATTTCAAGCGAACGTTGTCAAACTCGAATTTGCGCTGATATTGTTTTATCAGCGAGTTTTTCGGCTCGGTCAAAATTTTTACGAGCGCCGTTTCGTCCAGTTCGTGCAAGGTAGCGAGAACCGGCAGGCGACCGACAAATTCGGGAATCAACCCGTAATGAATCAAATCTTCCGGCTCAAGTTTTTCAATCGCGTCGTTCTGCCGCTCTTTGCTCGATTTGATTTCGGCTTGAAAACCAAGCGATTTATTGCGAAAACGTTTTTCGACAACGCGGTCTAAACCGATAAACGCGCCGCCGCAGATAAACAAAATATTAGTCGTATCGACCGGCACAAATTCCTGCTGCGGATGTTTTCGTCCGCCTTGCGTCGGAATGTTCGCCACCGTTCCTTCGAGTATTTTCAACAAAGCCTGCTGCACGCCTTCGCCCGAAACGTCGCGCGTAATCGACGGATTGTCGTCTTTGCGGCAGATTTTATCGATTTCGTCAATGTAAATAATTCCGGTCTGTGCTTTTTCGACATCGTTTCCGGCGGATTGCAAAAGCCGCAGAAGAATATTTTCAACGTCTTCGCCGACGTAACCGGCTTCGGTCAAAGTCGTCGCATCGACAATGCAGAACGGCACGCTCAAAATCCGCGCCAGCGTCTGCGCCAGCAGAGTTTTCCCCGTTCCCGTCGGACCAATCAGCATTATGTTCGACTTCTGAAGCTCGACATCCTGCCGGATTTTGTGCATCTCGATGCGTTTGTAATGCTGATAAACGGCGACCGAAAGACGCTTTTTCGTTTCGTCCTGACCGATAACGTAATCGTCGAGAAACGATTTCAGCTCCTGCGGTTTGGGCAAAGTCGAACGAACCGACGCCGTCTCCGACTGCTCGTCGTCGTTGATAATCTCGTTGCAAATGTCGATACATTCGTTGCAAACGTAGACGCTCGGTCCGGCAATCAGCTTTTTCACTTCGTTCTGCGATTTACCGCAAAACGAGCAGCGCAGGATTTCTTCTGGTCGTCGAATCATATTTTACTCGGAAATTGATTGATTTTTGTTCGTCGGTTTATCTTGTTTATCGTCATCGAGTATCTCTCTGCAAATTTCAACACACTCGTTGCAGATATAAACATTCGGTCCCGCAATCATTTTTCTAGTTTTGCTCCGCGCTTTACTGCAAAACGAACAGCGCAGATTTTCTTGGAGTCTTCTTAACATTCGTTTAGCGGTGAACGTTTAGTGTTAGAAATTTGTCTCTCACTAACTACTATTTCTCCCTGTGTTCGATAACTTCGTCAATCAAGCCGTATTCTTTGGCTTGAATTGCGGACATAATTCTGTCGCGTTCAACGTCCAGCTCGACTTGCTCGTAAGGCTGACCGCTGTGGTGCGAGATGATGCGCGAAGTCATTTCGCGCATTCTCAAGATTTCCTGCGCCATTATGCGAACGTCGGTTTCCTGTCCCTGCGCGCCGCCCGACGGCTGATGAATCAGCACGCGCGAGTGCGGCAGCGCGAAGCGTTTGCCCTTTGTTCCGGCGGTTAAAAGCAGCGCGCCCATCGACGCGCATTGCCCGACGCAGATTGTCGTTACGTCGTTTTTGATAAACTGCATCGTGTCGTAAATTCCCATTCCGGCGGTGATTGAGCCGCCCGGACTGTTGATATAAAGATTGATGTCGCGTTCGGGGTCTTCGGCTTCGAGAAATAAAAGCTGCGCGACGATTAAATTTGCCACCTGGTCGTCAATCGGCGTGCCGATAAAGATAATGCTGTCTTTCAAAAGACGCGAGAAAATGTCGAAGGCGCGCTCGCCGCGCGACGTTTGTTCGACAACCATTGGAACTAACATAAATTTTTTCCCTTTCTTTTAATGCTTGCGAAAAGGCTTGCGCCCCGTCGTTTATAGATTACTTTAACTCGGCGAAGATAAACTGTTGAAACGATAGTCATTGCTATCGGATTTCGATAATACAATTTATCTTCGGTTTTGCAAACCGTCAAAGCATTTTTTCACGCTTTGCGCCAAAACTTTAAGCTACGCGGTTTTATCTTTTTTCGCCGCCGCCTTTTTTGCAGGCTTCGGCTCGCTCGATTTTTCTTCGCTTGCCGCTGTCGCGCTTTTTGCCGCCGGTTTCTTTTTCTCCGCTTTCGGTTTTTTTTCTTTCGGCACGTTTTCGGACGCTTCTTCTTCTTCCGATTCCGCAGAACTCTCTCCGGTAATTTCGTTTGCGTTTTGTCGGCTTTCGTCAATCCATTCGCCGTCGGTTATCTTTGCGTTTTTGAAAATCGCATCGACAGCTTTGCGCGTTCGCAGGTTGCTGGCGATGTTTGCCTCGCTGCCTTGCTCGGTCAAAGATTTGCGGATTTCTTCGGGCGTCGTGCGGTAATACTGCGCCATTCGCTCGATTTCCGCCGCGACTTCATCGCCCGAAACTTCGATGTTTTCCATCTCGGCGACTTTTTCAAGCAACATCGCGCCGCGCACATCTCTTTCGGCTTGGACACGCATCTGCGTGTAAGCCATCTCGATAAATTCTTTCTCGACTTTCTGCAAATCGACGCCGCGCTGCTGCAAGTCCTGCGCGAAGTTGTTCAGGAGATTTCTCGATTGGGATTCAATGAGCGCGTCGGGAACTTCAAAAGCGTGTCTTTCGATAAGTTTGGCGATAAGCTCGTTTTGAACTTTAGCGTCTGCGCTGCCCGTCGAATGCTTTTCCAAATCAGCACGCAGTTTCGAGCGCAAATCATCAATCGATTCAAAATCTTCGCCTAAACTTTTCGCCCATTCGTCGTCGGCTTCAGGCAGTTCGACTGCGCCGACCGATTTGATTTTCGCCCGATAATTAACGGTTTTTCCGGCGAGCGCGGGCGACGAGAAATTCGGTTCATAGGTTACGGTAAATTTCTTTTCTTCGTCCGCTTCAACGCCCGCGAGATTGTCGGTAAAAGATTTTTCAATCGATGCGTCGCCCAAAGTTATCTCCAAATCTTCGGCGCGTATCGGCTCGGCTTCGGGTTCGTTTTCAAACGTGCCTTCCAAATCGACAATAACCGTATCGCCTTCTTGAGATTTACGACCTTCGACCGGAATCAAGGACGCCTGCTCGCGCCGCCGCTCGTCGATAAATCTATCGACCTCGCCGTCGCCTGTCGGTTTAACGCGCCGGACGGCTTCCAAACCCTTATACTCGGGCGTCGGAATTTCGGGCATTACTTGAATGTGAACGTGCAGACCGACCGCCATCGAGCCGTTTAGTTTCAGATTCTGCTGGTCTTCGAGATGAATTTCCGGCTCGACGAGCGGCGTTAAACCGCTCTGGCGAATCGCTTCGGTTACGCGGCTGGTTACAATTTCCTGTAAAGTTTCCTGCTGAATTTCTTCCCTGTAGCGCAGGCGCACAACCTCGAGCGGCGCGTTGCCTTTACGAAATCCGGCAACCTGCGCGCCCTTTGCATATTTGCGGCTTACGTTGTCGAAAGCCGTGCGAACCGCTTCCGGCTCTATCTCGATTTTTATTTCCTTGCGCGTCGGCGATACGTCGATAAGTTCTGTTTTCATTTAATTTTATAAGAAAAGACGAGTTTAAAAAGAGTTTAGAAATACAAATCATTAAAAATCGCGGAATTTGTCTTTTAGTTCTTAATTCTTAATTATTAATTCTCTATTGATTAAAAATGCCGAGGGCGAGACTCGAACTCGCATATCTTTCGACGCTAGATCCTAAGTCTAGTGCGTATACCAATTTCGCCACCTCGGCACAACTGTTCAAGCGAAAAAGAGCAAGTTTGAATTTATCGAATTACAAACCGAATGTCTAGCAAGCCGTTTTTCGTCCGATAAATTTCGGCAAAAGAGATTTGACGAGAACACGGCGACAAAAAATAGCTGACTTTGTTTGGCGAATTTGTCTTTCTTAATCAAAACAAATTGCGGCTTGCGGTCAATAAACTCGGTGTGTTTCGGACGGCGAAAAAAAGTTTGGCGAATCGAAGGTTTTAGTGCTAGAATGCCTTTAATCAATTTTCGGGGAAACTTTAAAACGGAGGTTTCAAGTTTATATGACTTGCTGGCACTGCAACAACGAATTGGAATTTAATGATTCTCAAACGGCGGACGCAACGAAAATCTATCACTGCTCGGCGTGCGATAAATGGTACGAAATGCGTAAGGAAAGAGCGCGCGTCAACGGCGCTGTGCCGATTCGCTTTGTCGAGTTGGAAGGCTCGCCCGATTTATAAACTTCAAATTTAAAAGAATAAAATTTAAAAAAAAGGATTGAAAGTTCAGCATATAAATGGCTGAACTTTCAATCCTTTTTTGTTTTTAATTTTCTCGCCCCGACCTAAAAAATGCGCAGTTTTAATTTTATTTTATATTTGAATTCCGCGAAATTATTGATTTATCAATTGGCGCAAAACGAACGGCAAAATTCCGCCGTGCCGATAATATTCGACTTCAATCGGCGTGTCGATACGCAAAATCAACTGCACTTCCCGGCTCGCGCCCTCGCTGCTCGTTACGCGCAAAGTCGCCGTTTGCAGCGGCTTGATTTCGACGTTTTCAAGTCCCGACAAATCAAACGTTTCCGTGCCGTCGAGCTTTAATGTTTCCGCACTCTCGCCTTCGGCAAACTGAAGAGGCAAAACGCCCATTCCGACAAGATTCGAGCGGTGTATGCGCTCAAACGACTGCGCGACGACGGCTTTGACGCCCATCAGCCTTGTGCCTTTCGCCGCCCAATCGCGCGAGCTTCCCGTTCCGTATTCTTGCCCTGCAAAAATTATCAAAGGCGTATTTGTTTCGGCGTATTTCATCGCCGCGTCGTAAATGCTCATCTGTTCGCTTTCGGGTTGAAAGCACGTAAAACCGCCTTCGGTCGGCGCGACCATTTGATTTTTGATGCGGACGTTGGCGAACGTGCCGCGCACCATCACGCGGTCGTTGCCACGCCTTGAACCATAGGAATTAAAGTTCATCGGCTCGACGCCGTTTTCCTGCAAGTAGAGTCCGGCGGGCGAAGTCGGTTTTATCGAACCCGCCGGAGAAATATGGTCGGTCGTTACCGAATCGCCGAAAACGGCGAGCGCGCGCGCGCCTCTGATGTCGCAGAATTTGCCCGCGTCCATCTTGAAATTCTCGAAATACGGCGGCTCTTGAATGTATGTCGAATCTTTGTCCCACTGATAAACATTGCCTTCGCTCGTCGGAATTTCGTTCCACAGCGGATTTTGCTCGGCAAACTCGCTGTAAAGTTTTTTGTAAGTTTCCGGCTCGAACGCAGTTTGGAGAACTTCTTTTACTTCGTCGAGCGTCGCCCAGATGTCTTTCAAAAACACATCGTTGCCGTCCGCGTCCTGTCCGAGCGGATTTAAATAAACGTCCTTTAAAATCGTTCCGGCAAGCGCGTAGGCAACCACCAGCGGCGGCGACATCAGGAAATTCGCTTTGATGTTTTGATGAACACGCGCTTCAAAATTGCGGTTGCCCGATAAAACCGAAGCGGCAACCAAATCGTGTTCGACAATTCCGTCTTCGATGCCGGCGTCGAGCGGACCGGAATTTCCGATGCAAGTCGTGCAGCCATAGCCGACAAGGTTGAACCCGAGTTCGTTTAAATATTGCTGCAAGCCGGTTTTTTCTAAATATTCGGTTACGACGCGCGAGCCGGGCGCGAGCGATGTTTTGACATACGGCGGAACTTTCAAACCTTTTTCCACCGCTTTTTTGGCGACGATTCCGGCGGCAAGCATCACCGACGGATTCGACGTGTTCGTGCAGCTTGTGATTGCGGCGATAAGAACGTCGCCGCTGCCGATTGAAGTATGCTGCGTCTCGGTTACCACGTCCAAATCTTCAACGCGGTCGGGCGTCGGGCGGTTGTTCATCATCTCGACTTCGGTGTGAACGTTTGTATTGTCGGACGAGACGGTCGAATGGATTGATTCAGGAATCGTTTTCGAGCTTTGCTCGCCGCCGCCCGCCGCGTGCGCTATCGCTTTTGCGCCCATCGTTACCATAAAGCGTTTTTCCAATTCTTCGCTCGTTTTACCGTAGCCGCCCTTGGCAATCGATTTTGTAAAAAGCTCGACAAACCTGTCGTCCAGATTCGACAATTCGATTCTGTCCTGGGGGCGTTTCGGTCCGGCAACCGACGGCGTAATGGTCGCCAAATTTAAATCTAAAACGGTCGTATAATCGGCTTCGCCCTCTTGCGGAATGCCGAACACACCTTGCGCCGTGTAATAATTTTTTATTGTTTCAATGTGCGCTTCATCACGTCCGGTTGCTCTGAAATAATCGAGCGTTTTTTCATCGACGCCGAAAAAGCCCATCGTCGCGCCGTATTCGGGCGCCATATTGGCAATCGTCGCGCGGTCGGTCGCGTGCAAGGTAGTCGCGCCTTCGCCGAAAAATTCGACGAATTTTCCGACGACCTTCGCTTTGCGAAGCATTTCCGTAATTCGCAAAACAAGGTCGGTCGCCGTCGTGCCTTGTGCTAACTCGCCCGACAGATGAACGCCGATGACATCGGGCGTCAAAATATAAACGGGCTGCCCCAACATCGCGGCTTCGGCTTCGATTCCGCCGACGCCCCAGCCGACAATGCCGAGACCGTTTATCATCGTCGTGTGCGAGTCAGTTCCGACGAGCGTGTCGGGATAAAAAATGCCCTCTTTTTCAAACACGCCTTTCGCCAGATATTCTAAATTGACTTGGTGAACAATGCCGATTCCCGGCGGCACGACGGAAAAACCGTCAAACGCCTGCGTTCCCCATTTTAAAAAGCGGTAACGCTGCTCGTTGCGCTTGAATTCAGTTTCCATATTGCGCCGGTATGCGTCTTCAGAACCGGCGTAATCGACTTGAACCGAGTGGTCGATAACCAAATCGACGGGAACGAGCGGCTCAATCAAGCCGGTGTCTTTACCCATCCGCGCAACCGCCGAGCGCATCGCCGCCAAATCCACAAGCAGCGGAACGCCCGTGAAATCCTGCAAAATAACGCGCGCGACGGTGAACGGAATTTCTTCGGTGCGCTCGTCGCACGCCTGCCAGCCCGCCAGATTGCGAATGTCTTTTTCCCGCACTCTTTTTTCGTCAAAATTTCTTAAAACCGATTCTAAAACGATGCGAATCGAAATCGGCAGGCGCGAAATCTGGGCGACGCCTTCGCTTTCCAATTGCGGCAAGCTGTAAAAAATTCCGTCCGCGCCTGTTCCGGTTTTGAATGTTTGTCTGGTGTTAAAAAGATTATGCGGCATATTTTGATTTTTGATTTTTGATTTTTGATTTTGGATTACTCGTTCAAGTTTATGGCTTTTCCCTTAAAAACTCAAAACTTGCGGCTTTTCGATTTTCGGCTGATGCAAAAAAACTTTCGGCAAAATACTTTTCAAAAAATTTCGCGCTTGCCGAAATAAAACTTCCCGCGTTTTTTATTTTTCGGACAATCCGCGTTATATTCGAGTTTCGTTAAAATCAGCAGCCGGGCGGCGATTGCCGTAATTTTCGGTCGCGCATCAGAAAAAAGTTAATTTAAGCGAGACTAATCTATCAACTGTTCGCTGTTACTTATTCATTATTTTTCAATAAATAACGTTTATCAAATAACGTTTATCGAAAAACACGAACAGTTTATAGTTAACGAGCGAACAGCTTTTTCAACATAATTCGTCTAACATCTTTTTTACGGCGCAGCCGGATTATTAACTGCAAACATTTACCGAAAAATAATAATGAACGACGGCGACAGTAGTTTTATCTGCAATGAATTTTTCAGCCTCTTCTCTCCGAAAATTTGGGTCAAACGTCAAGCGTCTGCGCTCGCGCGTCGGTCGCCGCAAACTGTCCGATTATAAATCTCTCGCCCTATTCGCGCTTCTTGGTCCCGGCATTATCGCCGCCAGTTCGGGCAACGAAGCGAGCGGCATCGCCACTTATTCTTCGGCGGGCGCGGATTACGGTTATTCGCTTTTGTGGGCTTTTATTCCGATGACCGTTTGCTTTGTCGTCGCCCAGGAGATGTGCGTGCGGATGGGTGTCGTAACCGGACAGGGCTTGGCGGATTTAATCCGCGAGCAGTTCGGGGTGCGCTGGACGGCGGTCGTGATGCTGGCTTTATTGATTGCAAATACGGGAATTATCATTGCCGAATTTGTCGGCGTCGCGCAGGCGGCGGAGATTTTCGGCATCTCGCGCTACATCGCCATACCGATTACGGCAATCGTTATCTGGTGGCTCATTGTGCGCGGAACGCCGAAACGGGTCGAGCAGGTTTTTCTGCTGATGTCGCTGGTTTTTCTTACTTATATCGTTTCGGCTTTTCTCGCAAAACCTGATTGGGCGCGGGTCGGCAGCGAATTTATAACGCCGAGTTTTAGTCTTGAAACCGGCTATCTTTTTACAATCGTCGCGCTTATCGGCACGACTATTACGCCGTTTATGCAGATTTTCGTGCAATCTTCGGTCGTCGAAAAAGGAATGACGAAAGAAGATTATCCGATTGCGCGCGCCGACGCGATTGTCGGAGTTTTCTTTGCAAATCTTGTCGCCGCGTTTATCGTCATCTCGACTGCCGCAACGCTGCATTCGCAGGGAATAAAACTAGAAAGCGCCGCCGACGCCGCCCAATCGCTCGCGCCCGTCGCCGGACAATATGCCAAATACCTGTTCGCCGTCGGGCTGTTCGGCGCGTCGATGCTGGCGATGGGCGTTCTGCCGCTCGCAACGGCGTATTCCGTGAGCGAAGCGCTCGGATTTGAAAAGGGCTTGTCGCATTCTTTCAAAGAAGCGCCGATTTTCCTCGGCATTTTTTCGTCCCTTATTTTAATCGGCGCAGTCGTCGCGCTCGCGCCCGGCATTCCGCAGATAAAACTTCTGATTTTAACGCAGTGCATCAACGGTCTGCTGCTTCCCGTTCTGCTGGTCGCCATCGTCTTATTGTCGAGCAGCGGCGAGATTATGGGCGACTATAAAAACTCGTTTCTTTATAAATGTCTGGCGTGGTTTATCACGATTGTCGTATCTGTTTTGTCGCTTTTATTGATTGGCAAAACGATTGCCGGTATTTTTTAATTTTTTTGCGGCGGATTTCTTAATGTTCTCTCGCTTTCGAGTTATGGATTTTACGGGTTTGCGAAAAAAGTTTTTGTGGTTTCTCGCGCTGGCGACCGTCATTTCGCTTGTGTTGATATATTTTCAGCTTGCCGAGCCAACAATAAAAAAATACGTCGTCGATTTTTTCAGCCGCGCCGACGCCGAGACAGGCGCGACCGCCTCAGTTTTGTTCGACCATTTAGTCAGCGTTTTCAACATCGTTTTGTGGATGAGCCTCGTCGTCGCCGTCGTCCGTTTTTTCAGCGCGCTTATTTTCAACGCGCTGCTTCATTCGGCGCAATACGAAGCGACGAATCTTTTAAGAAACGTTTTTTCAATCGTCATTTTCATCGCCGCTTTTTTCATAATTCTGCAATCGCAATTTTCCAGCGCTTATGAAAAACTAACACCTATTTTTACAGGCTCGACAATTATCGCCGTTGTTTTAGGCTTGGCTATGCAGGACACTTTAGGCAATCTTTTCTCCGGTCTGGCGACGCAAGCCGACCAGCCGTTTCAAATCGGCGACGTGATTTCGGTCGCGGACAAAGGTTCGGGCGTCGTTGAAAATATCTCTTGGCGCGGCGTGAAAATCCGCACGTTTCAGAACAAATTGATTGTCATCAGCAACAGCGTTTTGAGCAAAGAAGCAATCGAAGTCGCGCCGCGCGACAACCTCAACGCGCGGCTCGTCGATTTCGGCACGCTTTACGTCGAATCGCCTGCGCGCACGATAAAAATCATTCGTGAAGTCGTCCGCCAAGTGGAAAATGTTTCGCCGAAGATGCGTCCCGTCGTGCGTATAAAAAATCTGGCGGAAAGCGGCATCGATTGGGAAATAAAATACTGGCTCGAAGATTACGCCAAATACAACGAGACGGACGCGCTCGTTCGCCAGCGCATCTGGTATGCGTTTCAGCGCGAAAAAATCGGGTTTTATTTCCCGACGCGCACCGTTCATCTGGTCAACAAAGCAACGGACGCTGAATTTAACGAACCGGAAAACGAAATTTTCGAGCGTCTGAGCGCAAATTCGATTTTCGCGCCGCTCTCGGACGAAGAAACGCGGCGGCTTGCCGAGAACAGCATCGCGCGCATTTTTGCGCCCGACGAAGCGATTGTCCGGCAAGGTCAGGAAGCGGATTCGATGTTCGTCATTCATCGCGGCGCGGTTCGCGTGCAAATTACGGAAGACGGCAAAACGAGAGATTTAAACACGCTGCGCGCGGGCGATTTTTTCGGCGAAATGGCGCTTCTGACTGGCGCGGCGCGCACGGCAACCGTCGTCGCCGACGAAGAAACCGAAGTTCTGGAAATAAAAAATCAAAGCCTCAAACCGATTCTCGAAGCCAATCCCGAACTCGTCGAAAAATTCAGCCTTTTAGTCGAAGAACGCCGCGCGCTGCTCGAAAAATTAAGCGCGGAAACAGAGAAGCAAAAGCCGATTGACAAAGCAGGCGTGTTCGATTCGATAAGAAAATTTTTCGGCTTGAACAATTAACAAAGGCGGAAAGACGACCGTTCTTCAAGTGCGGAATGAGGAATGCGGATTTGAAAATCCAAAATCTAAAATCTAAAATTAAAAAACGGTTGTGTTTCTACTTTCACGAAAAAGCGCGCGTCGGAAACGTTTCCGACGCGCGCTTTTTGATTAAATTCAACCGCAGTTTAATAAATTGTAAAACTGTATTGCACCTGTTTGGTTACCGTCTGCGGCACGCCGTTCTTTTTCGCCGGTTCAAATCTGATGCCGCGCGCGGCGGCAATCGCCTGTTCGGTCAAACCCATTCCAAGACCGTTGACCGGCGTGATGCCGCCGATTGTTCCGTTGGCGTTAAAGGTTACGCGCAGAGTAACCGTTCCCTGCAATTGATTTTGGCGCGCGGCATCCGTGTAGTTGGCGCGCGGTTTTGAAGTAATCGTTACGCCGACCGACGGTCCGACCGGCGGAGGATCTTTCTTCGGCACAGGCGGAGGCGGAGGCGGAACGCGGTTGCCCGCTCCTTCGTCTCCGCCGCCTTTGCTGTTTCCGTTACCGTTTCCTTCACCCGCTCCGTAACCTGAACCCGCGCCCGAACCCGCGCCCGTTCCGCGTCCGCTGCCTTGTCCTGTTCCATATCCAGAACCTTGTCCGCCGCCGTTGCCCATTCCGTTTGACGACAGCGTGCTTTTTGAATTCGGGTCGCCGTATGGAAGCGGAGACGGAGGAAATGTTTTGTTGCCTTGAGTCGAAGCAATCGGCTGTTTCAATTCAAAATTGTCTTTCTGCACGATTGATTTGTCCGGCGCGATAATCGGCTTTTCCGTCTGATTGGCAAGTTTGCCGAGCGAAGTCGGCGTCTTTTCGTCGCGCCCGCCGCCGCCGCCGCCGCCCGCTTCTTTATCGTTTTTCGGCTTCGGCGTTTCTTCGACTTCCATCGGCACTTCGTCGGTAATCGGAATTGACAAACCCGTTTCATCGCCGATTGCCGCGACCGACAAATTATAATTGAAAAGCGAATAAACCATCGCGCCCGCCGCGACCGTCATCATCAAAAGCAAAGAGCCGAGCAACAGCATATTGCGCTGTTTGCCGTTTTTGTCTTCGATAACCGTAACGCTGAAACCGTTGTCGGCTTTGCGGTAATTGCTGCTCTCGACCGTCCGGTAACCATCGACTGAAGGCGCGGCTTCGGATTTATAACCGCTGCCGTTTGAATTGGCGGCTGCCGCCGCAAAAGTTTTTGTTTCCTCAACGGGCGTAGGTTCGAGACGCGCCGTCTCAAAATTATTTCCGTTCGGTTCATTTGAAACGACGGGAACAGTTTCCGTTTTAACCGTTTCGACTTTATTGACTTTTTCGACACGCGCCGAAAAGCCGTTACCGTTGCCATTTGCCGCAGAAACCGGCGCGACCGCTTCGACGGCTTTCGGCGTTCCGATTCTTGCAACAGTTTCCGGCGCAACAATCGGCGCTACGTTTGTTGCCGCCGCCACCGGATTCAATTCAAAAGCCTCCATCGATTTGCCGCAGTTCGGGCAAAAGGAAAATTTTTCGGCGAAATTCTCGTCGCACGACGCGCAGTGTTTTACTATTTTTCCCATCTCTCTAATCCTCTCAAAGCTCGCTTGTTTTTCTCCGTTAAAACGCAATCGCCCAATCGCTTGATTTTAGAAATTTTCGTCTGCCGAATATCGTAAAAACCGACTCGACAATACCAAAGAATACAACAATTTTTATAGATGCTTCAATCGTTTGACGCGATGCCCGCGCGCCGCTAAAATTTTATATTCCGCGCCGCGTCAAACGCAAGCATTTCGCGGCATTTTATTTTCCGCCCGACAACCGATGTTATAATATTCTGCAACTAACGATAAACTTTTTTCTTTAAATGAAAGTTTTCAAACGAATAAAATGAACACGAAAAGCTATTTCAAAAGTCTTACGGCAGCAATACTGTTTTTGTTCCTGACGATAGTTTTTGCCGACGCGCAAACCGCGAAACTGCCGACGCCGCGACAGGAAAAACTTTTAAACGGAATGAATCTGCTCGTCTGGAATGCGCCCGACCCGACAGGGAAAGTTACGGTCAAACTGCGCGTTCACAGCGGTTCGGCGTTTGACCCGCAGGGCAAAGAAGGCACGATGGCGCTGCTCGCCGACGCGCTTTTCCCGACCGCCGCGCAGCGCGAGTTTTTTGCAGAAGATTTGGGCGGAAGTCTTGAGGTTGCGAGCAATTACGATTACATTCAAATCACCGCGACATCGACGCCCGACGAGTTTTTGACGATGCTCGAAACCATCGCCAGCGCCGTTACAAACCCGCAAATCGACAAGGAGACAACCGTCAAACTGCGCGCCGCGCGGCTCGATAAAGTCAAAGAACTCGAAAAAAATCCGTCTTATATCGCCGACCAAGCCGTCGCAAGGCGCTTGTTCGGCGATTTTCCATACGGCAGAGCGCAAATGGGAACAAGCCAATCGCTCGCAAAAATCGATTTCGCCGATTTGCTTTTCGCCCGACAGCGATTTTTAACCGCCGACAACGCGACGCTCGCCATCGTCGGCAATGTCAGACCGGATTTGGCTTACCGCGCCGCAAAACGCTTTTTCGGCGGCTGGATAAAATCCGACAAAAAAATTCCGGCGACTTTTCGCCAGCCGGACGCACCCGACACAAAACAGTTAATTATCGAAAGCCCGAATGTCGAGAATGATATGCGGCGTTCTGCAATAATGGTCGGCGCTCGCAACGACAAGGATTTTTACGCAACAAAAGTTTTAACCGAAATTCGGCAGACTCAATTTTGTTACGGCGACGATTCAAAATACGGCAAGTCGTCGTTTGAATCGCATCTTTTGCGCGGAACTTACGTCATCAGCACAAATCCTCTTGTAAATGAATTACCGGCGTCGGCTAGAAATCCTTGTCCGCTTATACTTTTAAAAGACAGCAAGGTTGTTTATCCGCCGATTATGCAAAGAGATTTTGAGCAGGCAAAGAGCAAAATCGTTGCGGATTTAAGTAAAAAAACTATGTCTGTTATTGATTTGGCTGATTTGTGGCTCGATGTCGATACGTTCAAACTCGTTTCGGTTAATGACGAAATGTCGAAATTAAACAACGTTACGCTCGCCGACGTGCAGCGAGTCGCCGGAGATTTGCAGAAACAGCCCGTCGTCAATGTCGTCGTCAAAAAATCCGAAACAGCCAAAAAATAAATAAAAACGAATGCCGAACGAACGAACAGCCGACGAGTTGAAACACGCGCGCGCCGTGCGCGAAATGTTTTCGGGTATTGCGTCGAAATACGATTTTCTCAACCATTTTTTATCTATAAACATCGATAAACGCTGGCGCAGATTGGTTTCGGCTAAATTAAACGACGTTTTGGACGACGAAAACGCGCTCGTTTTAGACGTGGCGTGCGGCACGGGCGATTTGGCGATTGAACTGCAAAAAGCCGGAAAAGCGAAAGTTTTCGGCACGGATTTCTGCCGCCCGATGCTCGAAATCGCGTTTGGTAAAAATGATAAAACGGGCGTAAAAATTCCCTATACCGAAGCCGACGGAATGAATTTGTCTTTCGCCTCAAACAGTTTCGACGCCGTTACAATTGCCTTCGGCTTGCGTAATTTTTCCAACTGGCAAAGCGGTTTAATCGAATTGCACAGAATTTTAAAACGAGGAGGAAAAATCGTCATTCTCGAATTCTCGACGCCGATTCTGCCGGGCTTCCGCGAGCTTTTTCAATTTTATTTTTCAAACATTCTGCCGAGAATCGGCGGCGCGGTTTCCGGCTCGCGCGGCGCTTATGAATATTTGCCCGATTCGGTTTCAAAATTTCCGAATCAGAAAAATCTGGCAAAGCTGATGACCGAAGTCGGCTTTTCCGACGTAGAATACAAAAACCTGACCGGCGGCGTCGCCGCAATTCACACGGGAACGAAACGATAAGCGCCGCAATTAACATTTCAAAAAAAATTGTAAATTCGCCGCGACGCGCAAAAAGTTTTATAATGCGTTTCGCTAGACGCTTTCCGAAAACATTTTTTTGTCGGACTGACAACGAATGAAATACAAAATTCTCTATTTTGCCCGTCAAGCCGCACTGCTTTTGTTAGTCGTTTGGACTGTCGTTTCTTTAGTTACGCTTTTAATCGAACTGGTTCCGGGCGACCCGGCGACGGCGATTTTGGGCGAGCAGGCGACGCCGGAACAAATCGCGGGATTTAATAAAACGCACGGATTAGACAAACCCGCGTTTTTCTTCGCATATAATTCGGAAAAGGGCTTTGTCTGGAACGGCGCGGACAACCGTTATCTCGATTATTGGAAAGGCGTTTTGACGGGCGATTTGGGAAACTCGTTTCGCACGAATCGTCCGGTTTTGAGTATGATTTTGGAGCGTTATCCTTCGACTATCGAGCTTGCAATCGTCGCAATGTTCATCGCCGTCGGCATCGCCGTGCCGCTCGGCGTGCTTGCCGGAACGCACAAAAATTCTTTAATCGACAACTTTTCATCTTTTATCGCCCTGCTCGGCATCAGCTTGCCGACGTTCGTCATCGGTCCGTTTCTCGTTTATTTATTCGCCGTCAAATTTCAGATATTTTCGCCGACGGGCAGCGCCAATCCCGAAGATATTATTCTGCCCGCCGTAACTCTGGGCGCGGCGCTTTCGGCGATTTTAACCCGTATGATTCGCTCCAGCGTGATTGAAGAACTCGGCGAAGATTATGTCCGCACGGCGCGCGCCAAAGGCTTGAGCGAGCGCACGGTTGTTTATAAACACGTTTTGAAAAACGGCTTGATTCCCGTCGTAACGATTTTAGGCTTGCAGTTGGGCGTTCTGTTGGCGGGCGCGATTATCACGGAAAAGATTTTCAACTGGCAGGGTTTGGGCTTGCTTCTGCTCGACGACGGCATCGGGAAGCGCGATTATCGCCTTGTTCAAGGCTGCGTTCTGGTGATTTCGGTAACTTATATTCTGGCAAATTCGCTGACTGATATGGTTTATCGACGACTCGACCCGCGCATCAGATTATCTTAATGAAAAAATTTATCGCCTCGAAAACTGAAAAAGAAATTCTTAAAACTCATCCGATTTCTTCAACAGTCGAAGGTTGGTTTATAAAAGTCGAAGAAATTTCAAATAATGCTTTTGTTGTCGAAGCGATTGACTGTTACGGAAGATGTGTATCAAAACAAGGAAACGACCCGAACAGTTTGCGGAAAGAGGTTGAAAACTTAATCAAGTAAATTGTGAATAGACTTGCTTACATTGGAATCGCCGTTGCCGTAATTTTTATTTTAACGGCGATTTTCGCGCCCTTCATCGCTACGCACGAAGTTACGGCGATAAATACGGCGATGCGTTACGCCGCGCCGTCCGCGACGCATTGGTTCGGCACGGACGCGCTCGGACGCGACGTTTTTTCGCGCGTTGTTTTCGGCGCGCGAATTTCTCTTGAAGTCGGCGTCATCGTCGTCGTCGTCTCGTCAATCATCGGAGTTTTCATCGGCGCGATTGCCGGATTTTACGGCGGCTGGACGGATAAAGTTTTGTCCGGCTACATTTTCAATGTTTTTCTAGCCTTTCCCGGACTTCTTCTCGCTATTGCGCTCGTCGCATTCTTGGGCGCGGGTTTGGGCAAATTGATCTTAGCGTTGTGCGTTATCGGCTGGGTCGGTTACGCGCGCGTGATGCGCGGGCAGGTTTTGAAAATCCGCGAATACGATTTTGTGCAGGCGGCGCGCGCTCTTGGGGCAAGCAATTTCAGAATTCTTTTCACGCACATTATGCCGAACGCGATTCAGCCCCTTATCGTGCAGGCGTCTTTGGGAATGGCGGGCGCGGTTCTCTCCGAAGCGTCTTTATCATTTTTAGGTTTAGGCATTCCGCCGCCCGCGCCGTCGTGGGGAACGATGCTCGAAGAAGGGCGCGGCATCGACATTTTATACAACGCGCCGCACGTGCTTTTTTTCCCCGCGATTGCGATTGCTTTAACCGTTTTATCGTTTAATTTCATCGGCGACGGTTTGCGCGAATATCTCGACCCGAAACAAAGGAAAAGATAAAATAACTGATAAGTGATAGGTAAAAGCAAAATTCCTGACTTATCACTTATCACCTATCACTTATCAGTTATGACAGCCGTTGCCATCGAAAATCTTTCCAAAACTTATCCGCCATCGTTTCCGCGATTAAAAAAGTTTCTTCATCTGCAAATAAAGCCGTCGGTCGAAGCGTTGAAAAACGTTTCGTTTGAAATAAAAGACGGCGAGATTTTCGGGCTTATCGGAAAAAACGGCGCTGGCAAAACGACTTTGACGAAAATTATTGCGACCCTTGTGCAGCCGACGAGCGGGAGCGTTTCGGTCAAAAATTTCGATTCGGTGAAAGACGAAGTAAAGGTGCGCTCGCTCGTCGGCTTGGCGACCGCCGAAGAACGCTCCTTTTACTGGCGCTTGACCTGCGAGCAGAATATGTTGTTTTTCGCCCGTCTTTACGGAATGAAAGACGCTTTTGCCCGTTCGAGAATCGGGGATATTTTCGACCAATTAAATCTTTCCGATTTGTCGCGCCGCCGCTTCGCCGAACTTTCGACCGGCAATAAACAACGGCTCGCCGTCGCCCGCGCTCTGCTTGCCGCGCCGCCGATTTTGCTGTTGGACGAGCCGACGCGCTCGCTTGACCCGCTCGCCGCCGATCGTATGCGCGAGTTGGTTTTGCAATTGAAAGGCGTTTCCGTTTTGCTCACGTCGCACAACCTCGCCGAAATCGAAGAACTTTGCAATCGCGTCGCCGTCATCTCCGACGGCGAGATTCGCGCCGTCGATACGCCGGAAAATCTGCGCCGCGCGCATCGTCAAACGCAAACGGTAAAAATCTTCGTCGCCGGAATTTCCGATTCTGATTTACGCGAGAAAGTCGTGTCGTTAAATAACTTTACGATTAGCGAGGGCAAAGATTTTCTGACGCTCGAATTTACGCGCGCGGCAAACGACGATTTGCTGGGAAAAATCATCGGCGAACTAGCGCTTGGAAAAGCGAAAATTCTCGATGTCGAAACACGAAGCGCAACCTTGCTCGACGTTTTGGAAAGCTACGAGTAAATTGCGACACATCACGAAAACGAAATAAATTCGGCAAAGAATTTACAATGAAAAACGGCGCGGTTAAAATCTATTCGCTCGGCGAAAACGCTTTGACAGTTAGCTTCGGTGAAGAAATTTCGCTTGCGATAAACGAAAAAGTCTTAAATCTCGCCCGCCGTTTTGAACAAGAAAATCACTTCAAAGGTTTTGTCGAAATCGTCCCGGCTTACGCGACGCTGACGATTTTTTACGACGTTCCGACGGTCAGGAAAAATTTTCCCGAATTTGCAACCGCATTCGACGCGGTGAAAAATTTAGCGGAAACCGCGCTGCAAGAAACAGTCGAAACAGTTGAAGACAATCGAGCGCGCTTAATCGAAATTTCGGTCGATTTCAGCTTGGAATTTGCGCCGGATTTAGAGTTTATCGCCGCCGAAAAAAATCTTTCAACTGAAGGCGTTATCGAGATTTTCGTCGCCCGAACTTACCGCGTTTTTATGCTCGGATTTCTGCCCGGATTTGCGTATATGGGCGAAGTTGACGAGCGCATTTCCGTTGCGCGCAAACAAACTCCGCGCGCTTTTGTCGCGCAGGGCAGCGTCGGCATCGCGGGCAGACAAACCGGCATTTACTCGCTCGCCTCACCCGGCGGCTGGCAGATTATCGGCAAAACCGACGCGCGGCTTTTTACGCCAGAAATGGATGTGCCGACGTTTTTGCAGGCAGGCGACAAAGTGAAATTTCAGCGCCTGTAAAATTTCGGAGAGTGTGAATTTTTATTGCGTGTGAAATTTTAACAGGCAAAACCCAAAATTTTGTCCGCATTTTCTTTAAAAAATATTGCTCACAAATAGATTTGCGATTTTTTCTTTTTTAATTGGCGTATTCTTTCGGAAACCACAAAACCGAGCTTTTGCCCGGCGTTTTCGCCTGCTGTTTTCTTAAATGCGCGGCTTGCAGAAGTTGTCCGGCGGTTTCGCCGTCGCTGAAAAACGTCGCCGCGCCAAAATTCAATTGCAGATATTTCTTTTCCTGACGCGAGATTTCAAACGCTTTGGCGGCAAAAGCGCGCTCGATGCGCTCGACGATTTCGGCAGCCGTTTCTTTATTGGCGGTCGGCAGCACGGCGAGAAATTCGTCGCTTCCGGCGCGCGCCAGAAAATCCATTTGCCGCAGTTGCGCTTTAATGATTTCGGCGGCAAAAGCTAAAACACGGTCGCCGAGAGCGTGTCCGAACGTTTCGTTGAGCGCGGTAAAATTTTTAATATCGACGGTTAAAATCGACAGCGGACGCTCCTCGCCAAAACGATGCGATTCGGCGATTTTATTTTCCAGAACAAGATAAAACGCGCGCTCGTTCGGCAAATTCGTGAGCGCGTCGGTCAGCGCGTTCGCCACGTTTTGCTCGAAGGCGAGCGAGCTTAAAAAAAGCGGCGCGACACGTTCGGCGACTGCTTGAGCCAGCCGCAGCGATTTTTCGTCGAATGTTTTTTCGCGGTTGCCGTAAAGCACGAGAGCGCCGAAAACTTCCGCGCCGCGCGCGAGCGGCACGCCGACGGCAGACGTAAAATTTTCTAAAGCAGCGTGGATTATCGCGCTTTTTTCAAGCAACAATTCCGCGTCCTGCTGCGGTCGGCGCGAGACGAAGGTTTTGCCCGCCAAGCCTTTGTCCGATTCGATTTCCAGATTTTTCAGCCGCTCGCTGTTTTCGCCAGCCGCGAGAATGATTTTCAAATGCGTGTCGTTTTCGCTTGCCGAAAAAAGCGCGCAGGCGGCAAACGGGACGATTTCGTTGATGCGGCTCGCGCACAGGCGAAACATATCGGCTTGCTTGAGCGAAGCGCCGAAAAACTCGCTCGCTTCTTCGAGCGCGCGAAGGCGATTTTCGACTTCCTCGTTAAAAATCGTTTCCGCCAATTCGTTCCGCGCATCTTCGCGTCGCGCATTTCGACCGCGTGTTTTATTTTTCTGCCAAAAGTAGACGGCGGCAAACAAAAGCGGATATGACAAGACGACTGCGCCGAAAATAATGGATTTTACGGCGAAATTTAAATCCGAAGCGGCGACGAAAAACGTGGCGATGATTGCCGACAGGGACGCGGCGGCTAAAACAAAATAACCGCCCCCGAAAAAATCGCGGCTGCCTTCTCCGACGGTCGAAGTCTTTTCTGCTGCGTGGCGCGTCATATACAATTATTAAAAAGGAATTCGAGGAAGGTTTTGGGAAACTACTTAGTGCGGCGACGCCGTCTTTATTGAAGATAACTTTTTATATTTAACAATGTCAACAAATGTTTATCCATATTGCGCCCGCGCGGTAAAATCAGGCGAAAATATAGTTTGATAAATTTTTCTCAAAACGGCGCTTTCAACTGTTTTCAAGTTGACTAACGCCGGTCAGATTTATATATTGTCCAATGTTCCGAAATTTATTGTTGGGACACAGCTGCGCATCAAAAACGCGACTGGCACGTATAAATTTAATCTTTGAAGAAGACAGGAGTATAGAATTACAATGAAAAAGACTTTAGCTCTTTCAGCAGTTTTAGCGATGGGCGCTCTCGGCTTGGCTTGTACAAGCGTGGACACCAATATGTCTAACAACGGCAACAAAATGATGAACGGCAATATGTCGAATATGGGCAATATGTCGAACGGCAATATGAGTAACGGCACTATGTCGAACGGCTCGATGAGCGGCGGCACGATGGGCAACGGCTCAATGTCAAACGGTTCAATGTCGAACGGCTCGATGAGCGGCGGCACGATGGGCAACGGCTCAATGTCGAACGGTTCGATGTCAAACGGTTCGATGTCGAACGGTTCGATGAGCAACGGCAGAATGTCGAACGGTTCGATGATGGGCAACGGTTCGATGTCAAACGGCAGAATGTCGAACAGCGGCACAATGTCAAATGGTTCAATGTCAAACCGTCCGTAGTTTGATGTTTTTTGTTTTAAACACGAGAAAAGCGCGTCGATTTTCACCGGCGGGCTTTTCTTTTTTTTAATTTTGCGGAAAAATCTATTCGTTAAAAAGCTGCTCGCGTAAATCTTTCGCCGTCGAAACCGGCTTTTGGCAGGTGAAATTTTCGCAGACAAACGCCGTCGCGTCTTCGCCGTCAAGCAAATTCCGCGCTTCGAGCAGCGGCATAAAATCAGACTCATCCGCGTTTTGCGCCGAAACGACGACTTT
>JAABUN010003368.1_pt1 | contig 24924 bp, 25 predicted proteins | sample 5559311 | NCBI WGS metagenome assembly JAABUN01 (sample SAMN10711877, study PRJNA513370) | rock metagenome | isolation source: Antarctica rocks | place: Antarctica: Victoria Land, Siegfried Peak sud
GCCGCCGATGGTGGCCGAGGCGGTGCGGGCGGCGTACGTCGGGCTCGGGTCCCGACCGGTTGCCGTACGCTCCTCCGCTACCGCCGAGGACCTGCCGGACCTGTCCTTCGCCGGCCAGCAGGACACCTTCTTGAATGTCTCGGGTGCGGACGCGCTGCTGCAGGCCGTACGCCGCTGCTGGGCCTCGTTGTGGACCGAGCGGGCCGTCGCCTACCGCCAGCGGGAGGGGGTGCCCGACGCGGGGCTCAGCATCGCCGTGGTGGTGCAGGAGCAGATCCCGGCCGAGTCCGCCGGGGTGCTCTTCACCGCCGACCCGGTGACCGACGCCGGCGTGATCGTGATCGACTCCGCCTGGGGATTGGGTGGCGCGGTGGTCGACGGGTCGGTGAACGCGGATTCCTTCCGGGTGGCCCGAGGCACCGGAAAGATCCTCCGGCGTGACCTGGGCGTCAACCAGACGCCGTCGCTCACCGACGACCAGGTCCGCCGCCTGGCGGTTCTGGGCGAGGCGGTCGCGGCTCACTTCGGTCGCCCGATGGACGTCGAATGGGCGGTGGCCCGCGGCGGGATCCACTTGCTGCAGGCCCGGCCGATCACCACCCGTGCGGTAGCGGCGCCGGCCCCGGCTGACCCGTGGAACGACACCAGGGACGGGGACTTCCTGTGGACCAACACCAATGTGGGGGAGGCGATCCCGGATGTGATGACCCCGGCCACCTGGTCCGTGGTGCAGGTCTTCCTGACCGACGCGATGGCCACCGCCACCATCGGGCCGCACGTCGGCTGGGGCCGGATAGGTGGCCGGGTCTATCTGAACGTCAGTGTGATGCGCACCCTGGCTGGAGCGGTGGGGGTCACCGAACGTCACTACCGATCCCTGACGGCGGAGGTCTTCGGACGGATTCCCGACGATCTGGAGATACCCCGGGTCCCGGCGTCCCGGGTGGCGGCGTTGCGCGGGGTCGCGCCGATGGGGGTGCACGCCCTGGGCGAGGCCCGGCAGGGCTCCCGGCGGTTGCGGACCTACCTCGACGAGCACCCCTCGCTCTGTCGGCGACGGATGGCGGACGTCGCGGCCCTCGACTCGGGGGGCGAGCTGGCCGGTCTCTGGGCTGCCGTGCTGGATCCCGAGTTCCGCCGGGTCAGCCGGCTGCTGTCGGCGACGACCCGATCCAGTGGCGCGTCGTTCGTCCCCACCCGGCAGCGGCTGCAGCGGCTGGTCGGTGACGGCGCGGCCAACGCACTCACCGCCGCAGTGGGCTCCGCACCTCACCAGCTGGCCAGCCTCGGTCTGCTGGAGGGGCTCGACGAACTGGCCCGAGGCGAGATCGACCGGGACACCTTCAATGTCACCTACGGGCACCGGGGACCGCACGAGTTCGAGATCTCGCTCCCTCGCCCGGGGGAGGACCCGGACTGGATCGACGTCCAGCTGGCCGGTCGGGCCCGGGCGGCCACCAGCTTCGGTGAACAGCTCGCCGGGCAGCAGGCGAGGCGTCGGGCCGCCTGGGCCGAGCTGTCCGAGCGGCACCCGGTGCAGGCGCGGGCGCTGGGCCGACAGCTGCAGACCTGGGCCCGGATCTCTCGGGACCGGGAGCGGGCCCGCAGCGAGCTGGTCCGCTATCTGTGGGTGCTCCGGGCGTACGCCTTGCGGGCCGGGGAGCTGACCGGGCTGGGGCAACGGATCTTCTGCTGCTCGGCCGCCGAGATGGTCCGCGCGCTGAACGGGGAGACCCTCAGCCCGACGCTGCTGACCGAGCGGCAGAGAGCGTACGAGGGTTACTGCCGCCTGCCCAGCTATCCGGGGCTGATTCGCGGCCGCTTCGACCCGTACGCCTGGGCCGCGGACCCGGATCGGCGCAGCGACGTCTACGTCGAGGGCCACGTCCGTCCGGTCAGCGACACCGTACGCGGCTTCCCCGGTTCGGCCGGGGTGGTGGTGGGTCGCGTACGCCGGCTCACCGACGCCTCCCAGGGTGCACAGCTCCGGCCCGGGGAGGTGCTGGTCACCACGGTGACGAACGTGGGCTGGACCCCCCTGTTCCCGCGGTCGGCGGCGCTGGTGACCGACGTCGGCGCGCCGCTGTCGCACGCCGCCATCGTGGCCCGGGAGATCGGTATCCCGGCCGTGCTGGGGTGCGGCAACGCCACCATGCGGCTGCGGACCGGCAACCTGGTCCGGGTCGACGGGACCGCCGGTACTGTCGAGCTGCTGGACGAGTGAACTGGACGAGTGAACTGCACGAGTGAAGCAGAATCCTCCCTATGGCGTGGGATCTCTCGGCTCCGGTGGAGGTGGTGGCGCCGACCCTGGTGGGGGCGATCGTCCGGCACGGTGAGGTGGCGGTGCGGATCACCGAGGTCGAGGCGTACGGCGGGGCGACCGACCCTGCCTCTCACGCCTTCCGCGGCCGGACCGCCCGCAACGAGACCATGTTCGGCCCGCCCGGGCACCTCTACGTCTACTTCAGCTACGGCATGCACTGGGCGGCCAACATCGTCTGCGGACCCGACGGCACGGCCTCCGGCACCTTGCTGCGGGCCGGTGAGGTGGTGGACGGGGTTGACCAGGCCCGGGCCCGCCGCGGCCGGGCCACCGACCGCGACCTCGCCCGAGGTCCGGGCCGGCTCGCCCAGTCCCTGGGTCTGACCGGTGAGCTGAAGGGCTGCTACGTGCTGGGCGACGGGGCGGTCACCGTCCGGCCCGGGACCCCACGTGCGCCGGTCGTGTCCGGTCCGCGGGTCGGGGTGTCCCTCGAGGCCGACCGACCCTGGCGGTTCTGGGAGGCGGACAGCCGGTTCGTGTCGGACTACAAGCGCAGTCCTCGTGCTGCGGCCGTGCGGTAGGACCACCCTGAACCTCCACCGAGTGGGCCAAAGATGTCAATTCTGGACTCAGATTTCAACAGCTTTGGACCACTCGACGAGGCGTGCCCCTCAGCCCCAGCTGGCGGACTGGGTCAGGCAGAACGGATGCCCTGACGGGTCGAGGAGCACCCGCCACTGCTCGCCCCCGGGCTGGTCGTCGGGAACGGTGGCTCCGAGCTCGACCAGGTGCTGCTCGGCCGCCTTCAGATCATCGACGGCGAGGTCCAGGTGAAACTGCTTGCTGCCCCGCGGATTGGGCCACGGTGGCGGCTCGAAGTCCTCAACCGTGCCGAACCCCAGAGCCTGGTCGGGACCGGTGAGCATGGCGTACCCGTCGCCGGCCTGCGCGATCTCCCAGCCGAGGGCTGCGGACCAGAAAGCCGCATCACGCGCCGCGTCGGCGCTGTCGATGGTGAACATCTTGAGGGTCGCTACGGACGTGGTCATGTAAGAAGGCTCCTCTGCAGTTGTCAGGACACGGTCATTCTCCTAGCCTCTGGCTCATGCCGGCTTGGACAAACGCGACCGCCACGATCGCCGGGGTGTTACGCAAGGACGAGCTAGCGCGTCACGTCGACCTCCGCCGCTCGGCTTGCTCGCCCGCGGTCGCGCCCTGGGTGGAGAACTACTGGACGCTGAGCTGGTGCATGCCCGACGGCGTGAACTTCGTCAGCCACGTCTTGCCGCATCCCACCTGCTCACTCACTGTCGAGCGCGGCCATACGAGACCCGAGATCGGTGCTGAACCGGTCGTGGTCACCGGCGTGATGACGTCACGGTTCGACGCCGACTTGCGGGGGTGGGGCTGGGTCCTGGGGGTGAAGTTCCGGCCGGGTGGGCTGGCCGCGTACGCCGGACGCTCGGCCCGCAGCTGGCGTGATCGAGTGCTGGGTTCGGGGTCGGTGCTGCCACTCGAACTGGTGGAGACCATGAGGAGCCTCGACCATCGAGACCCGCTCGAACGGCAGGTGCGGACCATGGACGACGCCCTCGCAGCCATTCGCCCCGACCGCACCGACCCGCGGTACGCCCACCTGCTGCGCATCATCACCGACATGCTCGCCGACCGCTCACTGGTCAGCGTGGCCCAGGTGGAGAACCGGTGCGGGCTGCCCGCTCGCGCGTTGCAGCGGCTCTTCGAGCACTACGTGGGAGTCGGACCGAAATGGGTGCTGGCCCGGTACCGAATGCACGACGTCATCGTCGAACTCGACGCCGGCTACCAGGCCTCGTTGACCGACCTGGCCCACCAGTACGGCTGGTACGACCAGGCCCACTTCAACCGCGAGTTCGTCGCGACGACTGGAGTCACCCCCGGCGAGTACCGAGCGTCGGTTTCCTGACTCCAGGTTCGCGTCCCCTCACTCGGTAAGGTGCCAGGGTCAGCCGAGCAGGGTCGCGTACAAGAAGCTCGTGAAGCGCTCCCGGCTCAGGGACTCACGGCGCAGGGCTCGGGGTGCCCCGGTGAGCAGCTGCTGCATCCCCAGCGACGAGGACAGGGCGAGCACGGAACGGCGCTCAGCCTCGTCCCGGTCCTGACCCAGCTGCACCAGCAGCCCGGTCAGGAAGTCCATCCGGCGACTCGTCACCCGGTCGACCGCCTCCTGCACACCCTCGTGCTCGGCCTCGACGTAGAGCAGCTGCGGGCCACGGCTCTCGCCGAGCCGGGAGGAGACGGCCACCACCAGCCGGTGCAGCTGATCGGCGGGGGTGTCGCCGCGCTGCGACTCGGCGATCATGGCCTCGGTGTGCTCGGTCTCCCAGCGGTCCACGACTGCGGCGACCAGAGCCTGGCGGTCGGCGAAGTGCCAGTAGAAGGACCCCTTGGTGACCCCGAGGTCGCGGGCCAGCGCCTCGACCCGGATCGCGGTCAGTCCCCGCTCGGTGAAGACGGTGGCTGCGGCGTTCACCCAGTGGGTGGCGGTGACCGGGGTACGGGCCGACGGTTGCCCGGTGACGGCGGGATCATGGACATCCGGCATCCCCGTACGCTAGCGTATGGAACACCATACGGCGGCGTACGGAGGACTTGATGACCCAGCACCTGACCAGCAGACCGATCACGAGCCGGAACCGGGCGGTCGTCGTGGGGACGGCGATCACCGCCACCGGTGTCCTGCACCTGGCCATCGGGGCCATCGCCTTCCGGGAGCCATTGCCGGGGATGGCTCGGGCCGGCGTCCTGAACAGCCTGGACGGTCGGGCCGATCGTCAGGCCACCCCGCTGCTGACCGTGTTGGCTCGGCGGCTGGATCGTGAGCACCGCGAGTGGGAGACCGCCGATGACCGGCTCAGCTGACCCGCCCCGTTTCCCCTCGCTGGCTCTGGACGAGATCAGCCGACCGGACTTTGCCGACGTGCAGATCGTGGCCCTCCCGCCCGCCTCCGACCCCGACCCGCGGGTGTGGGCAGCCAGGATCTTCGACATCCGGAGCGCCCCGGGGTGGGTGCTGGCGTTGATGGCTGCGCGGCAGGCGGTCGTGGGACTGATCGGGGTCGCGCCGGGGGAGCCCAGCGCCTTCGACGTGGCGCGGGTCGAGGGTGGGGAGGCGCTGATCAACACCGACGACCGCCACCTGCGGTTCTGCTGCGGGGTGGCGGTCGACACCGAGCGATCCCTGTTGCGGGTCACCACGGCGGTCGCGCTCAAGGGCTGGCGGGGTCGGATCTACTTCACGCCGGTGTCGGTCCTGCACGGTCCGGTGCTTCGCGCCATGATGGTCAAGGCCGTCCGCCGCTCAGGCCCCTGACCCCGGCGGGGTCAGTCCAGTGGCTGCAGTGCATGCAACACCGAGGGCAGGTATTCCGCCATCGTCGGGTGGATGGGCAGGGCGTCCCGCAGGACCGGGTAGGTGATCCCGGCCTGGATGCAGGTGGAGAGGATCTGGACCAGGTCGTCCGCGTGCAGTCCGAGGATGGTGGCGCCGAGGAACTCTTCGGTGTCGGCGTCGACCAGGATGCGCAGCACCCCGATGGTCTCGCTCTCCAGGATGGCGCGGCTGACGCTGCTCATCGGCACCTCGGCCTTGAGCACCTTGCGGCCGGACTCCCGGGCCTCGGCCGAGGTCATCCCCACCCGACCGAGCGGCGGGTCGGTGAACATGGCGTAGACGGTGATCCGACCGTCGACCGTACGCGGCGGCTCCAGCAGGATCTGCGAGTCCTGGTAGGCGGTGTGGGTGAAGGCGCCGTGGCCGTTCACGTCACCCAGTGCCCAGACTCCCTTGACCGAGGTCTGATACCGGCCGTCGATGGTGAAGAAGCCGCGGTCGTCGGTCTCGATGCCGTGGTCGGGACCCAGCAGGTCCGAGTTCGAACGACGACCGGTGGCCATCAGCAGGTGGCTGCCGGAGATGACGCTGCCGTCCTCGAGCTCGACCTCGAGACCGTCGGCGTGCGGTCCGACGCGGCTGGTGCGCCCGGTGCGGATCGAGATGCCCTCGTCGGTGAACACATCGGTGAGGATCTGGGAGACGTCCTCGTCCTCGCGACCGGCCACCCCGCCACCGGCGATGATCGTGACCTCGGAGCCGAACCGGCGGAACATCTGAGCGAACTCCAGCCCGACGTAGCCGGCCCCGACCACGATCAGGTGCTGCGGCAGCTCAGCCAGGTTCAGCAGCTCCACCTCGGTCATCACCGAGATCGAATCGATACCGGGCAGGTGGGGTACGGTCGCCCGGGCGCCGAGGTTCAGATAGACCTGCGGGGTGCTGAGCTCGCGGCCGCCGACGGTGACCGCGTGCTGCTCGCCGTCCGGATCGGTGACCAGGGTCGCCTGTCCGTAGATCAGCTCGACTCCCTCCATCCCGGTGATGTAGTCGCTCAGACTCTGCCGGTTGTGGGCGGTCATGTCGTGCACCCGCTTGATCGCGGCCGGGAAGTCAACCGTGACCTCGCCGGTGCGTACGCCGTACTCACCGGCCCGTCGCGCCTGGTGGGCAACCATCGCGCTGGCCCGCAGGGCCTTGGTCGGCTTGCAGCCGTGGTTCACGCAGGTGCCGCCCACCTCGGCCATCTCGATGATCGCCACCTGGCGGCCCTCAGCGGCCAAGGCTGCAGCCACCCCAGGGCCAGCCTGCCCGGCGCCGATCACGATCGCGTCGAAATTTTCCACAGTGGTTGAGCCTTTCTTGACGTCAGATGAGGCTCAACCTACTCAGTCGAGGGTGGAGCGGGCCTTTCGGGTGGTCCGCTTGCGCAGGCGTCGGAAGGGGTTGTCAGCAGACGCGGCCGGGGCCTGTGGCCCGAGCTGCTTGACGTGGCGGTGCTGAGCCTCCAGACCGACGGCGAGGAGGAGCAGGAAGATCAGGAATCCGGTCACGGCAGTAATCATTTGACCAACGAGATACTGCCGCCAGTGGCGAATATGACAGGTGCGCCAAGATCTGCCAGGGGGTGAAGAGGACCCTTCCCGCATCGTCAAAGCTCCAGGACCAGCGGATGACGATTGGGCAAACACTCATCGACTGCTTAGACTCCGACCCGAATTGATAACGCTTTGGTATCGGTTGGTCGGGGAGTGTGAGGAAACGTGATGAGACAACGCCCGCGTCGGGCTATTCGGCCGCCGTTCGTCGTACGGGTGGCGCGGATCGCAGCCCCGGTCGCTCTTGCCGGCGCTGTCACCGCCGGAGTCGCGGTTGCGGCTTCGCCGGGCCAGACCCAGATCGCCTACCCGGCGCCGACGACCAACGTCTCGGCCGCGCCGCCCATGTCCAGCAGCCCGCTGCCCGACCGGCACGACCGGGGCAGTCGGGCCGTGACCGGCGCCCGCCCCTCCTTGAGTGCCACGCCGAGGGCCAGCCCGAGCCCCATCGCGAAGGCTGCGCCCGAGGCGAAGGCCAAGGCTGCCCCGAAGGCGAAGGCTGCCCCGAAGGCGAAGGGGAGGGCTACCCCCGAGGCAAGGGCCAAACCGGCTGTGCAGCCTCCACCGCTCAAGGTCACCGGCTCCCGGTACACCGAGGTCGATCTGTTCATCCGGTCCGCGGCCCAGCCGCAGGCCGACGTGGTCACCGTGGTCCGGGCCGGCAGCAAGCTGGCGGTGACCTCGGCCGTACGCCATGGCTATCGCTACATCTCGTACGCCGGCAAGGGTCGTTGGGTCAAGAACCAGTACCTGGTCGACCGGAAGCCGGCTCCGGCCAAGATCAAGGCGAAGGTCCAGCCCAAGGCGAGGGTCCAGCCCAAGGCGAAGGCCGGCAGTATCCCCGGAGGGCCATGCAGCTCGGGCTCCGCGATGGAATCGGGCCTCAGCTCGGACGCCGTCAAGGTGCACCGCGCCCTGTGCGTGCGCTACCCCCAGATCACTGCGTACGGCGGTCTACGTGGCGGCGGCGGGAACCACGGTGCCGGCCTGGCGATCGACGCCATGATCTCCAACCCCACGGTGGGCTGGCAGGCCGCGAACTGGCTCCGGGCCAACGCCAGGAGGCTCGGGGTGAGCGAGGTCATCTACGCCCAGCGCATCTGGACCGTGCAGCGTGGCCGCGAAGGGTGGCGTTCGATGGCGGACCGCGGCTCGACCTCGGCCAACCACGAGGACCATGTCCATGTCTCCGTGTACGGTAGCCGCGCCACCGGCTGATCCCGGTGCTCCGCGTGTCGAGCGGCTCATGTGCGTGTCGTGCGGGGCTATCCTCACCTCGGCTTGTGAACACCCACCGCCCGACTTAGGGTTTGGTCATGGTGGACACGTACCAGGTGGTGCTCGGTGCGATTGCCGTCGCCATCATGGTGCTGATCCCGATCGGTGGCGTGCTGTTCTACGACCTGCTGGCGGGTCGGTGGGACGACAGCCTCCGAAGTGCTCGCGAGCGTCGGTCTGAGGCGGCTGAGCACCGGCGGGCCGTCAAGATGCTCCGCCGTCAGCGGGGTCTTCCGCTGGAGCGGCTGGTGGCGGATCTGCGCCGGCTGCGCACTGCCGTAGGGGCCGACGCCAATCGATCAGCCGCCCATCAGCTCGGGAACCGGATGGCCTACGACCAGCTCTTGATGCAGACCTGCGCCATGCTCGAGATTGAGCATGAGCTCTCCGAAGAGTCCTCCGGACTGGATCGCGACATCGAGCGGATGCGGGTCGAGGCCGAGCTGGAACGGGTCGGGGTGGCGGTCACCGACCGCCGCTACGGTCAAGCCGCCTGACGCCGCACCCGTCGTCTCATCCGCCTCCGGACCTCCTACGGTCGGAGGCTTGTCACCTGTGCTACTTCCGGAATAGACCCCCCGAGGTCAGACGTTGAATGCTATAGTTTCGATATCGAAGGTTTCGATCTCTAACAACGGAAGGAAGCCTGCCATGTCACGCCTCGCGAAGGCCATCCGTAGCCACCGTGAGATCAACCGCACCCGCCGCGAGCTGGATCGGGCCATCAGCAATGCGGCTACTCCCGCCATGCGTGATGAGTTGATCCTGGTCGCCCAGCGAAATACCTCGTTTCGCTGAGTAGCGCCCCCCGGGGGGCATTCATGCTGCGGCTCCCATCCATCAGGATGGGAGCCTTTGTCGTGCCCGAGGTGGGTTCAACCGAGCACGGAGACCGCTGACCGGGCCAGCTCCACCAGGGCGGGCAGCAACAGCGTTGCCCCGAGCACCAGACCGGCGTTGGCCGATCAGTTCGAGCAAAACGCCGTCAGCAGCCACAGCATCCCGAGGCCATCACATCGCCAAGGATAGGGAGCGGCTCAGGCTCAGAGCGCGCCCGACGTCCAGAGCAACCCGCTGGTCCCGGCCAGCCGTCCCGCGAACGCCACGGCCTGTGCATCGGTCAGGCTGCTGACGAAGTCGACGATGCCGCGACCCCGCGCCATTCGGGCCAGGTCGGCGTCGGAGGTCTTGGCGTCCAACCACTCCGGGTGCGTCTTGGCGATCCGCTCGTAGCCGTAGCCGGCGGCGTCGATCAGGTCGACCAGCCGACGAGGCGCGCGGGCGGCGTCGGTTCGGTCCGACAGCCAGTGGTCGAAGGCGGTGACCAATTGCTCGATGGTCTGCTCCTGCCCCCGCTGGAACATGGCCAGGTCCGGTCGCTCGAGGATGAAGTACTGATTGACGAACTTGAGGACCTGGACCTCGTGCCAGGCCGGCGAGCTCATGGTCACGTAGCCCGATCGGATGTGCGGATCGGGGCTGGCGTGGACCGAGGTGATCAGGTGGTCGATCCAGCGGGAGGTGAAGCCGGAGATCGCCCGGTCCGCGATCATCGAACCGTCGTACGGCGTGGCCAGCACCCCGTCGACGAACTCGTCGCCCACCGTCGCGACCGCAGCCGCGAACTGGTCCTCGTCGAACATCCAAGCGTCCCGGGTGCTCAACCGGCGGCGAAGCCGCTCCAGCCCGGCCCCGGGCATCCGTCCCAGCTCGGTGAGGCGAGTCGCCGACCGACTGGCATACGCCTGCCGGTCGACCTCCCAGTTGCGGAACTCGCCGGAGACGGGAGAGAACTGAAGCACCCCGGAGCGGTGGAAGTCCTCCACGTCGTGCAGGGAGTAGGCAATGTCGTCAGCTAGGTCCATGACCGAGCACTCGAGGGTCTGTCGACCGGGCGGCAGGTGGGGGAAGGCGGCCAGCGCGTCCAGCATCTCCGGGAGGTCGATCACGTAGGTGGAGAACTTCGCCGCCCCGGTTCCGGAGCCGCCGTGGCCCGCTCCCCGCGGCGGCTCGGCGAAGTCCGTCGGGTGCGGGTCGGGGTAGTACTGCCGAGCCCACGGGTACTTCAGCACGGCGGCCCGTACGGCGGCGGTCAGATTCAGGCCCTCCTCACCCGGACCGTGCACCTCCAGCTCGGTCAGGATCCGGAAGGTCTGGGCGTTGCCCTCGAAGCCGTCCACCAGGCCGAAGCGCTCCCGGGCCAGTCGGTCGAGGATGCGCTCACCGAGGTGACCGAACGGGGGATGGCCGAGATCGTGGGCGTTGGCGGCCGCCTGTACTACGACGTGGTCCAGCCCGCCGAGATCACGCAGCAGCTCGCGGTCCTCGGACCGGAGCAGGCGGACGGCGATGGCCCGGGCCACGGCGGTGACCTTGATGGAATGCGTCAGCCGGTTGTGCACCACGCCGCTGGTGGCGCCGGCGGTGACGACCTGGGTCACCTCGGCCAGCCGGGAGAAGGACTGGGCGAACCGAATCCGCTCCAGGTCGGTGCGGAACTCGGACTCGCCGAGGGCGTACGGGCGTTCGGTCTCCGGGCGGGCGCGGGCGAGCCGGGGGTCCATGAGCCGAACCTACGCCGTTCAGTGGTCGCGCCCGGAAGTTCGTCGGGACCCGCGCCGCCCAGGCGGCGCCTCGCCTGTCCGCCGGAGGCGGCGCTCCGCGCCAACACGTTCGCGTCGTCGTCCATAGAACACCGCTCTGACCTCCTCCGCGGCCTTGCGAGCCATCCACCTCAACGACGCGGGACCCTCGACGAACTTCCGGGCGCAACCACTAGGCTGCCGACGAAGCCACACCCATCGCGCCGAAGGGGACAGAAGATGACCGGACCGGTAGATCCGACGACGACGAGCGCCTGGGCTGAGCTGACCCGCTTGCACGCGGAGCTCGTACCCGACCTCCGGGGGTGGTTCGCCGCCGATCCGGGTCGCGCAGAGTCCCTCAGCTTCACCGCCGGTGACCTGTTCGTCGACCTGTCGAAGAATCTGGTCAACGCTGATGTGCTCGCGGCGCTGGTCAAGCTGGCCGATCAGGTCGGACTGCCGGAGCGGCGGGCGGCGATGTTCGCAGGCGAGCGGATCAACGTGACGGAGAACCGGGCGGTGCTGCACACCGCGCTGCGGCTCCCCCAGGACGCGAGCCTCGAGGTGGACGGTCACGACGTCGTGCCGGACGTCCACGAGGTGCTGGAGAAGGTGTACGCCTTCGCCGAGAAGGTGCGCAGCGGGGAGTGGACCGGGGTGACCGGAAAGCGGATTGCCACCGTGGTGAACATCGGGATCGGCGGTTCCGACCTCGGGCCGGTGATGGTCTACGAGGCCCTGCTCCCGTACGTCCAGGACGGTCTGGAATGCCGGTTCGTCTCCAACATCGACCCCAACGACGTGGCCGAGCAGACCAACGACCTCGACCCCGAAACCACGTTGTTCATCGTGGCGTCTAAGACGTTCACCACCCTGGAGACGCTGACCAACGCGCGGTTGGCCCGCAGCTGGCTGCTGGCCGGGCTGGGCGGTGCCGCCTCCTCGGACCCGCAAGGCGCGGTGGCCAAGCACTTCGTGGCCGTCTCCACGGCTTTGGATAAGGTCGCTGCGTTCGGCATCGACCCGGCGAACGCCTTCGGCTTCTGGGACTGGGTGGGGGGTCGCTACTCGGTCGACTCCGCCATCGGCACCTCGGTGGCGGTGGCCATCGGACGGGAGAACTTCGCGGACTTCCTGGCTGGGTTCCACCGGATGGACGAGCACTTCGTCTCGGCGGCACCGGAGCGATGCGTTCCGCTGCTGATGGGGCTGCTGAACGTCTGGTACAACAACTTCTTCGACGCCCAGACCCACGCCGTGCTGCCGTACGCGCAGTATCTGCACCGCTTCCCGGCCTATCTGCAGCAGCTGACCATGGAGTCCAACGGCAAGAGTGTGCGCTACGACGGCACCCCGGTGACCACCCCCACCGGTGAGGTCTTCTGGGGCGAGCCCGGCACCAACGGTCAACATGCGTTCTACCAGCTGATCCACCAGGGCACCCGGGTCATCCCGGCCGACTTCATCGCGGTGGCCAACCCGGCCAACCCGCTGGTCGACGGGGACTCTGCCAATGGGGGAGGGGGGGACGTGCACGAGCTGTTCCTGGCCAACTTCTTCGCCCAGACCGCGGCGCTGGCCTTCGGCAAGACCGCGGATGAGGTCCGGGCCGAGGGCACCGACGAGGCCATCGTGCCGGCCCGGGTCTTCACCGGCAACCGGCCGACCACCTCGATCATGGCCGCAGCCCTGACCCCGTCGGTCGTCGGCCAGCTGATCGCCCTGTACGAGCACATCACCTTCACCCAGGGTGTGGTCTGGGGCATCGACAGCTTCGACCAGTGGGGCGTCGAGCTCGGCAAGCAACTCGCGCTGCAGGTGACCCCCGCGGTCAAGGGCGACACCGACGCGCTGGCCGCCCAGGACCCCTCCACCCGATCCCTGATCTCCTACTACCAGGCCCACCGGGAGGGGTAGCCAGCGGTACTACTGAGGTAATACCCCCCAACGACCGGGGCCGGGTGCCGGTGACATGGCGATGGTGCTGGTGGCCGGGGTGACGCGATCGCCGACATCGACACGTGGGGCAGCCTGGGGGTAGCGCGGCGTCGCGGGTCCCGCGCGGTAGCAACGTAAGCGGTGTCGCTGACGCTCCACCGAGTTCGGTAGATCTTCGGTTAGACAACCTCCGGTTAGGTGTGGACTGAACGGTCCACAGAGTCGCCTCGCTCGCCTTCCACCGGGCTGCGATCGGGTCCGGTAATACTCCGCCAACCCAGCCCTCAGCATTGCTGGGCACGCCCTACAGCCGAATCACCTTCTTGTTCATAAACTCCTCGATGCCGAGCGGGCCGAGCTCACGGCCCATGCCTGAGCGCTTGATTCCGCCGAAAGGCAGGTCGGCCTGGGAACCGCCGGCTTGGTTGACGTAGACCATTCCGGCCTCGACGCGAGCGCCGACGGCGGCCGCGCGCTTCGGGTCAGCGCTGAAGACGGAAGAGCCTAGGCCGTAGGGTGTGTCATTCGCGAGCTCGACCGCCTCGTCCTCGTCGGCCACGCGGTAGACGACGGCTACTGGCCCGAAGAGTTCCTCGGTGTAGGCGTCCATGCCGGGGCGCACGTCGGTGAGGACGGCCGGTTGGACGTACGCGCCCCGCTCGCCGACATGGTGGCCTCCCGTTTGCAGCGTGGCACCCTGCTTCACCGCCTTTACGATCTGCGCGACGAGCCGGTCCGCAGCGTCGATCGACGACAGCGGGGCGAGGGTCGTGGCGGGATCCATCGGGTCTCCCGCCACGAACGAGGACATCTGCGCCGTGAGCTGCGCGACGAAATCGTCGTAGATGTCGTCCATGACGATCATCCGCTTCGGTGCGTTGCACGCCTGGCCGGTGTTGCCCATCCGCGACTCGACCGCCATCCCTACGGTCTCCTCGAGATCGGCGGAGTCGAGAACTATCATTGGGTCCGAGCCGCCGAGCTCGAGGACGACCTTCTTCAGGTTCCGGCCCGCCTCGGCGGCCACCGCTGAGCCCGCCCGCTCGCTGCCGGTGAGCGACACACCCTGGACCCGCGGGTCGGCGAGCATCCACCCGATCTGTTGGTTGGAGGCGTACACGTTGACGTAGGCGTCCTCGGGGACGCCCGCGTCGCGGAACACCGTTTCGATCGCGGCCGCGGACCGCGGGCAGTTTGGGGCGTGCTTGAGGATGACGGTGTTGCCGAGGATGAGGTTCGGCGCGGCGAACCGGGCCACCTGGTAGTAGGGGTAGTTCCACGGCATGATCCCGAGGATTACGCCGATCGGCTGCTTCTGGATAACAGCCCTGCCGCCCTTGATCTCGATCGGCTCGTCGGCGAGGAGCCGCTCAGACTCGTCCGCGTAGTAACGCAGGATCTCCGAGACAATCCCGACCTCACCGCGCGACTCCTCGATCCGCTTCCCCATCTCGATCGTGATGATCCGGGCCAGCTCCTCCGACCGCTCGGTGAACAGGTCTGCCGCCCGCTGCAAGATGTCGGAACGCTCGCCGACCGTCCGGTGGCGCCATAAGACAAACGTCCGGTCCGCGCGGTCGATGGCGTCACGCAGTTGCGCGTCGGTCGCGGTCGGAAACTCCTCAAGGACCTCACCGGTGGCGGGATTGGTGACCTGATACATGGCTTCTTCCTTACTTTGGGTTTGGGCGTTGGCGTCCGACTAGATGAGCTTCCGGTCGCCCAAGTCGCTCACGAGGGACCAGATTCCCGTGGTCCATCGAGGCGCCGTCTCGGCGTGTTCGACTCGGTTCACGACTGCGCAAGGCGCGCGGTGTCACAATCCGCACCACGGCACCAAATTCGTGGGTGAAGCCGCGCGACCGGAGTCCTCCGGCAGCAGGTCCTCGACGGACAACGACATCTCCGTGATCACAGATCCTCGTCAGGCTTCGGGTTCCGACCGGGCTTGCCGCCCTCGTGCCAGGCGAAGAACTCCCAGAACTCTCCGGAGGAACCGGCGAAGTAGATGCAGCGGGCGTTCCACGCGTAGTCACGGGGCGGCCCGTAGAACTTGACGCCGAGAGCGCTAAGCCGCTCGTACGTCGCGTCGATCTCGGCGGGGGACTCCAGCTCGCAGGCGACCATGACGCCGTGGTGGCTGGGTTCGACGCTCGTCGCGGGCACTCCCGTCGTCTCGCGGATCAGTTGGCCGTCCCAGACCGCGAGGACACAGCCCGGGCCCGTGAAGTCGGCGAAGCCGGGCATCCTCGAGTCGAGGGTGAAGCCGAGCTTTCCGGTATAGAAGGCAACGGCGGCGTCGAGATCCTGGGTCACAAGACAGACGTCCGTGATTCGGGGCGATGTCATTCCTGCGCCTGCTGACTCGGCTCCTCGACGGTCCACGCCGTCTCGTGGGGAAACATCCAGGGGTTGGGTAGGAGGGCCGAGGCGGGAACTTTGCGCACCTCGCCCGCAAGGTCGACGATGACGTGTGCGTTCGGACCGTACTGCCCGAGGAGCTCCCGGCAGAGTCCGCACGGGTTCGTGACGATAACGCGCCCGCGTACGTCACGACAGACCGCGACGATCGTTTCGACGAACTCGTCACCGGTCATCGCCGCATTCGCCATCGCCGAGGACTCAGCGCAGACGTTGACCCGTCGGGACCCGAGGTGCAGCCCACGATGGACGGCGCCGTTCACAGTCCGCAGCGCTGCGGCCACGACGTGGCGGTCCTGGTGGAAACTCGCCTCGAGCTGCGCCTTCGCCTCCTCGAAGAGGCGGACGTCCGCGGAGGTGAGGCTTTCGGTCTGCATGGTCAACTCTCCAGGGTCGGAGTCTTGATGCGGAGGGCGCCGTCCTTGGACCGGCGAGCCAGGAGGATGAGGCCGGCGAGGGCGACTACGTACGGGATCATCTGGGCGAACTGCGGCGGCATCAGGTCTTCGTTGATCTGGACTCCCGCGGCGGTGGACAGGCCGAAGACCAGCGACATCACCGCGAGGAGGCCGACCCGCCCGCGGCTGAAGATGACCGCAGCCAGCGCGACGAAGCCCAGTCCGCTCGTCATTCCCTCGGTGAACAGTGTCAGCTGACCCATGCTCAGTTGCATTCCCGCGAGCCCGCACAGCGCAAAGCACCACGCTTGGGCGAGGATCCGCATTCGCGGGACGTTGCCGCCGGCCGTCGCGAGCGCGGCCGGATGCTCACCGGCGGCCTTCAGGTGACGAACCACGACGGTCCGGCGGGCCGCGACGGCGACGAGAAGGACGAGCAGCCACGCGACGTACGTGAGCAGGCTGTGGCCGGAGACCAGGCCGCCGAGGGCCGGGATGCTCTCGACGCCGGGGATGTTGACCCGCGGGAGAGCCGGGATTCGGTCGCTGCTCAGGGTCCCCTTGACGCCGAACATAGATCGGAGGAGGTATACGGTGCCGCCGGCGCCGAGGACGTTGAGCACGATCCCGGCGACGAAGACGTTCACTCGGAAGGCGGTGATCAGGTAGCCGAAGAGGACGCCGGCGAGCGCACCCATCACGAGGACAACGAGGACGGCGACGACGGCGCTGCCCACGGTCAGCCCGACGACGACGCCGAAGAAGGCGCCGAAGATCATCGCGCCCTCGAGCCCGACGTTGAGGTCGGCGGTCCAAGTGGTCAGCAGGCAGCCGAGCGCGGCCAGGAGGATCGGCGTCGTGAAGCGCATGCCGGAAGCGAGAAATGCGTCAAGCCACTCCACGGCTCACCGCCCCTTCCAGGCTGCGATGCGCTGCTGCAGCGCCGCGAATCGAGCGAAGGCTCCAGCCCGCGCAGCGGCCGCAATGATGATTGCGGAGATGAGGATGAGCGACAGCTCCGACGGGACCGATGTGACCTGCTCGATGCCTCTCGCGGCCGACCGCATGACGATGTAGACGGTGACCCAGGCGACGGTAGACATGATGCGGGCCCGCCCAATGAGCGCCACGAGAACGGCGTCCCAGCCGATTCCGGAGCCGATTTCGGTCGAGAAGCGGCCTTGGGAGGCCGTTACGAGTAGGCCGCCGGCGATGCCGCAGAGCGCGCCGGACGCAGCCATGGAGGCGATTCGCGACGACTTGACGTCGATGCCGACGGCCGCCGCGAAGGGCTTGCTCTCGCCCGTCATCCGCCAGCGGTAGCCGAGGACGGAGCGCTCGCTGAGCCACCAGCCTCCTGCGATGGCAACGACGACGAGGAATACGGCAGTGGTCAGTCCGGTTCGCGGCACGAGCGAGGCGAACACCGCCGTTTCGTGGATCTCGCGGGTCGTGCCGCTCTGCCGGGCCGGGTCCCGGAGTGGCCCAGTTGCGAGGTAGGCGCAGAAGAGAATGACGATGTAGTTCGACAGGAGCGTGGACAGGACCTCGTCGACATCCCAGCTCGCGCGGAGCCACCCCAGGGAGGCGGCGAGGAGGGCGCCCGCTGCCGCGGAGGCGAGGACGGTCAGGCCGATGTGCAGCCCGGAGAAGATCGGGCCGATGTAGGCCCCGACGAGAGCCGCCGCCATGGCACCGCCATAGATCTGTCCCTCGGCTCCGATGTTGAACATACCGGCACGGAAGGCCAGGGCGACGCCGACGGCCGCGATGTAGAGGGGGACGCCCCACGCGACGGTCCGGGCGATGCTGACGACGTCGCCGAGAGCGTAGTCGAGGCCGTACGCCAACGAAGGCAGGGCGGCGTACCCCTGGGCCTGGATAAGAACCAGGGCCATAAGCAGGCCGGCTGTCGCGGTGAACAGGGCCGGTGCCGCCTTCCGCCGCAGACCCGTCCAGAGCGCGGGCGCGGCTCGGCTGGTCGAGAACGCGGTATCCCCCTTGGCGTCGGTGCCGCTCATGCCGCTGCGCCGCCCCCTTCGCCGGCACCCACCATGTGCATGCCGAGCTGCTCGCGGGTTGTGCTCTCCGCGCGCTCCTCCGCGACGACGCGGCCGCGGTACATGACCAGGACCCGGTCCGACAGGCGGACGATCTCGTCAAGGTCTGCGGAGATGAGCAGGACCGCGCACCCGCGGGCGGTCACCTCGGCGATCCGGTTGTAGATGAACTCAATCGCCCCAAGATCGACGCCCCGGGTGGGCTGCGCGAGGATCAGGCACCGCGGGTCGTCCTCGAGCTCACGGGCAATGACGATCTTCTGCTGGTTGCCACCAGAGAGGGTCCCGCACTGGGCCTTGGTGCCGGGCGTCTTGATGGAGTAGCCGCGGACCGTCTCGGCAGCCCACCGACGGATCGCCCTCGGGAAGGCCTCGCTCAGGGTCTGAAAGGCGCGCTTGCCGCGTAGCCGGCCAGCGCAGAGGGCCTCGAGGACCGTGCCGTTGATCGGGAGGCCCTCGACATGCCGGTCCTCCGGCACGAGCGAGAGCCCGAGCGATCGGCGTTGGGCGACGTTCTGCCGCGACAGTATTTGTTCGTCAATAGTGATCGTCCCCTCCGTCGCGGGAATCGTGCCGATGAGGACCTCGGCGAGGACGGACTGCCCGTTGCCCTCGACGCCCGCGATACCGACGATCTCCCCGGCCCGGATCTCGAACGAGACGCCGTCCAGGGCGGCGTCGTGCCCGTGTTTGGTCGTCGTAAGTCCCTCCACGGCGAGCACGGTCGACCCCGACACCGCCCCCCGCTCGACGCGACCCAGGTTGACGTCGCCTCGGCCAGTCATCGCCGCGACGATCGTCACTGCGTCCGTCTGTGCCGAGTCGACGGTAGTGATCGTACGGCCACCGCGGAGGACGGTGATCCGATCGGCGACGGCGAACACCTCGCGCAGTTTGTGCGAGATGAAGACGACCGCGGCCCCATCGTCGGCGAGGCGCCGTAAGAGGCGGAAGAGTTCTTCGGTCTCCTGCGGAGTGAGGACGGCCGTCGGCTCGTCGAGAATGATGACGCGCGCGCCCCGGTAGAGAACCTTGAGGATCTCCAGCTTCTGCTGGGTTGCGACGTTGAGGGTGCCGGTGATTCGGTCCGGGTCGACCTCGAAGCCTAGCCTCGCCATGTGCTCGCGGACGGCCCGAACGGCCGACCTTCGATCGAAGAGCCGGCCATGCCGTGGCTCCGCACCGAGGGTGACGTTCTCGGCGACGGTGAAACTTGGAACGAGCATGAAGTGCTGGTGCACCATCCCGATGCCGTGGCGGATCGAGTCGATCGGGCGTCGCAAGGCTACCGGCTGACCCTCGAGCAGGATCTCGCCCGCATCGGGCTGGTACATCCCAAAGAGGACTCGCATGAGAGTCGTCTTACCCGCGCCGTTCTCGCCGACGAGAGCATGAACCTCACCGGGGCGAAGGTCGAACGACACCTTGTCGTTGGCGACGACCACACCGAACTTCTTGGTGATGTCCTTCAGCTCCAGGAGTGGTCCCGCGGAGGGAAACGCTATGTCACTCACGAACCTTCAGTTCCCCACTCACAAGCTGGTTCTGGAGCTGCTCGAGGCTGCTGACCTGAGCGCGGGGGAGCAGGTCGCTGTTGTAGACCATCTTCCAGCCGCCCTCCTTGAAGCCGTACTCGTGGCGAGAGCCCTGCTCGAGCTCGCCCTTCGTGAAGGCCTCCGTCAGCTGGACGATGACTTGGTCCACGCGCATCTCCAGGCTGCCCGGCGACTTCCCGGGTGCGAGGGCGCCCTTGTCCGTGACGATTCCGATTGGAGCGACGTTCACGCCCGACTTGGCTGCGTCGAACGCGCCGGCGCCGGAGAGCCCGGCGTAGGGGAAGACGGCGTATGCCCCCTTGCCCTGGAGGGCAATCGCGACCTCTCGCCCCTTCGCCGGGTCGACGAAGGAGCCGACGTACTGAGCGGCGACCTGCTGGGTGCCGTCGACCTTCTCGACGCCCTGAGTAAAGCCGGACTCGCACTTCTTCACGACGGGGGCGTTGACGCCACCGATGAAGCCGGCAACCTCGCTGGCCTTGGCCTTGTTCGCCGTCGCCGCGAGGGCCCCGGCCATGAAGCACCCCTCCTGGGTGCGGAAGACGGCCGAGACGACCTGCCCGCCGTCGACGGTGCCGTCGATGAAGACGAACGTAGTCTCCGGGTTGTCCTTGGCCACCTTCGTCAGGGCGTCGATCGCCTCGAAGCCGAGGACGAAGACGAGCTTGTTCGCGCCGGCCGCGTCCTGCAGCATCGGCTCGAAGTTTTGCGAATTGAGCTGGCCTTCGTAGGTGCGGACCTTCGCCCCGAACTGGCTCTGAAGCGGGCCCTCGGCCTGAGCGGCCTGGTCGAAGAAGTCGCCGTCGCCAAAGGCGTTGTCGACGAAGATGCCGACCTGCGGGCTGGTCGCGCTGCCGGACGCTGAGCCTCCGGTACTGGTGGCAGGAGCCTGCCCGCCGCAGGCGGTAAGGGCGAGCCCGATGGCCGCGAGCGCGGCAATCCCTCGAACTCGACTCATGCGCTGTTGAACCATGTCTTCGGCCCTTCGCGAGGGGAGCTGACCTCGTCGCCAGCTCCGCAGGTTGGTACTTGTGGAGGAAGGTATCAATCAGCATATGATCTGATCAAGGGTTTTCGACAAGTTTTCGCAGCTGCGACCCAATCCAGACGGGATCAGGTGGAGAGACGTCACAGGAAGCGCGTCGTGGTCACGGACCACGCGTTCAAGGGCGCCTCGGCAGAGGAGTCCGTCGCGAAGGCGCACGACGCCCGCTTCACCTTGCTCGATTGCCGGGACGAGCGGGAGACCGTCACGGGACTCGCCGGCGCCGACGTCGCCTTCGTGAACTTCGCGCCGATCACCCGAGCGGCGCTCGCCGCCATGGCCCCGGGGGCTACGGTCATCCGGTATGGCATCGGCTATGACAATGTGGACGTCGACGCCGCCCGCGCGCTCGGCGTCCAGGTCGCGAACGTACCCGACTACGGGCTGGACACCGTTGCTGATCACGCGGCGGCCAGCCTGCTCGTGCTGGCGCGACGACTCCCGGCCTACGACAACCGGATCCAACAAGCGGGTTGGGTCCGCCCGGCCCAGGCCGGGCCGATCCGGGTCCTCGGTTGTCGGATTCCTCGGAATGGGTCGGATCGCGCAGGCGGTGCATCGGCGGCTCGAGCCCTTCGGCTTCTCTTTCGTCGCCCACGACCCGCACTGCTCCGACGCCGTCTTCGAGTCCTCCGGGATCGAGCGGGTTCCCATCACGGAGCTCGCTCGCCGATCGCACCCGATCTCGCTGCACGCCCCAAGCACTCCAGAAACGCACCATGTCGTGGGCATCGCGTTCCTGGCGCAGGTGCAGCCGGACGCCGTCCTCGTGAACACCGCTCGGGGACCGTTGGTCTACGAAGGGGCCCTCGCGAACGCGCTGCGGGAGGGGCGCCTGGGTGGCGCCGCACTCGACGTCTTCGAGGTGGAGCCGCTACCGGCGGACTCGCCGCTCCGCGGAGCACCGAACCTGCTGCTCAGCCCTCACGCGGCGTTCTACGACGAGGACTCACTGACGCGGCTTCAAGTTCTCGCGAGCGAGAAGCGGGCCGAGCGCTTCGCGGCGACAGCCTTCGGTGCCGCGTCGCATGATGTGGTCCAAGTGCAATCCACGTATGGAGGAGAACCGTCATGACTGCTAAGACGGCACGACCGGCGGGCGGCCCGATCCGCGGACGAACCCTCCGGCGAAGACTTAGCGAGGACGTCGCCGAGCGCATCACGTCCTACGTCGTGAGCCAGCATCTCGAGCCCGGGGACCGGCTCCCGACCGAGCCGGAGCTTGTCGACCTCTACGACGTGAGCAGGACCGTCGTCCGGGAGGCGGGCCGACTCCTCGTGGAACGGGGCTTGGTCGATATCCGCCCAGGTCGCGGAATGGTCGTCGCCGCCTTCGACGGCACGAGCATCTCGCGCCAGTGGCAGATCATGCTCGCCCGGGAGCAGGGCAGCTTCCACCAGCTGATGGAGATGCGACTCGCCCTCGAGGTGAGCATGACGGGCTTGGCAGCCGCACGGCGCATCGACGCCGACCTGAGCGCCATCCGGGCGTCGCTCGAAGCGTTCGCTTCCGCAGGAAACGACCACCGGGCCTCGCTCGACGCCGACCTCGAGTTCCACTCCGCGGTCGCGGTCGCCGCGCACAACCCGTTCTTCCGCCACGTCATCGACCCGATCAACGACTACTTGCGGCAGGCGTACCAACCGAGCCTCGGCTACGAGAGCGCACGGGACCAGACGGCCACCGAGCACGAGCGGATCGCCATGGCCATCACCGAGGCCGACGTCGATGGCGCCAGCGCGGCCGCGCGACATCACCTCACCCGGGTCGCGAGCCATGCCGGGCGCCTCGTCCGAGACGCAGAGCCGGGCGTGAAGACCCTGCGCGAAGACAGATCGCGATGACCACTGCCGACCCGTTCAGCCTCCGTGACCGCCATGTCGTCGTGACGGGCGGTGGGCGAGGCATCGGACAGGGCATCGCACTCGCGGCTGCGCGCGCCGGGGCCGAGGTGACCATTCTGGCCCGGTCCGCCGACCAGCTTGCGGAAACCGTCGGTCAGATCGAGCACAACGGCGGGGTGGCCAAAGCGTATGCCGTCGACCTCGGCAAGCTCGAGACCCTCGACGGGCACGTGGAGACGGTCTGGACCGAGGTCGGTCCGGTTGACGGCGTCGTCCACGCAGCCGGTGTGCAGCGGCGTAAGAACAGCGTCGATGTCGAACTCGACGACTGGCGTTTCGTCCAGCTGATAAACATCGACGCCCCGTTCTTCCTAACGACCGCAATCGCCCAACGCCAGCTCGCGAGCTCGCGGCCCGGCTCGCACGTCTTCGTCGGCTCGCTCAACAGCACGATCGGCCTGCCCTACATCGCCCCGTACGCCGCCTCGAAGACCGCCCTCCTAGGACTGGCGCGCTCGCTGTCGACGGAGTGGGCGAGCGCCGGGCTACGGGTCAACGTGATCGGTCCGGGGTACTTCCACACGGCGCTCACCGACGACCTGCTCAGCAAGCCGGAGAACTCCCAGCGGATCCTCGACCGAATCCCCATGAGGCGCCTCGGGACACCTGAGGACCTCGGCGGCGCCGCCGTATTTCTCCTCTCCGACGCCTCCGCCTACGTCTCGGGCCACCTCCTGAACGTCGACGGAGGCTGGCTGGCCAACTAACCGACCAAACCACTAAGACCCTCCAGGAGCCCACGCGCCCATCCACAGAATGTCGATCATCGGCGGATGCTGGGTGCCCGGTTCCGACGGCTCGACGCACGCCACCGACCCACAGAGGGGGCCGCGTCGGAGCCAAAGTTCGGCTTCGTCGGATCGACGAAGGTAGACCTCGCCGCCGCTGCGGCGACCGATGGCGGGACCGGCATCCCCTCATCGCGCCACAGCCGCTGCACCTACTTGTGGTTCAGCGTCCAGCCCTCCCCGCGTCGTCTGCCCTGACGCTAAAATTACCGGAAGGTACACCGAATCAGCGGGCGGTTTCACGCGGCAATTCGGGCAACCTTCCGGCAATTTTCGCCCCAGCCCGACGAACTCTAGAGCTCGGGGCCCTCGGAGCGGAGCTTGTCCACCTCGGTCATCGCGCCCCGGAGGTTGCTCAGCCAGGTGTCGGCGTGCTCGCCGACTAGCTTGACGGCCCAGGACAGCGCCTCGGATCGGGATCGGGCGACACCGGAGTCCACCAGGGTGTCCAGCACCTGTCGCTCGGGCTGACGCAGTCGCGTCATCACGGGAACCGAGATGTGTGTGAACAACTCCCGTACGTCGCCGAGCTGGGCTCCCCAGGAGACCTTGCGCCCGTAACGGGCTTCGGCCTCTTGGGCGATCTCGATCCGGGTGGCCCGGGTGTCGGCGCGGAACCGGCTGATCCGCCCCTCGGCGGTCGCGGTCTCCTCGGCCGTCTCGTCGGCCAAGACGCCGATCACGGTGATCTCCTCCCGGTCGACGAGGACGTTCACACTGGTGAACCACTCCCCGGGCAACCGACCTTCGAACCACGCCTGAGCGTCCGCAGCCGAGGGGAGGTCGACGTTCTGCCACCCGCCCGGCCGACCGAAGCCGCGTCCGCCGCCTCGGGGTCCTCGAGGCCCGCGGCGACCGCGTCCCTCCTCTGACTCGTCCTCACGACGCCCGCGGCGCGGAGGACCTTCTTCGTGTGTGTGCCAGTTCATACTGACTCCTCTTGATCGTGATGCATCCTTACGTAGATACATGCTTACAGTGTTACATCGTAACGGCACAATGGTTCTATTCCCCAGGGGTGAAGATGGTTCAGTTCGGACGAGCCAGGCCGTGGAAGGTGGTGGCCAGCCGGTCACCGAGGGCGGGGGCAACCAATCGGGCCTCGTCGATCAACGCCGAAACGCATCCGTCCAGGGCCCGCCGTTGCTCAGCCGCGTCGACGCTCCGCATCAGCGTGGATCGCCACCGGTCGGCCTAGTTGATCCGCGAGACGGCGAACGTCTCGGCCAGCCGTCCCTCCGGCAGACCCGCGAGAGCGGCGTTACCCGAGTTCCAGCCTCTGAGCATCGCCTCCAACCCATCGCCCAGATGCGACGTCTGGGAAGCGTGGGCCTGCAACGCCCGCACCTTGCGGTCGAAGCGGTCGGTGATGTCCACCGCGTGCGGGGAGACCTCGTGGGCCATCAGCCAGAGCTCGGTGACCTTCCACAGCGGCAGCCCGGCCTGGATCAGCTCCGGCCAGGCGAACCGATTCTCCGCCGCGGGGTACACCGCTCGTACGGTGGCCTCACCCGCCGCCAGGTGGTCGGGGTGGGAGGCCTGCAACCGCTGGTAGAGCCGCTGCGGTGACTGGGTCAGCACCCGGCGTGGGCGGACGTCGCGGATGATCTGGACGAGGGCCCGCTGCAGGTCCCAGGTGGGTTCCAGCCAGCCGTCGCTCCAACCGTCGAGGAACCGTACGTCGCTCACCCCGAGCTCAGCCGACGCGGCTCG
>JAABUN010003369.1_pt1 | contig 24921 bp, 26 predicted proteins | sample 5559311 | NCBI WGS metagenome assembly JAABUN01 (sample SAMN10711877, study PRJNA513370) | rock metagenome | isolation source: Antarctica rocks | place: Antarctica: Victoria Land, Siegfried Peak sud
GGCCACCAGCCACCGACGACCTACCGCCAGATCTACGCCCAGGGCCCCGGCAGCCGTAGCCCAGTGCTCGACCCGTCAATCCCCTGACGCGCTAGGGGGCAGCGGACCGAAGCGGATAAGCATGACCTGCCTTACGTGCCGCTGCTGGTCGCCGGGTCGGTGCTCACCAGCCGCAGCCTCACCGGCCACCCCGTCGACGGCGTGACCCAGCTGCTCACCGCGGGGATCGTCGGGCTGGTTCTGGTACGCCAGTTCGCGGCCCTGCGCGACAACCAGCACCTCGTGGCGACCGTGGCCGCCGGGCAGGACCAGCTGCTCCACCAGTCCCTGCACGACCCGCTGACCGGGCTGCCGAACCGTGCACTGATTCTGGACCGGGTGGATCTGGCGTTGGCGCGGGCCCGGCGACAGCACGCTCCGGTCGCAGTGATGTTCCTGGACCTGGACGAGTTCAAGACGGTCAACGACACCTACGGGCACGCCACCGGCGACCAGCTGCTGCGCGCGGTGGGCACACGCCTCACCGGAGCGCTTCGAGGCAGCGACACCGTGGGCCGGCTCGGTGGGGACGAGTTCGTGGTGCTGCTGGAGGGCAGCTCCCTGGACGCAGGCCCGGAGGTGACCGCGGAGCGGGTTCGGGACCTTTTGGCAGAGCCTTTCCACCTGGAGGGCCCGCAGCCGCTGACCCTGCACGCCCACGCCAGCATCGGCATCGCGGTGGGACTTCGGGAGAGCGCACACGAGCTGCTCCGCGACGCCGACGTGGCGCTGTACGAGGCCAAGGCCGCGGGCAAGGACTGCTACGTCCTGTTCGCCGCCGACATGCAGACGGCCATCCACGAGCGGCTGGAGCTGGAGATGGCGCTGCGCGAGGCGGTCGCGACCGACCAGTTCGTCCTCGCCTACCAGCCCATCTTCGACCTGTCCACCGAAACCATGACCGGGGTGGAGGCGCTGCTGCGCTGGCAGCACCCCATTCGCGGACTGATCATGCCGGACGTCTTCATCCCGCTTGCGGAGACCACTGCGTTGATCGTCCCCATTGGCCGCTGGGTGTTGCACCAGGCCTGCCGGCAGGCCGCTGACTGGCAACGGCGCGGTCATCGGCTGTCAATCGCGGTCAATGTCAGCGGCCGTCAGTTCGAGAACGACGTCGATCTCCTGACCGACGTTCGCGCCGCACTCGCCGACACCGGGCTCGACCCGAGCTCCCTCACGCTGGAGCTGACCGAGACCATCCTCATACAGGACGGCACCGGCAGTGCCCGGCGGCTCCACGCGCTGAAGGCGCTGGGCGTGCGAATCGCCATCGACGACTTCGGCACCGGCTACTCCAGCTTGGCCTACCTGCAGCAGTTCTCGGTCGACGCGCTGAAGATCGACAAATCCTTCGTGAGCGGCCTCCCGAGCAACCCGGAGTCCATCGCGCTGATCCGTGCCCTGGTCCAGCTCGGCGAGAACCTCGGCATCGAGACCGTCGCAGAAGGCATCGAAGCGCCCGACCAGCTCCGGCACCTGCAGCGCCAGCGCTGCATCAGCGGACAGGGCTACCTGCTCGCCCGACCCCTGGCCCTTCCCGACCTGGAACGGCTGATCGAAACCACCGCGACCCCTGTCGCTGAGGTCGGCAGGCCGCGCGCTGCCCGCGGACCGGACGCGCGGCCCCGCCTCCCCTGCGCAGGAGCACGCGATCGGTGACGCGGGGACCGTCCGCTTCGGCCAACGCACCGGCGACGAGTACAACCGGTCGGGCAACCCCACCGCACCGCGTCGACCTGCTTGTCCATCTGGTCGGTGTCGACGAGCCAGCGCCCGCCGCCCTTGCTCAGGTCCAGCAGCGCGGGTGGCGGTCGGTCGTACGGCGAGGTGGCCGGCGCTGCTTGACCGGGACGGGGAGGCCCCTGCCGTTCGTGGTGTGAACCGCTGAAGTCCGAAGACCACCAACACACCGCTACCGGAGCGCAGCTTGATCCAGTTCCTTCACATAGCAGCCGCTGGCGTTCCACGAAGGGTCGTTCAGGGACGCGCGCTACGGCCCGCGACGGCCGTGGCGTAGCGCGGCTGATGACCTTGCCGGTGCATTACTCGGGCAGGCGCAGTCTTCGCCCGGTGCTGTCCGCGACCGCGGAGTCGAGGAACGCGTGCGAGGCCTCGACGTCGGCGCGGGCCCGCTGGTAGCTGCTCCAGTTGACCGCGGCAGTCCACTGCTGCGCGAAGCTCAGTACTGCGACCAGGGACTCGCCATGGCCGGCGCCCTGACTGGTCCCCGCCAGCGCGGCGAGGTAGTTGTTGCGATAGGCGGTCGGGATCACCAGGCGGACCTGCCCGGCGTGGCTGAGCTCGGCGTTGGCCAGCAGCTGGGCGACACGTCCATTGCCGTCGTCGAACGGGTGGCACTCCGTCAGCAGGAACATCATCGCGATGGCCCGATGCAGCGGGTCGACCAGCGGGGCCAACACCTCGAAGCCGCGGCGCAGGGTGCCGACCAGCAACTCCGGCACCACGAACAGGTAGCCGCCCGCGTAGTTGTCCTGGGCCTTGAACTGCCCGGGGCGCTTGTCGGCGCGCGCGGCCATCAGCACCCGGTGCCGCGCACGCAGCAGCTCCAGCAGCTCCTCGCCGGTGCGGGGCGTCTGCTGCGCCAGCTCCGGGTCGACCTCTAGCCGGTAGGTGGCCGACACCGGGGCGGGCTCAACATCTCGTCGGCGGAGGTCGAGGCCGTGCTGCAAACCTGTCCCGGCGTGGCCGAGGCCGCCGTGGTCCCGGTGCCGAACCCCGTCCTCGGCGAGGAGGTCGGCGCGTTCCTCGTGGCCCACGAGGGCGTCTCTCTGGACGAGGCGCAGGTCGTGGACCACTGCCGCACGCACTTGGCCGACTACAAGGTACCGGTGCGGATCGCGGTCGTCCCGGCCCTGCCCCGCAACGCCATGGGACGGGTCACGAAGGGCGCCCTGCGGTTCGACGGGGCCACCAGTGGTCCGAGCGAGGCACGCCCGGGGCCAGCGCGGACGCTCGGTCAGTCGAGGACGTAGAGCACGTGCGTCCCGACGCCCACCAACTCGCCTCGCTGGTTCTACGACCCGCACCGCTTCGGCGCGCGTGCTACACCCACACATGCCCCGTCGAGGTAGAGGAACCCCATCGCGTTCGGCCGGACTCCGCGGGCGCAGCACCGGCGCCGCGAGCACCACCAACGAGCCCCCACCCGCCTCACCATCGCGGCCGTCGTCCCGGTCGTCGTCTCGGTTGAGCGGCAAGGCCGCGGTGCCACCCGAGACGTCCCAGCCGGGCGCCTTGCCGCCGGCAGCGCTCTCGCTCCGCCGGGCTTGGGCATCGACCCGGCCAGGTCCACCCGCACGGTCGCGGTCAACGCGGCGATCTTGCGCAGACTCAGCCCGGCCTGGTCGAGCTCGATGATCCGGGCCGCGAGCTGCGCGGTCAACTTGATCGGACCCTTCGGGCCAGTCCGTTCCCGCGCCAGGCCGGCGACGCCGCCCGAGGTGAACGACGCTCACGGGCCGGTGAGTCGCGAGCAGGACTTGGCCGGGCGCACCGACCGGAGCCTTGTCAGCGCCTTCGCACGGGAGCATCGTGCGCGGAGCGGGCGGCCGGGGGACGGCCGTCTCAGGGATGAGGGAGCCGGTCATGTTCGTACGAATCTCGACCATCAAGGCGGAGCCCGGTCGGCTCGACGACGGCGTCGCCTACATCCGCGAGAAGGTTCAGCCCCAGGTCGACCGGATGCCCGGCAGCCAGGGGCTGGCGGCCTGGGTCGACCGTTCGACGGACAGGGTGGCCGCGGCGGCGCTGTGGACGGACCGGGCCGCGCTGGAGGACAGCGCGGCGCCGGTGGGCGGCCTGCGGCAGGACGCCGCCAAGCGCCTGGGCGGCGAGCCCACGGTCGAGGTGTTCGAGTCCGCGGTGATGCACGAGGTAACGCCGCTCGCGCCCGGACAATGGAGCCGCAGCACGCGGTTCGACGTCGCGACCGCCGAGATCGACCGGCTCGTCCAGCATTTCGAGACGAATGCACTGCCCGACATCCAGAAGCAGGCCGGTCTGGCAGCCGCCGTCCTCATGGTCGACCGCGAGGGGGGCAAGGCGCTGGTAGTCCTCACGTTCGACAGCCGTGAAGCGCTGGACGCCAGCCGGACGGCGAGCGAGCAGCGACGCAACAGGGCCATCCAGGAGATCTCGTCCCTGACTGTCACCGACGTCACGGACTCCGAGGTGGTCCTGGCCGGCTTCCGGCGATCGGACGTGAGCTGACGCTGCACCGCCAGCGGCTCGCGCCCCGGCACGAGCGCCTGGCTGAGCCGCGACGACCAGGAGTAGCGCGTCCGTGGCGTCACCAGCGCACAGGCTGGTCCAACTCGCGGCGGATCTCCTCGCAACAGCGCGCGTCCCCAGTTGCCCGCGGTCCCGTCCACAGATGATGCCGGTTCTGAGCGACTTCGAGTAGGGGAGCACGGTCGCCGCCAACCCGCGTCCATCCGGCCGCGAAGTTAGTCTCGTGGAACTTGGGTGGCGATCCGGTGTGACTCTATGCGGCGGTCCGGACAGTGGGTTGTCGCGGCCTGTTGGGGTGAGCGTGCCGCGTGGGACGGTTTGCTGCTCGCCCTACTGACGAGCCGCTACCGTGGTGTTGAGCGCCGCCACGCCGACCGCTGAGCGAGTGGCGGCGCGCTCCACGGCGGTCTCGTCGAGGAGCTGGCGCTGGGCACCGGTCAGGCGGAGCGTCACCGGGACCGTTCCGCTGGCGACTCGACAAGGCACCTCTAAGCCGTCTGGGTCCTCGCGCCGCACCTGCAGTGCGCCCCTGTGCTCACGAGCGGCCAGCGCCACGACCGTGGACAGCGTCTTGCTGGTCCGGTGCGCCTCCTCCCCCAGCCATACCGCGAGTGGTGGCGGGAGCCGTACATGGGTGGCACGCGTGCCGGACCGGGCGGCAGCCGGAACCACCTCGGAATCAGGCGCGGGCTCGGGTGAGGAGCTCGCCCCGGGTTCTTGTGGCTCCACATCGACAGCACCTCCGCTACGCCGGCAAGACGTTCGTCGACCACATAGCGCTGTCAGAACCGCGCCAACTACCGCTGCACGTCACAGGCCCACACGACGAGGTGTCCGTGCGCGCTGCGACGCAGCACCGTGGCCAGGGCCGTCGCCGACCTTCGAGACGCCCTCCGCCTCGGGCCGGAGCGACTCGAGGTGGTGGCGGTGCGGGAGCTCGACCCCGACGACCAGGAGGACCTGTGTTGAGCGTCGCCCGGCCAGTGTGCTGCCGGGCGCGTGACAGGCCGGCGGGCGGGGACGCACCCGGCATGCCCAGCCCCCGCATCGTCCTGATCACCGGCGCGTCCTCCGGCATCGGCCGGGAGACCGCCCTGAGGTTCGCCCGCGGCGGTGACACCGTCGTCGCCGTCGCCCGGCAGGAGCCCGCGCTGCGCGCGCTCGCCGCTGAGCAGCCCGGCATCGAGATCGAGACCTGCGAGCTCGACGACGCCGCCGCGCGCGCGGACCTGGTCGCCCGGGTCCTCGACCGACACCCGCGCGTCGACGTGCTCGTCAACAACGCCGGTGTTGTCGCCGTCGGCCTGCTTCAGGACCTGACCGGGGCCGACGTCGAACGGGTCTACTCGACCAACGTCATCGCGTACGCCGACCTCGCCCGCCTGCTGCTGCCGCAGATGCTCGAGCGCGGCAGCGGAGCGATCGTCAACCTGTCCTCGGCGGCCGCCTGGGTATCCGCGCCGCCGTCGACCATCTACTCCTCCAGCAAGTTCGCCGTCGACGGGCTCATCGAGGGTCTGCGCCGCGAGACCCGGGGCACGGGCGTGCTCGTGCACTCCATCAACCCCGGCCCGATCGCCACGAACTTCCTCGCCCACGCCGCCGAGCGCTCGCCGCAGCCCGGCGACCCCGAGGTGGCGCCCTCGCCAGGGTTCCCGGCGGCCTGGGTCGCTGACGCCGTGTACGCCGCCGCCGGCGCGCGGCACCCCCTCACCCGGGCCGTCCCCCGCCCGATGGGGCTGCTGCGGCTCGCGCAGGTCCCGCCGGTGGGCTTCGCCCTCGACGTGGTGATGAGCCGGCTCGCCCGCCCGCTGGTCGACCGCACCCAGAAGATGGTCGCCGACCGGACGAAGCAGCTCCCCCGCCAGCCGTAGTGCTGCTGGCGACCCGTCGAAGCCGACAGACGACGAGCCGTGCCTAGTGCCGCATCATGATGCTAGCGTCACCGCATGCGTACGACAGTCACGCTCGCCCCTGATGTGGCGGCAGCGGTGGAGGAGCTCAGGAGGGACCGCGGCAGCGGGATCAGCGAGGTCGTCAACGACCTCTTGCGCCGGGGTCTGGCTGCGGCGAAGCCGGCCGCGCCGTTCCGGCAGCGCTCGACCGACATGGGGACTCCTCGTCTCGGGCTGGATGACGTGTCCGGGCTGCTCGACACTCTCGAGGGCGACGACCGCCGCTCGTGATCCTCGATGCCAACCTGCTGCTCTACGCCAGCAACAGTGCGGACCCGAGACACGAGCGGGCCGCCGACGTCGTGCAGAAGGCGCTGAACGGGCCGCGTCGCGTCGGCCTGCCGTGGCAGACGCTCAGCGCGTTCGCCCGCATCGCCACCCACCCCCGGGTGTTCCCCTCGCCGCTGAGCGCCGACGACGCCGCCCTGCAGGTCGAGCAGTGGCTGGCCGCGCCGGCCGCCTGGGTGCCGGTCCCCACCCCGCGGCACGCCGAGATCTTCCTCCAGCTCCTGCGGGCAGGGCGCGTCACCGGCGCGATGGTCACCGACGCCCACCTGGCCGCGCTCGCGCTCGAGCACGGCGTCGCCATCTGGAGCACCGATGCCGACTTCGCGCGCTTCGACGGGGTGGTCTGGCACGACCCGCTACGGTGAGCCGGTCAGCCAACCTTCCCGGCGGCCGCGCCGGTCACCTGGCGGATCGCTGCACGCAGCAGCGCCGGCTCGTGGGCGGGGTCGATGGTGGACACCAGCGTCAGCGCCGCTCGGGCCAGGTGCCGCGCCAACAGCCCGGTCGCAGCGGCCGGGTCGCGGGCCCGGCAGGCCCGCGCCAGCAGGGCGTGCTCGGCAGACCCGAGCGCCCACCCGCCACGCTCGTCGGCCACGTACACCCGGCGGTAGCGCTCGGTGTGCTCGGCCCACTGCGAAAGGGAGCGCTGCAAGGCGGCCCCGGCGTGCGCGAGCAGCAGCCCGTGGAACCGCTGGTGCTGCTGCTCCCAGGCGTCGAAGTCGCGCGGGTTCGCCGCCCCCACCGCGGTGACCAGGGCGTCCATCTCGGCCAGCTCGGCCTCGTCGAAGCGCGGGACGCTCACCGCGAGCGCCAGCGACTCGTTCACGACCCGCAGGGCGTACGTCTGCTCGACCTCCTCCAGCGACAGCTGCGCGACCCGGGCCCGCTGGTTGACCGCGGCCTCGATCAGGCGCTCCCGCTGCAGCAGCCGGAACGCCTCGCGCACCGGTCCCCGGCTGACCCCGAAGTCTTTGGCGATCTGGGCCTGCGACAGCTCGGCGCCCGCGAGGATCTCCCCCGACAGGATCCGCCGGCGCAGGTGGACATGGATCACGTCGGTCGAGCCGCGGCTCCCCGGCCGCACCAGGGGAGCGTTGCGGCCGGCCGGCTCGGGCGCGTCGAACCGGCCGCCCGTCCCGACGTCGTCCCCGCCGGTCAGGACCGCGCGCCGCTCCACCGTCCCCGGTATCCCCACGCGCACTGCTCAGTTGCCGGGCTCGTAGAGCCCGAAGATCAGCCGTGGGTCCCCCGGCCGGAAGGTGCCGGCGAACTGCGAGCTGTCCCCGATCTCCCGGGTGCGGGCGAGCAGCGAGCGGCCGAGGGTCAGCTGGCGCTCCTCCCAGCGGCGCAACGCCGCGACGACGTCGCCCTGCGCCGCCGCCAGCTCGTCGGCGAGCACCCAACCGTCCTCGGCGGCCTTCGCCGTCCCGGCCGCGGCGTGTGGCCGGACGGCGAACGCGGCGTCACCCACCAGGCAGGCCCGGCCGACGGCCATCCGCGGGACCTCGATGTCGAAGACCGCCTGCACGAAGGGCTCCGGGACGCCGGTGACGACCTCGGCCACCGGCGGCGCGAGGTGGTCGCGGGCGAACTGGCGCATCTCCCCGACGACCTCGTCGCGGGCGGCGCCCGGCGGCAGCGAGACGCTGCGCTGCTGCCCGGTGCGGTCGGTGAGCAGCGCCGGCAGCTGGTGCTCGGACACGTTGCGGTACCAGACGATGTTCATGAGACGTCGGCCGGGCTCGACGGCGCCGTCCTGGCCCGGGATCGGGTAGACGAGGATGTGGCTGTCCGGCAGCAGCTGGTAGGTGAGCGCGTCGTGCAGTGCCCCGTAGTGCGCCGGCCTGAGCTGGGCCTCGGGCAGGACCCCGCGCCACGCGACGTAGCCGGCGTAGCGCGGCGAGACCTCCGGCAGCAGCGTCCGGCGCGACGCCGAGTTGATCCCGTCGGCGCACACCAGCAGGTCGGCCCGGGTCCGCTCGCCGTCCGCGAAGGAGAGAGCGACGCCGTCGTCGTCGCTCGCGAACGACGCCAGCTCCCGGCCGAGGTGGTAGCAGTCCCCGCCCAGCGCCTCGAGCAGCGTGCGGTAGACGGCGTTCCAGGACGAGAAGCGGTAGCGGTGCTTCTGCTCGTGCTCCACCGAGCCGTCCGGGCGCAGGAAGCGGATCCAGTCGGTGCTGGAGCAGAACCGCTCCGCCGCGACGCCGCGCCGCTCCACCGGGTAGCGCAGCGTCTGGTCCAGCACCGCGATGCCCGCGCCCCGGGCCTCGAGCGCCGCGGACGACCGCTCGTAGACGTCGACGCGGCAGCCGATGTCCTGCAGGACCAGCGCCGCGGTGAGCCCGCCGAGGGACCCACCGACGACCGCGACGTGCGGCATGGACGCCCGGCCGGCGGGACCGTGCCCCGGGGCTGCTCCCGTCACGGGCGCCCGAACGTCGCCACCGCGTCGACGTCCAGGACGAACAGGACCCGCCGCTCCTCCAGGGACGGGTCGCGCAGGGTGTAGGTGTCCCCGCCCACGTACTTGTCGTAGATCCGGTTCAGCTGCTCGGTGACCCGCGGCCCCTCGTCCGGGTCGTCCTCCGCGATCTCGCGGTTGACGGTGGTCTTGATGCTGATCCAGTGGTAGGCGTTCTTCGGGTTCATGAGCAGGAACGTCGCCTCGGGGTTCTTCCGGAGCCAGTCCACCTTCTTGCGGTGGGTCGCCAGGTTCAGCAGGACCTGGTTGCCGTCGTAGTCGAACCACACCGGGGTCAGGTTGGCCCGGCCCGTGCTGCCGATCACGGCGACGGTCGCCGTGACCGGCTCGTCCATGAGCATGCGGTAGATGGGGTCCAGGTCGTCGAGGCTGCCCACCTTCTCCCGCTCACCGACCGTGAACTGCCCGGCTTGCGTGCCCTCCGCGACATCCTTGAACTTGGCCACTTTGATCGCCATGTGCAGCTCCTTGTCCCGTGTCCCTCAACTGCTGACAGTTGCCTCGGACTGTATCGACCGGTCCCGGCGCGGTCCACCCTTGCTGTGAGCCAGGTCACCGGCTACGGTCACGGCTGCCGGACGAACTGTCGACACTCCTGGGGGCGCGGGTGCCTGGGCCGCCGGCCGGTCTGCCGGACGGGGGGAACGCCACATCGGCTCCCACGTCCTACGGCGGCTACTTCGCCAGCGTCAACCGCAACAAGCGCAGCGTGTGCCTGGACCTCAAGGACCCCTCCGGGCGGCAGGCCCTGCTGGAGCTGCTGAGCACCGCCGACGTGCTGACACATCACCGGCCCACCCGCCCGCAGAGACACCAGCCCGAGGAGGAGTGCCGTGGCGGCACGGATCATTGAGACGACGACGTTCGACCTGGACAGCTTCGCCGAGGAGCTGCGCTCGGCGCCCGGCAACCTCGACGTCGGGACCCGCCTGTGGTTCGCCAACGACGCGATCCGGGTCTGGGAGGTCCGGCTCGAGCCGGGCGAGCGCGGGCCGTTCCACGCCCACACCCGGCGCTACTTCTGGACCGTCGTGGACGGCGGCATCGGCCGCCAGCGCAGCGCCGACGAGACGATGGTCGTGCGCGAGCACGCCGTCGACGACACCAACTACTCCGAGCACTCGCCGGACGACCCGACCATCCACGACTTCGAGAACTACGGCGACACCGACCGGTTCGTCACCGTCGAGCTCCTGGACTGACCGTGCCGCGAGAGCTCGCCCGCGCGCTCGCGCAGGGACTGCAGGCCGCGGGCGTCCAGCGGATGTTCGGGATGCCGGGCGGCGGGCCCAACCTCGACATGATCGGTGCCGCCCAGGACGCCGGCATCCCCTTCGTCCTCGCCCACGGCGAGACCGCCGCATGCATCATGGCGGCCAGCTACGGGCGGCTCACCGGGACACCCGGGGTCGCCGTCGTCACCCGCGGTCCAGGGCTCACCAGCGCCGCCAACGGCCTGGCGCAGGCGACCCTCGACCGGTTCCCGCTGCTGCTGGTCAGCGACACGGTCTCCGCGGCGCACGCCGGCCGGGTGGCGCACCAGCGGCTCGACCAGGTGGCGGCCGCCCGCCCGCTGACGAAGTGGAGCGGCACGCTCGGCAGGGGGGAGCCGGCCGCGCTCGTGCAGGCCGCCGCCTGCCTGGCGCTCGCCGCACCGGCCGGGGCGGTGCACCTCACCTTCGACCCCACGGTCGACGGTGACGCCGCTCCCGCGCTCCCGACCTGCCCCCGGGTGGACCCGGCGGCGCTGGCGCGCGCGCAGGAGCTGCTGGGCGGTGCGCGGCGTCCGGTCGTCGTCGTGGGGCTCGGCGCCGTCGCCCACGCCGAGGAGGTCCGCGCGGCGCTCGCGGCGCTCGACTGCCCGGTGCTGGTCACCTACGAGGCGAAGGGCGTGGTCCCGGAGTCCTGGCCGACCTACGCGGGGCTGTTCACCGGGGCGACCATCGAACGGCCGCTGCTCGAGCAGGCCGACCTCGTGCTCGGGGTCGGCCTCGACGCGGTCGAGCCGATGCCCGGGCCGTGGCCGTACCGCGCGCCGGTCGTCCTGCTGCACAGCCACGTCGCCGAGACCGCCTACTTCGGCGACCCCCTGCTGCTCGTCGGCTCCTACGCCGAGCACCTGCCGCTGCTGCTGGCGGCCGCCCGCCCCGACTGGCCCGCCGGGACCGGCAGCCAGACCCGCCGGCGCGCCGCCGAGCGACTCCAGGTGCCCACCGGCGGCCTCAGCCCGCTGGACGTCGTCCGCACGACCCGGCAGGTGCTGCCGCAGGCCCCGCTCACCGTGGACGCCGGCGCCCACATGCTCGTGGCGATGCCGCTGTGGGAGACCGACGAGCCCGGCTCGGTCCTCATCTCCAACGGGCTCGCCACCATGGGCTTCTCGCTGCCCGCCGCGGTCGCCATGGCGCTGGCCCGGCCGGGCCGGCGGGTCGTGGCCTTCACCGGCGACGGGGGGCTCGGGATGGTTCTCGCCGAGCTCGAGACCCTCGCCCGCCTGCAGCTCGACGTCACGGTCGTGGTCTTCAACGACGCCGCGCTCACCCTCATCGAGCTCAAGCAGGGGGCCGGGCAGGGCGGTGCGGGGGCGGTGCGCTACGGCGCCGTGGACTTCGCGGCGGTCGCGACCGCGATGGGGGTCCCAGGCCGCACCGCATACGACGTCGCGGGCCTGCGCGAGGCGCTGACCGCCGCGGGCAGCGGACCCCGCCTCGTCGACGCCCGCGTCGACCCGGCGGCGTACCCACACGTCATCCGGGCGCTCCGCGGATGACCGTCCCTGCCGCGAGCAGCCCGACCTGTGACATGTGGTTGACGGTCGTTCCCGGAATGCAGCGCAAGGCACGCGAGGACAGACGTCCGTCCGCGCCTGCGCTCAACCGATGCCGAGCAGCCGGCGCCCGCGCTCGCCGTCGCGGCGGAACTCCTCCGTCGAGCTGTCGTGCACGATCCGGCCCTTCTGCATGACCGCGATCCGGTCGCACACCCCGAAGGCCGCGCGCAGGTCCTGCTCGACGAGCAGGATCGTCAGCCCTTCGGCGCGCAGGTCGGCCACGATCCCCATCACCTGCTGGACGACAGCGGGCGCCAGCCCGTCGGACGGCTCGTCGAGCAACAGCAGCCGCGGCTCGAGCAGCAGGGCGCGGCCGATCGCGAGCATCTGCTGCTCCCCGCCGGAGAGCTGGTCGCCCCGGTTGCGACGCCGCTCGGCGAGCCGCGGCATGACCTCGTACACGCGCTGCACCGTCCAGGCCGGGCGAGAGGTGCGCGGCCGGACGATGGTGAGGTTCTGCGCGACGGTGAGTGGGGCGAACACCCGCCGGCCCTGCGGCACGATCGCGATGCCCGCCCGGGCGGCGCGGTGGGCGGGCACACCGGCGAGCTCCTCGCCGTCGAGCAGGACGCTGCCCGCGCGCGGCGTCACCCAGCCGGTGAGCGTCGACATCAGCGTGGTCTTGCCGACGCCGTTGCGGCCGAGCAGGCCCACCACCTCGCCGCCCCCGACCTGCAGGTCTACGCCGTCGAGCACGGTGCTGTCGCCGTAGCCGGCAACCAGACCGGTCACCTGCAGCTCGGCGCTCATGCCGGCGCCGCCGGCATGAACAGGTCCTCGACGTCGGCGACGCCCAGGTAGGCGCGCTGCACCGCCTCGTCGGCGCGGACCTGCTCGGCCGGGCCGTCCGCGAGCAGCTGCCCGAGGTGCAGGACCGTGACCCGCGACGCGAGCCGGAACACGACGTCGAGGTCGTGCTCGATGATCAGTACGGTCACCTCCGTGGGGAGCGACTCGACGAGCTCGGCGAAGCGGCCGCTCTCCGCGGCGGACATCCCCGCCGTCGGCTCGTCGAGCAGCAGGACCCGGGGACGGGTGGCCAGGGCGACGGCGACCTCGAGCTGGCGCCGCTCGCCGTGCGACAGCTCCCGTACAGGGGTAGTGCGCCGGTCGGCGAGGCCGACCTGCGCCAGGCAGTCGAGCGAGGCCTCGTCGACGCCGGCGCACCGGTCGGCGCGGGTGCGCACCCGCATCCCGTGGCCGCTGGCCCGCTGTGCGGCGAGCGCCACGTTGTCGAGCACCGTCAATGACGTGAACAGGCTGGCGTGCTGGAAGGTCTTCGCCACGCCCGCGCGGGCCCGCCGGCTCGCCGACCAGGACGTGACGTCGTGCCTGTCGAGGTGCACGGTGCCGGAGGTGCTGCGCAGGGTGCCAGCCAGCATCGCGAACAGCGTCGTCTTGCCCGCACCGTTGGGCCCGATCAGCGCGTGCCGCGCACCCTGCTCGACCGACAGGGTGACGCCGTCCACGGCGGTCAGCGAGCCGTACCGCTTGGTGAGGCCCTCGACCTGCAGGACGGCGGTCACCGGTCGGCCCGCCGGCGGGGCAGCCGCGCCCCGGCGATGCCGCGGGGCAGCAGGTAGACAGCGGCGATGAAGACCAGGCCGAGCAGCAGCGGGCCCCGGCCGTCGAGCCGCGGCCCGACCTCGTCGCGCACCAGCACGACCAGCGCGGCGCCCAGCACCGGCCCCCACAGGCTGCCGCGGCCGCCGATAATGACGGCGAGCAGCGCGACGACCGAGACCTGGAAGCCCAGGTCGGCCGGGGACACGAAGCGCGACTGCGCGGCGTAGACCGCCCCGGCCGCGCCCGCGACGGCCCCACACAGGCAGAAGGCCTTGTACTTCACCAGCATCGTGGCGTAGCCCAACGAGGCCATCCGCTCCTCGTTGTCGCGCAGGCCGCGCAGGGTGCGCCCGAAGGCGCTGCGTGACACGACCACGAGCACCGCGAACCCGGCCACCGCGACGAGCAGCCCCCACCAGTAGACGAGGCCGGCCAGCAGGACCGGCTCACCGCCGGGCAGGAAGGTGAGCGCAGGTACCCCCACGAGCCCGTTGGAGCCCCCGGTCAGGCCGGCGAAGCGGTCGGCGCTGGTGTGCACGAGTTCCGCGACGGCCAGGCTGAGCATGAGGAAGTAGGTTCCGCGGGCCCGGACCACCAGCCAACCGACGGCGACCGACAGCAGCAGGCCTCCCAGGATGCCCAGCAGCAGCTGCGCCGGAGCCCACGGCGTGAGCTCCTTCGCGGTGAGCGCGGCGGCGTACGCGCCGACGCCGAACGGCGCGGCGTGACCCAGCGACGGCATCCCGCCAAGTCCGACGAGCACGTCGAGGCTCGCCGCCAGCAACGCCACCGCGAGGACGCGGGTGAGCAGGCTGGCGACGTCGGGGGGGGCGACGAACGGCACGACGGCCAGCGCGACGACGACGGCCGCCGCCACGGCGAGCGACCGCCCGGCCGGCCGGCCGGGAGCGGCCAGCGCGGGCGCCGGCGGCGGCTGCAGGGCGTCCTCGACCGGGCCCTCAGCTGTTGAGCCGGGGACCACGGTGCTCATGCCCGGCTTCCCACGAGGCCGGCCGGGCGCAGCAGGAGGACCGCCGCCATGGCGCCGAAGAGCAGAAAGGACGCGTACGACGGCAGCAGCGCCACCCCGAGAACCTGGACCTGACCGATCACGAGCGCCCCGACGAGCGCCCCCGCGACCGACCCGAGGCCGCCCACGACGATGACGACGAGGCCGAGGATGAGGACCCGCTCGTCCAGGCCGGGGAAGGCCGACAGCAGCGGGGCGCCGAGCACGCCCCCGAGGGCGGCGAGTCCGGCCCCGCCGGCGAACACGACTGCCGTCAAGCGGCCGGTATCCACACCGAGCGCCCGGACCATCGGGGCGTCCACGACGGTCGCGCGCACCAGCGAGCCGAAGCGGGTGCGTTCCACGAGCAGGTACGCGCCCAACGCCAGCAGCAGCCCCGCGGCGACGAGCGCGAGCCGGTAGACCGGGTAGTCGTGGCCGAGCAGGCTGGCACTGCCGGTCAGCGCGGCAGGCGGGTCGACGGCGCGCACGTCGTTACCGAAGCGCGCCGACAGCAGGTCCACGACGACCAGGGCGACACCGAGCGTGAGCAGCGCCTGGTCGAGGTGGCCACGGCTCTTCAGCGGCGAGGTCAGCAGCGCCAGAGCTGCACCGCCGGCGGCGCCGACCAGCAGGGCGAGCACGGCGGCCAGCAGGAACAACCCCATCGCCGTCCCGCCGCCGCCGAGCAGCTGCACCGCGAGGTAGCTGCCGACCAGGTAGATCGCGCCGTGGGCGAGGTTGAGCACGTCGAGGACGCCGAACACCAGCGACAGCCCGAGGGCGATGGTGAACAGCAGCACCCCGAAGGCGACGCCGTCCACGAGCGTCACCAGGTTCGCGTCCAGCCAGCCGAGCACGCCGTCCCCGTCCTGCTGTGGTCCGCCGGGTCAGGGGGAGGCGAGCGTGCCGGTGACGGCGTTGACCAGCCCGCCGCCAGCGGTCTGCGTCGTGCGCAGGTAGTAGGCCTGCTTCGGGCCGTGCCCTTCGCTGAACCTCCAGGTGCCCCGCGGGCTGTCGACCGAGGTGACGGCCTTGAGGCCGGCCACGATCTGCTCCCCGCTCACGCCCTTGGCGAGGGCCATGTCCAGGACCTGCGCAGCGTCGTAGGCCTGCACGGCGTAAACGGTCGGTGCCTCGTTGTACTTCGCCCGGTAGGCGGCAACGAAGGCTTTGTTGCGGGGGGTGTCGAGCTGGTCGCTGTAGTGCAGCGACGTCTCGATGCCGACCGCCGCCTCGCCCTGGGCCTGCAGGACCCCACCCTCGGTGAGGAAGCCCGTGCCGTACAGCGGGAGCTTGACGCCCAGCTCCCGGTACTGCTTGACGAAGCTCACCGCTTCCGAGCCGGCGAAGAAGGCGTAGACGGCGGCCGCACCGCTGCTCTGGATGCCAGCGAGGAAGGGCTGGTAGTTGCTCGTCTTCCCGAACGGCGGCAGCGCCTTGCCGGCGACCTTGCCGCCCGCAGCCAGGAAGGCCTTCTCGAAACCGTCCAGGAACTCCTTGCCGGCGGCGTAGTCGGGTGCGATGAGGTAGACCGACCCGCCCTTGACCTGCTCGGCCACGTGCTTGCCGAGCGCGGCGGCCGGCTCGCCGTTGGCGAAGGAGGTGCGCCACACGTAGTCGCTGCGGCTGGCGCCGGTGATGGCGTCCGCGCCGGCGTTGCTGACGATGAGCGGCTTCTTCGCCTCCTGGAAGGTGTCCTTGAGGCCGAGCGCGACCGCCGAGTTGACGATGCCGACGACCGCGCTGAGGTCGGCCTGCGCCGCGAGCTTCTGACCGGCCGGTACGCCGGTCTCGGGGCCGGCCCCCTCGTCGACGACGCTCACCTCGACGGTCTTGCCGCCGAGCTTGTCGCCCTTCTCGGCGAGGTACTCCCGGAAACCCTGCTCCATGTCCTCGCCGAGCGGGGCGTAGACCCCGGACTTGGGGACCAGCAGCGCGACCTTCGCCGCCCCCGCCGGGCCGCTGTCGGCCTTGTCGGCCGACAGGCTGGAGCCACATGCGGTGAGCAGCGCGAGGGCGGCGCAGCTCGCGGCGAGGGCGGGGGGACGGGCGAGGGGTCGCACGCGGGGGCCTCCGGGACCGGGTCGACATAGATGGCGGGTCCGCAAGCGGAGGTCCGTGCGCCGCCTGTGTGAGCGGCCACACTGGCGGAAGGGCGACGTTCCCGTCAAGCATCGCGTCCAAATCGTCACACGTCTCCGGGTCCTGGTGACGACCAGCAACCGGAGACGACGCCAGGACGCGTGAGAAGGCACTCGGCGGGCCTGCCTCAGGCGGTTGGCTCGGCCGATGTCGACGGGCCGCACCGGGGGAGGGTCTCGGGGTAGGTGTCGATGTCGGTGGCTTTCAGGCTGACCCACACGTGGTCGCCGGCGGCGAGCCGGAGGTCGGCGACCGCTTGGGTGGTGATGTCGGCGAGCAGTGTCGGGAGGCCCGTGATCGTGGCGCGGACCCGGTCGCCGAGCGCTTCGAGGGAGGCGAGGCGGCCGGGCCAGACGTTGCGGGCGCTGGAGGGGCCAGGTTGGTGTCGGTGGAGGAGCACGGCGCTGGGGCGCACGACGGCGAACGCGGGCCCGGTCAATCTGGTGTTGCTCGTGGTGAGCTGGCCGCCGCCGTCGAGGTGCAGGACACCACCCGTGGCGGTGCCGCGCAGCAGGTTGAGCCCGACGAGCCGGGCGGCGTAGCTGGTGGCGGGGCGACGCGCGACGTCAGCGGGTGACCCGTCCTGCGTGACCCGGCCGTCCTCCAGGACGACCAGCCGGTCGGCGAGGGCGATGGCTTCCAGCGGGTCGTGGGTGACCAGCAGAGCCGGGCCGGCGAAGCCGGCGAGCTGTTCGCGGAGCAGGGAGCGGACGTCGGTGCGCGTGCTGACGTCCAGTGCGGCGAGGGGCTCGTCGAGGAGCAGCAGTTGGGGGTGCGGGCTGAGAGCCCGGGCGAGAGCGACGCGCTGGGCCTGCCCGCCGGACAGCTCGGACGGGCGGCGGGCCTGCAGGCCGTCGAGACCGAAGCGGGCGAGCCAGTCGTCGGCCTGCGCGCGGGCCGTCGCTTTCGGGGTGCCCGTGCTGCGCAGGCCGAACGCGACGTTCTCGCGGGCGGACAGGTGCGGGAACAACCGGTAATCCTGGAAGACGACGCCGACTCGCCGGTGCTGCGGCGGCAGGCGCCGCCCGGTGGCGGTGTCTTCCAGGACGTGTCCGTCGAGCTCGACGTAGCCCTGGCCGAGCGGGATCAGGCCGGCGAGCGCGCGCAGCAGGGTGCTCTTGCCGGCGCCGTTGGGCCCGAGGACCGCCACGACCTCACCGGGTTCGGCTGGCAGGTCGACGTCGAGGACGAACTGCTCGCGCTCGACCCGCAGCCGGGCCCGCAAGCCGGCGGCACCGGCGCACGCCGGCCGGCGGGCGGTCACGTGGCGGTGCCGGGGCGCAGCCAGCGTTCCCGCAGGGCGAGCAGGATGGTGATGCTGACGGCGAGCAGGACCAGGGCGAGCGCGATCGCGGCCTGCGGATCGGTCTCCAGCGCGATGTAGACCGCGAGCGGCATCGTCTGGGTGGTGCCCGGCAGGTTCCCGGCGAAGGTGATGGTCGCCCCGAACTCCCCGAGCGCCCTGGCGAAGCACAGCACGGCACCGGCCAGTACCGACGGGCCGGCGATCGGCAGGGTGACGCGCCGGAACGTCGTCCAGCCGCTCGCGCCCAGCGTCGCCGCGGCCTGCTCGTAGCGCTGGTCGGACGAGGCCAGGGCGCCTTCCACGGCGATGATGAGGAACGGCATCGCGACGAAGGTCTCGGCGAGCACGACGGCGGTGGTGGTGAACGGCAGGGAGATCCCGGCCGAGCCCAGCGCCGGCCCGAGGACCCCGCGGCGACCGAACGCGTAGAGCAGCCCGACGCCGCCGACGACCGGCGGCAGCACCAGCGGGAGGGTGACCAGCGCCCGAAGCAGTCGGCGGCCGGGGAACTCCAGCCGCGCCAGCACCCACGCCAGCGGGATCCCGAACAGCAGCGACAGTCCGGTCGCGGCCGTCGCCGACAGCAGCGACAGCTGCAGGGCCTGGCGTACGGATGGCTCGGCGAGCAGCCGGGGCAGCCCGGTCCAGGGCGCGCGGACGAGCAGCCCGGTCAGGGGCAGCAGCAGGAACAGCAGGGCGACCGCGGCGGGAGCACCGAGCAGCACCGGCAACCCGCCACGACCGTGGCCGCGATGACGGTCGGTGGGAGGCTCTGGCGCAGTCGCCAGCCCTGCGGTCGCGGGGCTCACGGCGTGGTGAAGCCGGCCCCGCTCAGCGCGGCCTGGCCCGCCGAGGACAGGACCAGGTCCTGGAAAGCCGTGGCGACGGGCAGGTTCTTGCTGGTCCTGACGGTCGCGATCGGGTAGGCGGTGGTGGCGTTGCTCGCGGCCGGGATCTCGATGCCGGTGACAGTGGCGCCGGCGGCCTTGACGTCGGTGACGTAGACGATCGCCGCGTCGGCCTCACCGCTGGTCACGTACGCCAGGGTGCTCTTGACGTCCAGGCCCTGCGTGACCGGCGTGACGGTCACCTGGGCCTTGCCCAGGACGGTCTGGGCGAGCGCTCCGCACGGGACCTGCGGCTGACACAGCGCGACCTTGACCCCCGGCTTGGCAAGATCCGCGATGCCGCTGACCTTGCCGGCGCTGGCTGGCCACACGGCGATCTCGGCGGTGTTGTTGGCAAAGGTCCTGGGATCCGCGGCGTCCCCGGCGTCGGTGACCTGCTTCATGTTGGCCGCACTGGCGGAGGCGAACACGTCCGCGGGGGCGGCCGCGATGATCTGCTGCGCAAGCGTGGAGCTGGCACCGAAGCTGAACGTCACGGTCGTGCCGGGGTGCGCCGCTTCGAACTGCTTACCCAGGTCGGTGAACGCCTTCGTCAGCGACGCCGCCGCGAACACGGTGATCTCCCCTGACAGGGCAGGCGAGGACGCCGTCGCCGGGCCGTTCGAGCCGGCCGCCGGGGGCGGGGAGGACGACCCGCAGCCGGCCGTCGACGGCGCGAGCAGCGCGAGGGCGGCAGAGGCGAGCAGGCGGCGGGACATGACGGCTCCGGGGTCGTTTGCGCGGGTCGGGCTGACACGCGGGTTGGGCGGGGCGGGGCCTGGTGCGGGCGGTGGGTGGGTCAGCTCAGGGTTGGCGGGGGACTTCGACGACGACGTTGGTGGACTTCACGCTGGCCACGGCGAGCACCCCGGGCTCCAGACCCAGCTCGGTCGCGGCCTCTGCGCTCATCAGCGACACCACCCGGAACGGGCCGGCCTGGATCTCCACCTGCGCCATGACGGTGTCCTTGGTGACCTTGGTGACCATCCCGGTGAAGCGGTTGCGGGCGGACTCCCCGACGATCGGTCCGGCGTCGAGCAGGACCGGGCGGGTGGCCTGCTCCCCCGCGAACCGGGCGAGTTCGACGCCCTCGATCACCCGGCGCCCGTCGGTGTCGGTCGTCGCCTCGATCCGGCCGGCGTCAGCCCACCTGCGGACCGTGTCGTCGCTGACGCCGAGCAGTCGGGCGGCCTCGGCCATGCGTAGCGCGGTCACCGGCGCAACCTACCCGCCCTCCGCGGATGCGGTCCTTCAGGGCGACGCACGCCGCGGTTGCGTAGCTCTCGGCCAGGAGGTCCCGCGCGGCCCGCAGCCGACACTGCCCGTCCGGACGGGGGGTGGCGGGTGCCCTGGCCAACTCCTCGCGCCCGCCCTGCCTGCCGTGACTAAGGTAAGGCTCGCTTAAGTAGAGCTCGAGGGGGGTGGTGTGGTGGGGACGCTCGAGGGTCCGTCCGGGCCGGTGTCCTTCGCCGGCCGCCTCGCCGCGTTCGGGTCCCGCGTCGCGGTGGTCGACCACGGCGTCGAGGTGACGTACGTGGAGCTGGCCGACCGGGTGGCAACAGTGGCCCGGGACTACGGCCCGGGCCGCCGGCTGGTCCTGCTGGTGGGGGGCAACCAGCTCGACTGCCTGGTCGCCTACCTCGCAGCGTTGGCGGCGGGCCACGTGGTGCTGCTCGTCCCTGGTGAGGACGACCGGCACGTCGACAGCTGGATCGGCAGCTACGACCCCGACGTGGTGGTGCGCCCGCGAGGTGGCTCCTGGGCGCTGTCGCAGCGGCGGGCCGGAACCGCCCACGAGCTGCACCCCGACCTCGCCCTGCTGCTCAGCACGTCCGGGGCGACCGGCTCGCCCAAGCTCGTGCGGCTGTCCCACGACAACCTCGAGGCCAACGCCCGGGCCATCGCGCAGTACCTGGACCTCGGCGAGCAGGACCGCGCCGCCACCACCCTGCCGATGGCCTACTGCTACGGACTGTCGGTGCTGCACTCGCACCTGCTCAGCGGTGCGAGCCTGGTGCTGACCGAGCTGTCGGTGGTCGACCCGTGCTTCTGGGCCCTGTGCCGGGAGCAGCGCGTCACGTCCTTCGCCGGCGTGCCCTACACGTTCCAGCTGCTGGACCGCGTCGGCTTCCTCGCCATGGACCTGCCGGACCTGCGCTACCTCACCCAGGCCGGCGGACGGATGGCCGCCGAGCAGGTCCGGCGCTACTCCGCCGCCGGGCAGCGGCGCGGCTGGCAGCTGTTCGTGATGTACGGGCAGACCGAGGCGACCGCACGGATGGCGTACCTTCCGCCCGCGCTTGCCGTGGACCGGCCGGAGGCGATCGGCGTGGCGGTCGCGGGCGGCGCACTGCGCCTGGAGCCGGTGCCCGAGTGCTCCGGCCCCGACCGCGGAGAGATCGTGTTCACCGGGCCCAACGTCATGCTCGGCTACGCCGGAGGCCCCGCCGACCTGCGCCGGGGCCGGACGGTCAAGGAGCTGCGAACCGGCGATCTCGCCCGGCGCGGCGACGACGGCTTGTTCGAGATCCTCGGCCGGCGCACCCGCTTCGCGAAGCTGTTCGGTCTGCGCGTCGACCTGGAGGCGGTGGAGCGCGAGCTCGCGTGCTGCGGCGTGACGGCCTGGTGCACCGGCGTCGGCGACAGCCTCGTCGTCCTCGTCGAGGGCCCGGCCGAGGACCCGGAGCGGCCCCGCGTGTCCCGCGCTGCCGCCACCGCCAGCGGGCTACCGCTGCGCGCCACCCGCCTCGTCCCTGTCGACCGCCTTCCGCGGCTGAGCAACGGCAAGGTCGACGGCCCGGCGGCGGCAACCCTGGCCAGCGCGGGCGCCATCGCCCTCACTCCGAAGGTCACGTCCCGAGCGAAGGCTCCGCGGGCAGTAACGGTGCATTCGCTGTTCGCCGAGGTGCTGATGCGCGACGACGTCGCCGACGACAGCACCTTCGCCGGGCTGGGTGGGGACTCGCTGTCGTACGTGGAACTGTCCGTGCGCCTGGAGGACGAGCTGGGCGGGCTACCCGCGGACTGGCACGTCACCCCCATCGGCCGGCTGGCTGCCCTGGCCACGAGCCGACCCGCGGCAGCCGGCCGGCGCGGCGCCGGTCTAGACACCACGGTGCTGCTGCGCGCGGTCGGGATCGCGCTCGTCGTCGGCTCGCACGCACACCTGTTCCAGGTCCCGGGCGGCGCGCACGCCCTACTCGCGGTCGCCGGGTACAACTTCGCCCGGTTCCAGCTCACCCCGGCGCCGCGGCTCGAACGGATCCGCGGTATCGCCCGGGCAGTCCGGCGGGTCGCCCTCCCGAGCGTCGTGTGCATCGCGCTCGCGACGGCCGTCACCGCGGAGCTCGGGCTGGTCCAGGTCGCGCTCGTCAACGACCTGCTCGGGCCGGACGTGCTGGGGCCGCCGTGGCGGTACTGGTTCGTCGAGGACCTCGTACGGATCACCGTGGTCGTGGGCGCCCTCCTGGGACTGCCGGCCGCGGACCGGGCCGAGCGAGTTCACCCGCTGCTCTTCCCCGGCGTGCTGCTGGGGCTCGGCCTGCTCCCCCGTCTCGGCGTCGTACCCCTACCAGCCGGCCCCGACCAGACCCAGTCCGGCGCCGCCGTGTTCTGGCTGTTCGCGCTCGGGTGGTGCGCAGCCAGGACGACAGGGACGGTGCAGCGGGTGGCCATGACCCTGGCCGCGCTGACCACCGTGCCCGGGTTCTTCGGGGACCTGAGCCGCGAGGGCGTCGTGCTGGCCACCGTGCTCCTACTGATCTGGACAGACCGCGTCCCGGTCCCCCGGCCGCTCCGACCCGCCATCGGCATCGTCGCCAGCAGTTCGCTGTACGTCTACCTCACGCACTGGCAGGTTCTCCCGGTCGCCGCCGGCCACCCCGCCCTGGCGGCGGCCGGGTCGCTGGCCGTCGGAGCGCTCGTCTGGCGGCTGGCCCGGCTGGCGCCCGGTGCGTCCCGCCGCCTCCAGGACCTGGCCCTGGTGCGGCTGCGGGCCGGGGCTACCCGCTCGCGGGCCCCCCGCCGGCCGGCGATGGCACCGGTGCCCCTTGCGACTGCCGGGTGTAGGGGCACGCCGGCGGCGCACCGAGGCGCTCCCGCAGACGCTGCTCGACGTCGTCGCTGATCACGTGCTCCCAGTCGCACGCCTCCTCGTGCGCCTGCGCGGCGTCCACCCCGGCCAGGCTCGTCAGCAGCTGCTCGGCCAGCTGGTGCTTGCGCAGCACCGCCTCGGCAATCCGGCGTCCCTCGGGGGTCAGGGTCAGCAGCCGGTCCTGCTCACCCATCACCAGCAGGCCCTCGCTCGCCAACCTGGACACCGCCTCGCTGATCGCCGGCGCGGTGTGCTGCAGGCGCTCCCGCACCCGCGCCCGCAGCGGAGCGACGCCCGCCATCTCCAGCTCGAGCACTGTGCGCAGATACATCTGCGTGGTCTCGCTGGTCCCGCCGACAGCAGCCACCGTCACCCTTCCCGCCAAGTCCCGCCACTGTAGAAGCCCACGCACCCGTCGGGGTCACGGCCAGCGCGTACGCGGCAGGCGCCCCGCCCGCCGGCGGGAGCTACCGGGCCACGTCCTGCCCCGGCAACACCCACGCCTCCCCCGTCGTGGGGAGTGAGCACGGCGCAGCACGGTTCGGACGCCCGTGCCAGCCGCACGTCGAGCGAACACCTTCACGAGCGCACCGCCGGACGTGGTGAGTCGTCATCACGCTCATCGCCTCGCTCGCCATAGGGGAGGACGCAAGATCGTTGGCGCCTGTTCACCGAACACGTCCCCAGACGACCTCGGCGCGTCGCCCGGCGTCGGGCACCGTGGCGGCATGCGCGCGGCTATCGTCTCCGAGTCCTTTCTCCCCCAAGTCAACGGCGTCACGAACTCCGTCCTGCGGGTCTGCGAGCAGCTGGAACGACACGGCCACGATGTCCTCGTGGTCGCCCCCGGCCCCGGCCCACAGCGCTACGCCGGCGCCCGGGTCATCAGGACGCCGTCCATCCCGCTCCCGGGCTACCGCGACTTCCGCCTCGCCCGCCCCTGGGTGGGGCTCGTGGCCGCCCTCGAGGGCTTCTCGCCGGACGTCCTGCACCTGGCGAGCCCCACCGTCCTCGGCGCACAGGCCGGCTTCCTCGCCAGGCGGATGGGAGGTGCTGCTGAACAGTGGGCGCGATCAGCCAGGTCGCGTTCGGCGCCTCAGCCAATCTCGAGTCCGGCCCGACCAGGGCGAAAGTCGTGGCCGAACTGCATCAGCTCGCAGAGCGTCGGTTGCAGCTGGTGCAGCCTTACCGTGAGCAGGCCCGACGCTGCTCTGCCCGTAGCCGCTACAGCAATCGGACGTGCGTCATGGACCTGCTGATCGCCGCGACAGCGACAGCTCCCAGCGCACGCCTGTACACGCGCAACGCCGCCGACCTGGTCGGGCTCGAAGAAGCTCCTGGACGTCGTTGCCCTCTGACGACCCGCGTCACCAGGCGTACGCATCCGGGGCCGCACCGCCCGGTCCCGAGCAAGGCCGAGCCCGATGTACAGCCCGAGGTCGGCCAGGCGCTCGAGTGCCCCCGAGGCGTCACTGCTGGCGGACAGCTCGCCGCTCGGGCCCCGAGCACTGTGGCGCGGCGCAGTATCCCGCAAGGCCCGGCAACCGCTCAGTCAGGCGTCGGCGTGCACCTGGTAAACCTGCACGTCCTCGATCTGGACCGGGTCGTCCGGACCGGCGCTGACCATCTTGGCCATCTGCGACGCGTTCTCTTCCGAGTCGAAGAGCATCAAACTGTTCCCAGAGGTCTGGTTGCCGAACCAGGTGCCTCGCACGAACCCCGGTGCGGACTTGACCCGTGGAACGAGTTCCGCTTTCAAGCCGTCGACGGCCTCCTGCCAGCGGGCCGGGTCGATCCGAACCTTTACCAACACTGCGTGCATGACGGCCTCCTGCCGGTTCGGTGGGGGGTCACAGGGTCCTCCCACCCCCCACCCCGGCAAGGGCGTGGGCGGACTCCTTCCCTACCCGAAGCAGCCGGGGCCGGCGGGCCCAGCGCCAAGCCCGGACTTCCGCAGATGATGAGCACACGGTTGTGCTGATATGGTCGTTGACCTGCAGGAATAAGGGCAGCTTCGGGTGAGGTCGTGTTACTACAGCCCCGGTTCGGGGGTCCGGTCAGCGGCTGGGT
>JAABUN010003370.1_pt1 | contig 24920 bp, 21 predicted proteins | sample 5559311 | NCBI WGS metagenome assembly JAABUN01 (sample SAMN10711877, study PRJNA513370) | rock metagenome | isolation source: Antarctica rocks | place: Antarctica: Victoria Land, Siegfried Peak sud
CGTCATATCACTTAATAATGGTCCTTTTCTTACCCTCATTGCCTTGGGTTCTGCAGGCATTGCAAGTATTCCGCTCATCTCTTTATTGTCAGTAGTTACCCCTATACTTATAGGAATGATTTTAGGAAATCTTGATGAGAATATAAGAAAGTTTTTAGCTATGGGAGGGCCGGTACTGATCCCTTTTTTTGCTTTTGCTTTAGGCGCCAACCTAAACTTCAAAATGCTTGTTTCAGCAGGCATTCCTGGTATCATATTAGGGTTGATGACTGTTTTTATTGGAGGCTTCTTCAATATTTGGGCAGATAAAGGTGTAGGCGGATCAGGGATTGCCGGGGCAGCAGTATCATCAACTTCAGGAAACGCAGTAGCCACACCAATGGCAGTGGCAATGGTAGATCCAACTCTGCAGGCTATGGCAATCACGGCAACTCCACAAGTTGCCGCATCTACTATTATAACAGCAATTTTAACCCCCATGCTTACATTGTATATAGCAAAAAGAAGCAGGAAGAAAAAATTAGCGGCACGGGAAAAAGAAATTTATACCGTAAATACTACTTAGCCATGCAGAAAAAATTAGTTATAGTTGCAGACGATTTTACAGGTGCAAACGACACAGGTGTGCAATTCAGGAAAGCTGGATTAAAAGTAAATGTCATTATCAATACTCACCAGTTAAAAGAAGATTTGGAACAAACAGATGTGCTGGTTGTAGATATAGAATCAAGATTTGATACTAAGGAAGCTTCCTATAAGAAATGCTTTGATCTTGGTAAGCAATTATATGATATAGGAAATATAATAGTTTACAAAAAGCTTGACTCAACTTTGCGGGGCAACATAGGGGCTGAGATAGACGGATTGATGGATGCATTACAAATAGAGGTAGCACTGCTTGCCCCCGCCTTACCTTCAAATGGCAGAACAACACACAATGGTGAAGTATATGTGCATGGCGTAAAGCTGGAAAATACAGAGGTGGTGAATGATCCCCGCACTCCTGTAAGACTTTCGCGAATTGCTGAAATCATACATTTACAAAGCACACGAAAATGTAGTGAAGTATCAACTGGTGTGTTTGAAGAAAGTTCTGTTAGAACCAATGAGGTTGTATCTAAAGAAATTGAAAGCGGATCGGAAATAATCATCTTCGACAGCATCGAAGAAACAGACCTTAAAAACATTGCACAGCTTATTGAAAACATGGGCAACAGGTCAGTATTAATTGCAGGCTCAGCAGGGCTTGCTAATCATTTGCGTGAAATGCCTTTCGTACGCCATCACCGCTTGAACTTTGTTTTCTCTGGTAGCGTGAGTGAGACATCAAGGACTCAGATCAGGTACACAATTGATCAGGGCAAGTGCAGGTTATATTTAATCGAAGGCAAAGACCTGCTGAATCAAGACTTACAATCAGAGCAACTTATTGCCGGTGTATTGGAAGATATTCAGAAAGGGGAAAGACAGTTTATTTTTACTTCGGCCATATCAATGGATGATGTTGAAAAGGTTTTCTTTGAAGCTCAGAAAAGAGGCTTTTTAAAGGATAGGGCAGCGGATTTGGTAGCCGTTGGCCTGGGAAAACTTGCAGCATTATTAATTGAAAGATTTCATCCTTCAGGCGTACTGCTTACAGGTGGTGACATTGCCATCAAAACAGTTATGGCTTTAAAAGCCACCGGAATTAATATTGACCAGGAAATTTTACCAGGGATACAGTCAGGTACATTAACAGGCTGCACCATAAGAAGTATCATTGCTACCAAAGCCGGTGGCTTTGGTGCGGATGATGCTATTTCAAAAACACTTGATTTTTTTTACATAAGAATATGAAACCAGTATTTGCAATAACGATGGGAGATGCTGCAGGCATAGGCCCTGAAATTATTTTAAAGACATTTCAGGACAAAGAAACTGAGCAACTAAATTTATTGGTGGTAGGTGACCTTGCCGTTCTTAAAGAAGTAAAAAAACGCCTTAATTATCAAGATTTAAAATTGAACGGTATCCAATCTCTTAACAACGCAATATGGGAACGCGGCATGGTGAATGTTTGGGATATGCAATTATTGAAGCCTGAAGATTTTCACCCGGGTGAAGTATCGCAAAAGGCAGGCAATGCAGCATTTAAGTATGTGGTTGAAAGTATCCGGCTGGCAAATGACGGCCAGGTAGCGGCTGTAGTTACCGCACCTATTAATAAAGAAGCGATCCAATCTGCCGGACATCATTATGCGGGCCATACTGAAATCTTTGCGGCTTACACAAGCACCAAAGATTATGCAATGTTGCTTTACGATGAGAAGTTTAGTGTTATACATGTCTCTACCCATATTCCTTTGGCTGATGCCTTATCCGGCCTCAATCAGTCCCGCATAGAAAGAGTGATACAGCTTGCTGAGGACTGTATGAAAAAGATACTGGGCCGCTCTCCAAAGATTGCGGTAGCCGGTATTAATCCGCATGCCGGGGAAAACGGTTTGTTTGGTAAGCAGGAAATTGATATTATACAACCCGCTATCGAAAATATGAAAGCAAAAGGCATTAACGTATCTGGCCCGCATGCCCCCGATACTGTTTTCCTGAAAGCGCTTCATGGCGACTTCAACATTGTTGTGGCTATGTATCACGATCAGGGGCATATTCCTATGAAGCTGCTAAGCTTCGATAGCGGCGTAAATGTTTCTATAGGGCTTCCCATTATTCGAACTTCGGTGGATCATGGAACTGCCTTCGATATTGCATGGAAAGGAATAGCCAGGAACGAAAGCCTGCTAAAAGCAATTTACCTTGCCGAACAATTGACCCAATAAAAAAACCTTAATAAAAGGCGAAGGATATGGTTAAGTTTTTAAAATCATATAATTATTTCTATGACTAATTCAGAAAATAGCAGGAGAGACTTTTTAAAAAATGCAGTGGTGGGCACTTCAATTCTTTCGACCGCTAATCCTTTTACTTTAGATGCTAAAGACTTACCCTTTGTTGAAAAGCCTGATAAAAGTTTGCCCTGGTTTGAAAGAGTAACCCGTTGGGGTCAAATAAATATCACTGAAAAGGATCCCCCACAATATGATATTCCTTGGTGGCGGAGTTTCTGGAAGCAAACCAATACAGAAGGTATAGTGGTAAACGCCGGAGGAATTGTAGCTTATTATCCAACCAAAATACCGCTGCATCGTAAAGCTGAATTTCTTGGGGGCCGAGACCTTTTTGGTGAATTATCTAAAGCTGCAAAAGAAGATGGACTTGTTGTATTTGCGCGCATGGATTCAAATAGGGCACACGAGGATTTTTACAAGGCTCATCCCGATTGGTTTTCTATTGATGCCGCAGGAAAACCTTATAAAGCTGCTGACCTCTATATTTCGTGCGTCAATAGTCCTTATTACCAGGAACATATTCCGGCTATTCTCACGGAGATAGCTCAATTATATAAACCGGAAGGATTTACAGATAATAGCTGGAGTGGTTTAGGTCGTGATTCTATTTGCTACTGCGAGAACTGTAAGAAAAGTTTTCGTGATAAAACAGGGCAGAACATACCGACAAAGAAAAATTGGGACGACAAGGTTTATAAACAATGGATAAGGTGGAATTATGATCGCCGGCTTGAAATATGGGATTTGAACAACAGGACAACAAAGGCTGCAGGTGGTGCAAACTGCATTTGGTCGGGTATGAATAGTGGCTCTATTAACGGGCAGAGCAGAAGCTTTCGTGATTACAAGGAAATTGCAAAACGGGCTGATATTATAATGCTTGATGACCAGTCGCGGTCTGATGCAGGTGGATTTCAACATAACGGAGACATCGGTAAGTTCGTTCATGGATTAATGGGGTGGAATAAACTGGCGCCTGAAAGTATGGCTATGTACGATCATCAAAAACCCTGGTTCAGGTTGGGAAGTAAACCTGCTCCCGAAGCAAGGATGTGGATGATTAATGGAATTGCCGGTGGAATACAACCGTGGTGGCATATGATAGCTGCTTACCATGAAGATCGCAGGAAGTATCATACTCCTCAACCTATAATGCAATGGCATAAAGAAAATGAACAATACCTGCTTAACCGTACGCCTGTTGCAAATATCGGGGTGGTTTGGTCGCAGGAGAATACAGATTTTTACGGAAGGGACGAGGCTGATGAACTGGTAGAACTTCCTTACCGTGGAATGACCCAGGCAATGGTACGGGCACGGATACCTTATCTGCCTGTGCATGCTGATCACATAGACCGTGATGCAGCAAACTTCTCTGTACTGGTGTTGCCAAACCTGGCACTTATGACCAATAAGCAGGTAGCTGCAGTAAAACGATTTGTTGATGGTGGCGGCAGCCTTATTGCTACCGGGGATAGCAGTTTATTTGATGAAATGGGAGACCCTCGTTCTGATTATGCTTTGTCGGATATTTTTGGCGCTCACGTTACTACACGCTCCAATCCAAAGCAGGATGCACAAATCGAAAAGATGGCTACATACGCATACCACACTTACATGCGTTTAACCCCCGAACTTCGTTCTCAAATGATAGGACCACATACTAAAAATGAGCCTGCAGTTGTTGGTAAGCGTCATCCTATACTAAAAGGTTTTGAAGAAACGGATATACTGCCTTACGGTGGGCTGTTGCAACCGCTTAAAGTAGATTCAGGCGGAGAAGTGCTGATGACTTATATTCCACAGTTTCCTACATATCCGCCGGAAAAATCGTACATGCGTGAACCTAAAACGGAGATACCTGGTTTAATCATACGTTCAAATAGCAAAGGAAGCCGTATCGCCTTTATACCGGCAGATGTTGACAGGCAGTTTGGACGGTTTAATCATCCCGATCATGGAAACTTATTAGCAAACATAATTCGTTGGACTGCCAAAGAAAATTTACCATTGTCAGTAGAAGGAGCCGGACTGGTTGACTGCCATTTATACCAACAATCGGGTAGAATGGTACTGCATATCGTTAACCTTACCAGTGCTGCTACGTGGCGTCAACCAATGGATGAATTTATTTCGATTGGACCTTTAAAGGTGAAGGTAAAATTGCCAACATCGGTAAGTGGAAAAGTTCTTGGTGCACTGGTTTCAAAACAAAACATAACGGCTAATGTTGCAAACGGTTACACTCAATTTGAAATCAAATCTATTTTGGATCATGAGGTAATTGTTATATCATAACCCAGGCATATAACAATTAAACGAATTGATTAAAAGCCAGGATTGGTTGGAAGAGTATTGATACATTAAGGTGAAGGGGAATTGCCTTCAAATTATTAACTTGATAAAATATTTATCGAAACAGAGTGATCTGGAAAAGACTTAAAAGCAAAATCATAAATATGAATGCTTCGGTAAAATATGCGAAAGTCAGAACCGCCTATGACAGTATTCCCAATTTCGTTAACCCAAATACTAATTATTAATAACAAAGAAATGCTTCCACAAAACCCAGGGCATTAGAGAATGATTATGAAATAGTTTTTAAATAATACAAATAACAAGAATAACATCCAAAAAATGGAGAATAATAAGAAAACCCTAAAAACGCCTTTAGCTAAACAACAAAAATCACGTCGTGCATTTATTAAAAATAGCGCTACACTTACGGCACTTGCCACTGCAGGCCCATTGGTAGGTATCTCTCCTCTTGCAGCAATTGCAGCTAAACCACCAACTGATAATATGATGCACGGCATCCAGATTGGCGCTGTTTCATTCGTAGATGAAGGGGTTGAAAAGGTGTTAGATATAATGCAGAAACGTGGTGCAATTAACACCCTTTTTCTTACGGTGTTTACTCATGGACGAGGTCTTGGTGGAAGGCAAATTCCCGGCGAAAAGTTTCCGGATCATGGTTCGCAGGAGTCGGATGAGAAGTCTTACCATGGCGGTAACTTTGCTACCCCGCATCCTGAGTTCTATAAAAACACGGTGCTTAAAGAAACCCGCGCTCCTGAGCTCGGTAAATTCGATATTCTTGCTTCTGTTCTTCCTGCTGCTAAAAAGCGCGGCATGAAGGTTTTTGCCTCAGTTGAAGATCAGTGGCGTGCAGATGTGCCCGGCGTAAAAGAATGTACAGAAGTAGATTTGTTAGGCAGAAGAACAAATACACTATGTCTCTTTCACCCCGATGTACAGGCATTTTGGACGGCATTGGTTACCGATATCTGCAAGTCTTATGCTGTTGATGGAATATTATTTTTTAATGAACGTAACGGACCGTTATTAAATGCATTGGGGGCAAGCCACTTTCAAACAATAGACTCCTCAAGGGCTACCTGCTTTTGCGAACATCACCAACGTGCAGCCAAAGAACGTGGAATAAACTTTGAACGGGCAAAACAAGGTTACCAGGTACTCGATAAGTTTGTGCAGGCTTCTTTAAAAGGACAGCGGCCAAGTGATGGCTATTATGTTGAGTTCAATAGGCTGCTTTTAGAATATCCTGAAATCATTGCATGGGACAAACTGTTTGATCTTGGTAAGCACCAGGTGCTTGAACAGGTGTACGCTGCCGTTAAAGGCGTTAATAAAAATTTGCAGGTAGGTTTTCATATAGAACATGTTAATTCGTTCAATCCTTTTTATAGAGCAACCCGGAGTTATGAAGAGCTTGCTCAAAAAGCAGACTTTCTAAAAGTGGTAGCTTACAATATTTGTGGCGGCGAACGTTATGCGAATTTTATCAACAATATCGGCTCAACTGTTTTCCGCGATGTTCCCAAAGAAGAATTAATGAGATTTAATAATCACTTGCTTAATTATGGTAACGAAGCTTCACTTGCAGAACTTCCTAAGGCTGGTCTTTCTCCTGATTATGTTTTTCGTGAAACTAAAAGGGCTTTGGAAGGAGTAAAAGGAAAGTGTAAAATATTACCGGGAATTGATATTGGAATTCCTACTAAAGCAACCAGCCGAAAGGGCTCGCCACAGGATGCTTACTTAGCTACCGAGGCAGCTTACAAGGCAGGTTCTCATGGAGTTATTTTATCAAGAAAATATTCAGAAATGAATCTTGCTGATATTGATGCTGCAGGCCGTGCAATTAGAGAAGCTATAAAAAATAAAGCTTAGTCTGAAAAAAAGTATTCCTCAACAACTTGATTATGTAATGTGTGAAACCCAAAGAGCGAAGGCGGGCGTGAAAGGTAAAGTTTAATTTTACCAGGGATTGATATCAACATATCAACAGGTAAAAATAGCCGGCAGGCATTGCACGATGATACTTATACTGCTACATTTGCTGCTTTCGAAGGTGGAGCTGACGGTGTTATTCTTTCGCGCAAATATTCTGAAATGTTTTTAGCTAACCTTAATTCAGCAGGTAAGGCGATACGTGAGGCTGCTAACCTTTAAAAAAATATTATGAAAAATTATTTCTGCAATATTTATGTGTTTATCCTTTTATTATTGCTTTTGTCATTTAACTCAATAGCCCAGTCAGGCAACAAATGGAACAAGAAGAACGCGGCCAAATGGTTTAATAAACATGAATGGTTAACCGCCGGCAAAGCAACGGAAGCTGCTGTAAAATATGATCAGTTTGGAAGGATCATTGAGACAGCTTCATCAAATCCAAATGCTGATGCAACGCATTCAAATAATAAACTGAAGCCTCATATCTCTATTAACAAAGTGGAATTTGCCAGAGAATATCATGCACATAAGTCGTGGTGGGATAAGGCTTTTGCTTATATAAAAAATACAGATCTTGCCAGTCTTGCACCAGGGGATCATCCAATAGTTGGTGAAGATGTTTTTGCCAGGGTTACAGAAGGACCTTTAAAGAAAATTGATTCATCTAAATGGGAAGCCCATAAAAACTACATTGACATTCATTATGTAATAACAGGAAGAGAGAAAATTGGTATAGGTCATCTTTCTTCAGCTACTATCGTAACGCCTTATAACAGTATAAGAGATATTTCATTTTATGAGGGTAAAGGGAAGTATTATATAGCTGAACCAGGTACTTTTTTTATTGCCTTCCCTAAAGATATTCATCGCCCCGGCTTAGAAGTGGACCAAAAAGAAACGGAAAAGAAGTTAGTGATAAAAATAAGAAGAGGCACTTAATAAAATTAGACAATGTCTATTCATAAACATCTTTAGTGAATAGTTATGGTCCTTAATACAATACTTTAATATTACTTTTAAAAATGAGTTATAATCACATCATTATTCCACAAGAGTTGAAAGAAACTTATAGCGATGTTTATATACCTGAAGTTCTTTCTGCTCTTTCTTCGCTTGCTCATTTCAACAAAGACATTAAAGACGCTATGGCTGCACGAATACAACGAAGAGCAGAGCGTGAACAACAACAACAAAGAATTACATTTTTAGATCCTGAAAGTTTTATTCCCCGAACAAAAATAAAAGTACAGGATGCAAGAGAAGGTAAGTTTGAAGGCGCGGTAATTCCGGTTGATTTACAGCGCCAATGGATACAGGGAACCGGGCCTGCTGCAAAACCTAATGCTCCCATTGAAAGCAGTATTCGTAATGTTGCTTATGCATTACTTTCCGGTGCTGATGGTTGGATGTTTGATGGTGAAGATGCACTTGGACAAGTACAAACCATGTCTCTTGATAACCAGCGAAATTTGAAGCTTGCTATTAGTAAAGACCCTTTGTTCTTAGAGGTGGCAGAGTTGGTTGCAGCTGAAATGAACCGATGGGCAATGAGTTTCTTTGGGCACAGCATTGTAACAGATTGGAAACAACAACTTGACTTCACCACAAAGCTATTTCGTGCCCGCGGCCTTCACCTTGATGATCGCCACATCTTGAATGGGGATGGTGTTGCAATCGCTGCGTCAATTGTTGATATGACTTTGTATGTTGTAAACAATTACCAGGAGTTACAAAAAGCCGGTTCTTCTATAGCGTTGTATTTACCAAAAATTCAAACCGCAGGCGAAGCAGCTTTATGGAATGATATGATTACTGCTTTGGAAAATCATCTTGAATTGCCCGTTGGAACAATTAAAGTTTACTTATTGGTAGAACAGCTTGAAGCGACACATCAGCTAATGGAAATTCGCGCAGTGCTTGGAAAACATTTTGTAGGATATAACACTGGCCGTTGGGATTATATTAATAGTGTAGCCGATGCCATGGCCTGGGATAAAAGTTTCATCAACCCCGACATTGAAGCCATTACAATGACGTATGGATATATGCGTAATTATGAAAACCGTGTAAGATGTGCAGTTAACACTCCTGATATCAATGGCAATTTTGCTCTATGGCAGGGCGGAATGGAACCAAATATACCGGTAGGGTCGGAAGAAGGTGTAACTGCCGGCATGAAGAAGGCTGTAGCAGGAGCAGAGCGTGAACAACGCGAGGGAGCAAGCGGAAAATGGGTAGCCCACTGGAAAATGGTAAACATTGTAAGGCCGGTTTGGGAAAAGACAGGAGAGGCAAACCAGTTAGGAAGGAAATTTCCAGCGCTTACATATACACAGGAAGATGCGGATGGGCTAATACTAATTGAAAAAGCGCCTGCAACTATTCGCGGAGCCAGGAATTTATTAAGTGTGGCCTTGCAATACGGAAACGCGTTTGGACAAGGTATGCAGGCTGCCGCATTAAAACCAGCCGACTTCTTTGGAAACGACGACATATTATATCTTATGGAAGATATGGCTACCGGGGAAATAAGATTAAGTATTTTATGGGAGTGGGTACATAAAGGCGCCAAACTTACTGAAGATGATGACCAAACCGGAACTAAAGCAGGAGACTTTTTTTCTATTGCATTGTTCAAAAGATTATTAGAGGAGGAATACGATAAACTTCTAAAAGCAAGTAACAAGGATGTTTTTGATGCGTCAAAAACTACAACGCTGCCAATCTCAAGGGAAATAACTATTGCCTACATTAACTGCGACATCAAACTTCCGTGGTTTATTGACTTACTTAATATAAATTTAAATAACATTAATTGCGAAGTGGCAAAGGAGAGGATTAATAGGTATATAGAGGCTTTTAAAAGAGACGGAACCCGTATTACTGAAAATATAGATATAGTTAAGAAAGACAGATCGTTTCAATTTAATTGAGGCTGTTGTATTAATTATATTTAAAGGAGCTTGCACCAGGACTATAACCTTAAATGGTCTCGTAATTTATCTGCCCCATTAACATATCCAGCCGTTCGGCGACCCGGGAAAAAAGTACAAGTGTAGCATTGAATACGAAAGCCGCACACAAATGAAGTGATTCCGCAACAATAAAGCAATGAGATACTAAAGTCCGTATTATAATTTTAGATACTTAATAATACTATTTAAACTAAACTGCCATGAACTGGACACAAGTTATTGATCCATTTAATAACATTGCTTTATCTGCATTGGTTGCTGTAGTACCCATTCTCTTTATATTCTGGGCACTTATCATAAAAAAAATGAAGGGATATAAGGCAAGTTTAATTGCCACTGCTATTGCTATCCTCATTGCCATTTTTATTTATGGCATGCCGGTAAAGCTGGCGCTTCTTTCAACAGCAAATGGTGCTTTATATGGTTTGTTTCCTATTTGCTGGATCGTTATAACCGCAGTTTTTTTATTTAATATAACCGTTGCAAGCGGTCAGTTTGAAATTATCAAACACTTCATGGCGTCAATTACTTCTGACCGAAGATTACAGGCTTTACTCATTGCTTTTTCTTTCGGTTCTTTCTTAGAAGGTACTGCAGGCTTTGGAGCTCCTGTAGCTATAACTGCAGCTATGCTTGTTGGGTTAGGGTTCAATCCGCTTTATGCTGCAGGCATTTGCCTAATTGCTAATACAGCCCCTGTTGCATTTGGGGCTATCGGTATTCCAATTACTGTTGCATCACAAGTAACATCAATTCCGGAAATGGCTATTTCGCAAATGGTTGGAAGAACGCTTCCTATACTATCAATTATGCTTCCTTTTTACCTTGTAATGCTTATGTCGGGGTTTAAAAGAACAAAGGAAGTGTTGCCGGCAATATTGGTATCAGGTATTTCTTTTGCTTTTTTGCAATGGTTCTCTTCAAATTTTCTTGGTCCTGCTCTCCCCGACGTAATTGCAGGTATTGGCTCAATTATAAGCCTCATCATTTTTCTTAAATTTTGGAAGCCTAAAAGCATCTGGAGATTTGAGAATGAACCTGCTCCAACAATTAATATAGAAGAAAAATATACAACCGGCCAGATAATAAGGGCATGGTCACCATTTATACTTTTGACAGTAATGATTATAGCATGGGGAATGCAGCCGATTAAAGAACTGTTTAATTCAATCGGCCAGGTACAGTTTGAATTTCCCGGTTTACATAATGTAATTATTGATAAGAGTGGAAAACCTTTACCGCATATTTATAAATTCAATTATTTATCTGCAGCAGGTACAGCCATATTACTTTCCGCAATTATCGCTATACCATTAATAGGTTTAAAATTTAGTGAGGCGGGAAAAATATTTATTTCAACACTTAAGCAGCTCAAGTTTCCTATCCTCACCATTGCATCTGTTTTAGCGTTTGCCTACATTGTAAATGACTCAGGTATTACAATAACTATTGCCCAGGCATTGGCAAGCACAGGGTTCTTATTTCCTTTTTTTGCCCCTGTATTAGGGTGGTTAGGCGTTTTTATAACAGGTTCTGATACATCAGCAAATGCTTTGTTTGGTAAACTGCAGGCTGCCACCGCTACATCTATAGGGGTTGACCCCGTTGTTACTGTTGCTGCAAATGTTTCAGGTGGTGTGGTAGGCAAAATGATCTCACCGCAATCAATTGCTGTAGCAGCCGCGGCGGGACATCTAGTTGGTAAAGAGTCTGAGTTATTTCGGTTTACGGTTAAGCATAGTTTTATCATGCTTATTTTTATCTGCTTTATTGTTTTAGCCCAGGCTTATTTATTTAGCTCTGTTATTCCGCAATATCAAATGCTTACTGCTAATGCAGCTTCAGCAACGCCTAATTTTTCAAAAGGTTATACTTACCTTATTATATTAGCAGTTGTATTAATTGCGCTTGCTGCTGTTATTATAATAACCACGAGGAATAAAGTTGTAAACCATAAAATTCCTGCTAATACAATAATAAAAGATTAATATGAAGATTGTAGTACTGGATGGATATACTTTAAATCCCGGCGACCTTACCTGGGATGGTTTGAAGAAATTTGGCAATGTTATTATTTATGATAGAACTCCTGCTGATAAAGTAGTTGAACGTGCATCCGGGGCAGAAATTGTTTTTACTAATAAGACTCCGATAGCAGAGGATATTTTAAATCAGCTTACTTCTTTAAAGTTTATAGGCGTTCTTGCTACAGGTTATAATGTTATAAATACAGAAGCAGCAAAGTTAAAAGGAGTAATTGTGGCTAATGTGCCTGGGTATGGAACAGATTCTGTTGTTCAGATGACGTTTGCCTTATTATTAGAACTATGCCTTCATGTGCAAAGACATAGCGACTCGGTGATGGAAGGCAAGTGGGCAAATTCTGCAGACTGGTGTTTCTGGGATTATCCGCTTGTTGAACTCGCAGGCAAAACAATGGGCATTATTGGTTTTGGAAGAATTGGTCAGCAGGTTGGAGATGTAGCCACAGCCTTTGGAATGAATATCATTGGATCCAGCAGAACACAAACAGATCAATCGCACCGAATAAATTTTAAATGGGCACAAGTGCCGCAACTGTTAGAAAAATCTGATGTGGTAAGTATTCATTGCCCGTTATTTCCCGAAACAAAAGGGCTGATTAATAAAGAGAGTTTAAGGCGAATGAAAAGGTCTGCATTCCTTTTAAATACATCAAGAGGGCCAATAATAGTTGATGAAGATCTGGCAGATGCCTTAAATAATGATGTGATTGCAGGAGCAGGTATTGATGTGCTTTCGTTGGAGCCGCCTTCAAAAGATAACCCTCTTTTTAGTGCTAAAAACTGCATCATTACGCCGCATATTGCCTGGGCGACAAAAGAGGCAAGGGCAAGATTACTGGATATTACTGTAAATAATCTCGCCGCATTTATGAGTGGAAAGCCGGTTAATGTGGTTAATAAATAAAAGAGAAGACGACTATTGTTAGGCATGAAATATTTCTTCCGATTTTTAATCCTTCTACCCATTTATCAAATCATCGTACTATAAAACCTTTTATCAATAAATTCAAAAGTCAAAAAAATCTAATTATAATTCATAACTCATCATTCATAATTCAATAATGCGCATCCTCATTGCTCCAAATGCTTTTAAACATAGTCTTAATGCTGAAGAGGCTGCATTAGCAATCAAGGAGGGATTTATGCAAAGTAAACTGCATTGTGAGTGTGAGTGCTTTCCGATTGGTGATGGTGGAGATGGTACGGCTGAACTAATAGTAAAAAAATGTGGCGGCCAATTTCTGAAAGCAGCAACACATGATGCTTTAGGCAGAGAAATAAATGCCGCATTTGGGTTAATAGATGAAGGTAAAACTGCGGTGATAGAAATGGCAGATGCATCAGGGATACGCTTATTAAAACGGGAGGAATTAAACCCTTTAATTGCAACGTCATTTGGAACAGGTGAACAGGTTAAAGTTGCCCTTGATAAGGGTGCTAAAAAGATTATTATTGGTATGGGCGGCTCTGCTACAGTTGATGGAGGCTGTGGCATTTTAAAAGCGCTTGGCGTCCGTTTTTTAAATGCAGCTAAAGAGGATTTGCAGGGCTTACCGGGAAGTTTTACTGAAGTGCATTCAATAGATTGTTCAGGACTTGATGAAAGAATTTTAGATAGTGAAGTAACTGTTCTTTGTGATGTGGACAATATGTTATTAGGAGAATATGGATCTGCTGCCATTTTCGGTCCTCAAAAAGGAGCATCGGCGCATGACGTTAAAAAGTTAAATGCAGCTCTGGGCAAACTTGCAGAAGTAGTCTTACAACAAACAGGTAAAGATATGTCGGCAATAAAGCATGGAGGCACTGCAGGAGGTGCTGCCGCAGGATTATATGCTCTGCTTAATGCAAAACTGGTAAATGGAATAGACCATTTCCTGGAGCTTACAAGTTTTGATTCGGCCTTAGAGAAAACTGATCTTGTTATTACCGGAGAAGGCAGCATTGATGAACAAACATTGCAAGGCAAAGGACCATTTGGTGTGGCATATCGCGCAAAGCTTAAAGGACTGCCTGTTATTGGACTGGCAGGAAAAGTGCCCATAGAACCAAATGCCCGTTTGCAAAAGTATTTTGATGTATTAATGCCAATAGGACATCAACCATCTGATCTTGAAACTGCATTAGCATGTACAGCAAGTAACCTTTTCAGAACATCTGTGGCATTAGGAAATTTATTGGCACTGCAAAAAAATATAAGTGCGAACAGTACTTAGGATGAACAACCGGTCAACAAGCCCTGGGTGACAACACTGTCTGGCTAGTTTATCGAAGCCTTGCTGAAATAGTACTTATGATGAACAACCCTTCGACAGGCTGCTAATGACACATTAGGCAGCTTCTTGTTTTTCAATGATTTGCACTTGATGTTTTTTAGCAAGCTTCTTCAGTATCGTCATCTCTTTTTGCTTTAATTGTTGTTCATATTGTTGTATTCCATACTCAACATACGCTACTCCTTTTGTGAGGATATTATAATATGCTTCTGCTATTTTTCTTGCTCCTGCTTTATATGCTATTGATGCACCTCTTCTTGCTTTTAATCTGCGGATAAAGCTGCCGATAGCTATATACTTGCTGTTTTCTAATGACTGTGCAACTTCCTTAAATATTTGCCCCGCTTTATTACAGGGTGCCTGCTTTACCCATTTACTTCTTTTGCCACTTTGATGTTGACCGGCAGATAAACCACACCAGCTAACAAAATGTTTCTTTGTTTCAAAACGGTTCATATCTGTACCTGTTTCGCCTATTAAACGCAGGCAGGTATAACTGTTGATGCCCGATATGCTTGTTACATTTACTCCAAAGAACTTAACCAAAGTTTCATGCAGATTATCTATCTGTGGCCTGTGATGACGTACAGGTTTAATTTTACCTATAGCTGATTCATCTATTGTTTTGCCTGCTGTTAAATCTTCCAATAAAGCTTCTATGCGTTTATCTATTTGGGTTATTTGCTGTTGGTGCTGTTCCCATAATTTAATGTTCTGCTCCAGCATAAATAACCACGTATCATTATAGTTGCCTTCAAGCGCTTTAAGCACTTCTTCACTTTTTTTCTTCTTTATTCTTTCATCGCATAATAGCAGCAAAGCCTCAGGATTTCTTTCTCCTTTTATAATTGCTTTTAGCATACGCATACCACTTGCACCATGTATCTGGCTGATGACTTCTGTAAGTTTTATATTCATCAACTCCAGGCAACGCTGCATCTTGTTTACATACGTACTGCCCATTTCTATAATATCTAATCTTTCTCTTACCAGGTAGCGTATATCAAGCATTTTGCCTTCAGGTATAAAACTCTCTTTTAATAACCCGGCTGAAAATAACTTTTGTATCCAGCGGCAATCTCTTACATCGGTTTTCTTTCCTTTTTTCTGTTTGGTTTCTTTAGGATTAACCAATGATACTATGATGCCTGCCCCTTCCAATAAGTTATACAGGCTTATCCAGTAAATGCCTGTTGCTTCCATAGCTACCCGCTTAATATCGTGCTCCTGCAGATAATTAATACACCGATGATACTCGCTGGTATAAGTACCAAAATTCTTTACCAGCAAACCATCCGGTGATACAAAGATTTTTTCGCTGCCGATATCAATTCCTGCAGCGGCTTCATTTACCTTTTCAAAACTGATTACCTTTTCCATAATTTTGTTTTTTGTTTTTTAAAAAGGTAATCTGTGGCTCAAAGAATAAATAGTGAAGCAAGCTGCTATACGGGAATATTCCACTTTCTGAAAAAAGCAGAACATCACTAAAATGAACTGCATCATTCTTTGAAGCAAAGCTCAGCGGCAGGGACAAGCCACTAATTAGAGTACTGCTATCCTGCCACAGATTACTTCTTTCAAAGAAAAAAAACTATTCTCAATGTCATATCAAAGAACTTAAAAATTCGCTTTTTATCTGTGCCTCAGGGTGACAACACTGTCAGACTAAGTTTATCGAAGGTTGAAACCGGGCTATAAAATATCAACCAAAAAATACAACTGAAGCTCCATTTGAAAAATGACGTGGATTGATTAATGTTATTTTGTTAGATTGAGCAATCTCTATATTGCCTGTAATGAAAAAAATACTAATTCTCTTTTCTTTTTTACTGTGCATTGTTTTATTGTCCTGGAGTTGGGATCATCAGGATGCAGGACAAGGGAGCAATTGGCCTGAATACCTTGGTGGGCCTGACCGGAATCATTATTCAACATTAACTGAAATAAACCCATCAAATGTAAACCAACTAAAAGTAGCATGGGAATATCATACGTTGGACTCCGGACAACTGCAATGCAATCCGATTATTGTAAACGGAGTTCTTTATGGTATGACTACCTCAGTTCAGCCCTTTGCGCTTAACGCTGCCACCGGTCAGGAAATTTGGCGTAAGAGAAAGGAAGCCGACGAAAAAGTTAATTCAAGCAGTACAAGCAGAGGCTTAACTTATTGGGAAGATGCTAATGACAAACGTATTTTATATTCTAATAGTTCGTGGCTTTATGCTGTAGATGCTATTACAGGTAAACCTGTCAATTCTTTTGGGGACAATGGCCGAACAAGTTTAAAGTCGGGCTTAGGTGTAACTGCAAAAGATAAAATGGTAATATCTAATACCCCGGGTACTGTGTTTGGTGATCTAATTATTATGCCCTTAAGAATATCAGAAGGAAATGATGCAGCCTTGGGACACATCCAGGCTTTCAACATAAAAACCGGAAAGTTAGCATGGGTTTTTCATACTATTCCTTACCCTGGCGAGTATGGGTACAACACATGGCCAAAGGACACTTATAAGAACTTAGAAGTAGGTGCTGCTAATAATTGGAGTGGTATGGCAATAGACCGGGAAAAAGGAATTATTTATATTCCTACCGGTTCGGCTGCATTTGATTTTTATGGTGCAAATCGCAAGGGTGCCAATCTTTTTGCCAATTGTTTATTAGCCTTAAATGCTAAGACTGGTAAGCGGTTGTGGCACTTCCAGTTTGTGCATCACGACATTCTTGATCGCGATCCACCTGCACCTCCAAACCTAATCACGATAAACAGGAATGGTAAAAGGATAGATGCAGTGGCACAGGTAACCAAACAGGGTTATGTATTTGTTTTTGACAGGGTAACAGGAACTCCTGTATTTCCCATAGTAGAGAGACCTGTTCCTGTTTCGGATGTGCCAGGAGAAAAAAGCTGGCCTACGCAACCCTTCCCAACCAAACCTGCACCTTATGCCCGGCAAGCTTTTACCAGGAATGACATTAATCCATTTGCAAGAAACAAAAAGGAGTTGGATTCTATCCTTAGAAAAAGCAGGTCGCAAGGTCCTTTTACTCCTTTAAGCAAACAGGGAACAATAGTTTATCCGGGATTAGATGGCGGTGCAGAGTGGGGTGGAGCAGCAGCAGACCCTGAAGGTATCCTTTATGTTAACAGTAGTGAGATGGCATGGCGTATTGCAATAGGCGCTACAGCTTCAGAGGCACAGCTTGCAGGTCTTACTTCGGGTAACCGCTTGTATGTTCTTAACTGTACTCAATGCCATGGCGTTAAGCTTAAGGGTAATGTAGCGAGTGGGTTTCCTTCCCTTCTTGGTATTGGAACTAAGCGAACAAGAGAATACGTTACCAATATAATTGGGCATGGCAAGGGAATGATGCCTGCTTTTCCAAAGTTTACAGAAAAGGATAAACAAGCTCTCGTTGCCTTTCTTTTTGGGGAAGAGAGACAGGAGCCGGGGTTAGTAAAAGAACAAGGCCCTGGTAAAACCCGTAAGGGAGGAACTAAACCTTCTTATAAAATATCCGGATATACTAAGTTCCTGGATAAGGATGGTAACCCGGCAGTAAAGCCACCATGGGGAACTTTAAATGCAATTAACCTAAACACAGGAGAATACGTATGGAAAGTGCCTTTTGGCGAATATCCTGGTCTTGCAGCAAAAGGCATCGCTCAAACAGGCTCAGAAAGTTATGGCGGACCTGTTGTAACAGCAAGCGGATTGTTATTTATTGCGGGTACAAAAGATAAAAAGTTTAGGGTGTATGATAAAAAGAACGGGCAGTTGCTATGGCAAACAGAACTGCCCGCAGCAGGCTTTGCTACCCCAAGTACATACATGATTAATAGTAAACAATATGTAGTTATAGCCTGCGGAGGAACCAAACTTGGCGCACAACCGGGAGAAAGCTATGTTGCATTTGCATTGCCATAATATGAGTTGTTAATAAAGAATTGCAAATGCTATAAATTTTTAAAACTGAAACAGAAATTATGACTATAGGATTATTTATACCCTGTTATGTAAACCAGTTTTATCCTGATGCGGCTAAAGCGACTCTGCAATTACTTAAAAAATTAGGTCTGAATGTTGTTTATCCAACCAAACAAACCTGCTGCGGGCAACCAATGGCCAATTCGGGTTTCGAACATCTCTCCCAAGGTTGTAACGACCTTTTTATAGAAAATTTTTCAGGTTTCGATTATATCGTCGCTCCTTCAGCCAGTTGTGTTTTGCATATTAAAGACCATCTTTATTCAGAGAAAAATGAAGAACAGGCAGCAGTTATAAGGACGAAAGTGTATGAGCTTGTAGAGTTTTTAACAGACATTTTAAAAGTGGAAAAACTTGATGCTGTGTTCCCTCATAAGGTTGGCATACACCATAGCTGTCATGGATTGCGGGGGCTTCATTTATCACAAATGAGTGAGTTAAATGCTCCTCCGTTTTCAAAACCACAACAGTTATTAAATATGGTGCAGGGGTTAGAACAAATTACTTTAGACCGTGCTGATGAATGCTGCGGCTTTGGCGGAACTTTTTGTGTTGCAGAAGAAGCCGTATCAGTTAAAATGGGAAAAGACCGGGTTGCAGATCATACTAAAAATGGTGCTGAATATATTACTTCATCCGACCTCTCATGCCTGATGCATTTGGAAGGCATTCTTCACCGCAATAAGAGTAACATTAAAATAGTGCACATAGCAGAAATATTAAACGCTACATTATGAAAGAAAGTCAAACAAAAGATCATGCAGCTTTAGCAGAAGCCTTTATAAAAGATGATGAGCATGTTAACTGGCATGACGGTGCGCTGTGGTACATCAGGGAAAAACGCGATATAGCTTCGAAGCAAATACCTGAGTGGGAAGCATTGCGTGAAGCAGCTTCGGCTATTAAAAGCAATGTTATCTCCAATCTGCACGACTACCTGTTGCAGTTTGAAGCGAACCTTATAAAGAATGGCGTGCAAGTACATTGGGCTGCTAATGCTGAAGAACATAACGAGATTGTTTACTCGATATTGAAAGCAAAGGAGATTAACCAGATGGTTAAGAGTAAGTCTATGCTTACTGAAGAATGCGCATTGAATGAATACCTTGAAGAACGTGGAATAGAAGTGATTAATTCTGACCTTGGTGAATACATACAGCAGATAGACAATGAACCGCCAAGCCATATTGTACTTCCCTGTATCCATAAAAGAAAGGAAGAGATAGGAGAATTGTTTCATAAACACCTGGGAACTGAAAAAGGCTTATCCGATCCAACACTACTAACCCGTGTTGCCCGTAAACATTTGCGGAATATATTTAATTCGCGCCGCGCTGCACTTACAGGAGTAAACTTTGCCGTTGCAGAAACGGGGGAGTATGTTGTTTGCACCAACGAAGGTAATGCTGATATGGGCGCTCATTTATCCGAAGTGCAGATTGCTTCTATGGGTCTCGAAAAAATAGTTCCCTTAAAAAAGCACCTCGCTGTATTTTTAAGATTGCTTGCACGAAGCGCCACTGGCCAACCCATAACCATTTATTCAAGCCATTATAAAAAGCCACGCAAAGGGCAGGAGATGCACTTCATATTGGTTGATGCCGGAAGAACCCGCCAACTTGGTCGTGCGGATTTCAGGGACTCCCTTAAATGTATTAAATGCGGTGCCTGCATGAACACCTGTCCTGTTTACAGGAAGAGCGGCGGCCTTAGTTATCACAACACCATAAGCGGTCCTATCGGCGCTATCCTGGCGCCTAACCTCGACATGAAAAAGCATGCAGACCTGCCGTATGCTTCTACCCTGTGCGGCTCATGCTCTAATGTTTGCCCTGTAAAAATTAATATTCATGAGCAACTCTATAAATGGCGGCAGGTAATAGTTAAAGAAGGTTATGCCGCCAACACAAAAGCGTTAAGCATGAAAGCCATGGCATGGACTTTATCTTCGCCAGGCAATTTTACAACAGCAGGCAAAGCCGGCAGATGGCTTTTACATAACATACCCTTTGTTGTAAATAACAAGTTCAACCCCTGGTATAAGCAACGCGATATGCCCGAAGAGCCAAAGGAATCGTTTGCAGAGTGGTACGCCAAAAACGAGGAAAACGGGGGTAAAGAATAGTGTGAGGTTTGCGGGTATATTAAAAATTTTTATGATACAGGCAGGAGTATTTTACAGCCGTCATTCTTGCATCGCATTTCGTTCATCTTTAGGGTAAGTGGCGTTAGTAGGGTGATGTATTACCGGGCTGTTTGGATCGGATAAGAAGACAATATTGTTCTAAAACTATGCAATACAAATAGGTATTATCAAAACAACACAAAGAGTAGCAGCAGATCCCTTTCCGTCAAAATAATTCTTAATGCGAATGATAGAAAAGTAATTGCAGTTAATCAATAAATGAATAGCATGAATCCTAAGGTTGATTTTTATTTTACCAAAGCCAAAAAGTGGCAGGAAGAATTGGAGAAATTGAGAATGATCATTCTTGACTGTGGGTTAACCGAAGAATTGAAGTGGGGTGTTCCTTGTTACACGTTTCAGGAAAGCAACATAGTTTTAATACACGTTTTTAAAGAATACTGTGCGCTTTTGTTTTTCAAAGGTGCCTTGTTAAATGATGCCAATGGTATTCTAATACAACAAACGAAGAATGTGCAGGCGGCGCGCCAGATTCGGTTCACCAATGTTCGGGAAATAGTTGAGATGGAAGCCATCCTGAAAGCCAATATATATGAAGCCATTGAAGTGGAAAAAGCCGGTTTGAAAGTGGATTTAAAAAAGACTACAGAATTCACAATTGCTGAAGAATTTCAAAATAAATTAAACGAAGTCCCTGCCTTGAAAACTGCTTTTGATACATTGACACCGGGACGGCAAAGAGCATACATGCTTTATTTTTCTGCACCCAAACAATCCAAAACCCGGGAGGCAAGGGTTGAAAAATGTATGCAGCAAATTCTTGATGGAAAGGGATTAAATGATTAGTAATGAAATAGCTCCCTCGTTGGTATCTCTGATCCTGATTGTGGTATCGTGGTATTTCAGACCTGCGGATAGAAAAATCATTTCAGTTAATTAATAAATGAATAGAATGAATCAGCTTGCGACAATAGAAAAGTTGGCAACATTATGCAAAACGAAAACAGTGACACATCAGGCAGAGAACAAAGAACATCCCTTTTACTGGATGCCCCGGTAGAATTGGTTTGGGAAGTATGGACAAAACCCGAACACATCAAACATTGGTGGGGACCAAACGGTTTTACCAATACCATTACAAAAATGGAAGCCGAAACTAGCGGTGAATGGATTTTCACTATGCACGGGCCGGACGGAAAAGATTATCCTAACAGAACCATTTTCAGGGAAGTTGTCAGGCATAAAAAAATAATGCATGAGCATTTTGACCCGAATTTTATTGCCATTATAGAATTTGAAAACCAGGGCGATAAGACGCTTCTAAATTGGTATAAGCTGTATGAAACGAAAGAGTTGTTTGAAATGGTAGAGAAACATCACAAAACAAACGAAGGCTTTAAACAGACAGTAGAGAAACTGACCACTTACCTGAATCAGAATAAAAGCAAAATTTTATGAAGGTAATTATACGCTTAACACACCTATTCAGCTCAGATAATAAAAAATCATGAACAACACCAATAGCAATAAAAAGAAGTTGTGGCCAGAACAACGTGAAGTACTACTCAGAGCATTGAAAGCCCGTTTTGGGAAAAACATGAACCGCCATAAAGGTCTTGAATGGGCTAAAGTACAAGCAAAGCTGGATCCGCCGGCCGGCGGAGAAAAACTGTGGTCACTCAATGAAATGGAAAGAACCGGCGGTGAACCGGATGTTGTTGTCCCGATAGCTATCGGGAATGATAAAAAGACGGGCGAATGCATTTTTTATGATTGTTCAGCGGAAAGTCCTAAAGGCCGCAGAAGTGTTTGTTACGACCATGAAGCGCTTGAGTTAAGGAAAGAACATAAACTGGATAATAACGCTATTGATATGGCTGCTGCCATGGGCATTGAACTTTTATCGGAAGAACAATATCGGGAGCTGCAGAAACTTGAAAATTTCGATACGAAAACATCAAGTTGGATAATCACACCTCCTGGTATCAGAAAACTCGGCGGCGCCCTCTTTTGTGATCGCCGCTACAACCATGTTTTTGTGTATCACAACGGTGCGGAGTCTTACTATGCCGCCAAGGCCTTCCGTGGCTTGCTAAGGGTGTAAATTTTGCACAGACAGCGAAGTGGGTGTCCCTTCCAACGAATCACTTAAATCATACATGATAGCAGGACTGCGTTCGGCATTAGCATTACACAAGCTACAGTTCCAAGACCTTTAATTTTTTTAAGAAACTATAACTATTTTATCTGATTCGGGATTATTTTATTTAAAGCTTCCAAAATTGCAGTGATAAGTGGAATTAAATGTTTCAAAGTATTTCTATAAACATAAAGTACAATTACAGGCAAGGAAGGTTAGATATGTTTTGCTGATAGGGAATTTTTTTATCAACAACAATCCAGGCATCAAAAGCATTTTCTTTGAGCAATAACAACAACTCACCATTTTTCATTCCATTCCAACCCATATCTTTTACTGTAAAAACTTTGCAGGTATAAGGGAAGTAATTCTTAAAACGGACATTAATATTTTCATACAGAAAATTCAGTAATGAATTTTTCTGCAGCCATTTCAATTACACCTTCGGCTTTTGGGTGTGTAACAGTTGGAAAACCCGTAAGAAATTCTTCTAATGATTCCTGTTCTAAATACTCAAATAATGTTTTGATAGCAACCCGGGTTCCCTTAAATACAGGTACGTCACCCGCTAAATCTTTTTTGACATCTACATACTTATTTAAAGAATTCATGAAGGCATTTTTTTAAAGTTACAACAAAGTAATAATGCTATAGTTTTCTATGTTTGATTGGTCTAAGTGTTGAAGCATACATAATAGCAGGATTGCGTCCGGCATTAAAATTACAAAAGCTTCGATTCTTGTAACTTTACTTCTTAATGATTATGCAAGCATGACGTAACAAATAAAAGATCAACTTAAATAAACCGGGAAATCCTAGTACCAACGATATTGGAATCCTATTAACCTACACAAAAATCTGAATGAATAGCAGAGAAAAAATATTAGAAGATGTTTTAAATAATCAACCTCAAACATCACCTCTTCCTGATGTAAGTATGTTTCAGGGAGATAATACTGATACGGTTCAAAAATATATAAACATATTTAAGACCATTGGGGGTTTTGCATATTTGGTTGATGATATCGCTGGGGTTAAACTGCTGATAAACGAACAATTTAATGCTACCAAAAGGATTGTAACTACATTGCCGGAGTTAAGCGATACTGCTGAACTTTTGTCAACCACAGTTGATCCACATACTTTTGAGGATGTTGAACTTGCTGTTATAAAAGCTCACTTTGCTGTTGCTGAAAACGGTGCAGTCTGGCTGACGGAAGATGTGATGGGGCAACGTATCATACCTTATATATGCCAGCATCTTGCTGTAATTGTAAGTGCTGAAAGTATAGTTCCAACCTTGCATGAGGCATACGCTCAAATAGGGACAGGTGATTATAGTTTCGCCGGTTTTATTGGAGGTCCCTCTAAAACGGCAGACATTGAACAAGCCCTTGTGCTTGGTGCACATGGTCCTTTAACTATGACAGTTTTTATTATGAAATAATAAGCGCAAAAGCAATTTTGTAAGATAGTTAGCCGCAGGTAAAATTTCTGTAGTTTTTTACTATCCTGCAGATTTACCCCATTCCAAGAACATTGTTTTGGGAACACTTAGGGAACTGTGCTATTCGTGATGGAGATTTTAAGTTGGTAAAAGAGTATCCTCAAAAAGAGTGGGATCTATATAATTTGAAAACTGATCCAAGTGAATTAATAAATCTGGCTGACCAAATGCCCGGTAAAGTAAAAGAAATGGATAAAAAATACCTAGCATGGGCGGCACGTGCCTTTGTGAGGCCTTATCCATTTCATGCCTCTAATAATAAAAATAATAAAGAGTAAAAATTTACAATTGATGAGAAAGAAACTGTTTATAACCGGAAGCTTCATTTTTTTGTTTTCATTTTTAAGTAATGAGTTGAAAGCGCAAAGTCTTTATTCAAACAAAAATTATATAAATAACAGGTTACCGCTAAAAGCAAATCCATACATAGAATTACCGCTGGGCGCTATTAAAGCAGAGGGATGGTTGAAGGAGCAGCTAATACGTATGAAGGATGGAATGACTGGTCAGTTAGATAAGCTTTACCCGCAGGTAATGGGCAAGCGCAATGGTTGGTTGGGCGGTGACGGTGATGTTTGGGAACGGGGGCCGTATTGGATTGATGGTTTATTACCGCTTGCTTATATTTTAGATGATGCAAACCTAAAAGCAAAAGCACAGGAATGGATAGAATGGTCTGTCAAAAATCAGGATC
>JAABUN010003371.1_pt1 | contig 24915 bp, 19 predicted proteins | sample 5559311 | NCBI WGS metagenome assembly JAABUN01 (sample SAMN10711877, study PRJNA513370) | rock metagenome | isolation source: Antarctica rocks | place: Antarctica: Victoria Land, Siegfried Peak sud
ATAAGGCTCTTACGTTGTTCATTGCCTCGGGGTCAAAAGCTTTAATGTTGGCTCCTTCTTTCACTAATTCATCAATCATAATTAAAGCCGGCGCTTCGCGAATATCATCGGTATTTGGTTTAAAAGCAAGGCCCCACAGGGCTATTGTTTTTCCTTCTAAAGAACCAAAGTATTCCTTAATTCTTGGTATTAAGGTCAATTTCTGACTTTCATTAACTTCTTCAACTGATTTTAGAATTTTAAAGTCGTAGTTAACTTCCTGAGATGATTTCACCAAAGCTTTTACGTCTTTGGGAAAACAGCTTCCGCCATAACCAATACCCGGAAACAAAAATCTTCTGCCTATTCTTTCATCGCTGCCAATTCCTTTACGTACAAGGTCAACATCGGCGCCAACCAGTTCGCATAGTCTTGCAATCTCATTCATGAATGTGATTTTGGTGGCAAGAAATGCATTGGCTGCATATTTGGTAAGCTCGGCAGATTCTTCGTCCATAAAAATAACAGGGTTGCCCTGGCGAACGAACGGAGCATATAATTCATCAAGTATTTCCTTTGCCCTTTCTGAATTTGTACCAATAACTACGCGATCTGGCTTCATAAAATCGTCAACTGCAACTCCTTCGCGCAAAAACTCGGGATTGCTAACCACATCAAACTCAACCTTTGCATTTTTTACAATAGCAGCATGTACTTTTTTAGAGGTACCAACCGGAACAGTGCTTTTATCAATAATAACCTTGTAATCTTTCATCAACTTTCCTAGGTCATTGGCTACTCCTAAAATATACTTCAAGTCGGCACTGCCGTCTTCACCTGGAGGCGTTGGTAAGGCTAAAAAGATAACCTGTGCATCTTTAATGCCTTTTTCAAGATTAGTAGTAAACGATAATCTTTCCTCTTTCAGGTTGCGATGAAACAATTTTTCAAGACCCGGCTCAAATATAGTTATCTGGCCGCCACTTAGTTTATTGATCTTTTTTTCGTCAATATCAACACAACAAACATAATTTCCTGTTTCAGCAAAACAGGTTCCGGTAACAAGGCCAACATAGCCGGTACCCACAACTGCGATCTTCATAGAATTTAATTAATTGTTTAAAAAGTTTAAAATATGATTTGTAATATACTGCAATTGTTCCTCATCAAGCTCGGTATGTATGGGTAAAGAAATAACTCTTTCCGATAAACAATCCGTAACAGGCAATTTATACTCACCGCCGCCAACAGCAGAAAACATTTTTTGCTTGTGAGCAGGAACAGGATAATAGATCATGGACGGAATGTTTTGCTCTGCCAAATATTTATTCAACTCATTCCTGTCTGCATCCTTCAATAAGATAGTATATTGATGATAAACATGATTTGTATAATCAGCAGTGTATGGAACAGTGATCTTTTCATTACCAGCGAATGCGTGGTCATAAAATGCGGCTGCTTTTCTGCGGGCATTTATATATTTATCAAGATGCTTCAGTTTTACATCAAGAATAGCGGCCTGCAAAGAGTCTAACCGCGAATTGCAGCCCACAATATCGTGGTAATATCTATCCTTTTGGCCATGATTCGCTATCATTCTTAACTTCTCTGCCAAACCATCGTCGCTGGTAAAAATTGCGCCACCATCCCCAAAAGCACCAAGGTTCTTTGACGGATAAAAGGAAGTTGTTCCTATTATTCCTATCGTTCCGGTTTTTTTTACAGTGCCATTTCTGTAAGTATAATCGCATCCTATTGCCTGGGCATTATCTTCAATCACAAATAATTTATGCTTTGTTGCAATAGATATAATTTTTTCCATATTCGCAGCCTGACCGTATAAATGAACCGGAACAATGGCTTTAGTTTTTTGCGTAATGGCTTTTTCAATGGCAATTGGATCAATGCAAAATGTTCCGGCATCAACCTCAACAAAAACAGGCTTTAATTTAAGTAAGGCGATTACCTCAGTAGTAGCAATATAAGTAAACGAAGGAGTGATAACTTCATCACCAGGTTGAAGATCTAATGCCATCATCGCTATTTGCAAAGCATCTGTTCCGTTTGCGCATGGAATAGTATGTTTTACATTTAAATAAGCAGATAAATTACGTGCGAAATCATACACAGCCTTTCCATTTATATATGCAGCGCTTTCAAGTACAGCCTGGATCCCGGCGTCGACATCATTCTTTATTTTTATATATTGATTTTTGGTATCCACCATCTGGATGGGCCTCATGTTACATTTTTTTGCGCGGCGGCAAAGCTACATCAAAAAGTCAATTGCTGCATTTTTGAAAAATGATGCAGTTTCACGATTACTTTTGTTTTAAAACTCGCTTTTACCGTGGGGAAATTTTTGTACCGTCTTTTCATTCATCTATACTTATTGACTATAAAAATAGTATCGCCGTTTAATCCTAAAGCTAAACTTTGGATGCAAGGACGACAAAACGTGCTCAAAAGGATGCAAGAAACAATAGTTTCGGGTGAAAAAATTATCTGGATGCATTGCTCGTCCTTAGGAGAATTTGAACAAGGCAGACCTATATTGGAAAAATTAAAAAATCAAAATTCCTTATACAAAATACTATTGACTTTCTTCTCTCCCTCCGGGTTTGAAGTAAGAAAGAATTATGAGGCTGCTGATTATATTTTTTATTTACCCATAGATTCACCTAATAATGCGCATGCTTTTTTTGATATTGTAAACCCTTCGCTTATATTATTTATTAAGTATGAGTTCTGGCATTTTTATTTGCACGAAGCAAAAAAACGAAACATTCCTTTGCTTTTGGTTTCGGGAATATTCAGAAAGGAGCAAATTTTTTTTAAACTCTACGGTCAATTTCACCGCAATATGCTTCGCTGCTTCACTAATCTTTTTGTTCAAAATAAAGAGTCTGTTTCGTTACTTCAATCAATCGGGATAACAAAAAATGTTTCTTTAAGCGGCGATACCCGCTTTGACCGGGTAATTGAAATTGCTGAAAAGTTTGAACCCATACCTTTCTTCGATAACTTTTGCAAAGACCATCAAGTAATTGTTGCAGGCAGTACATGGAGTGACGACGACGAACAACTTAATCATTATGCAAATACAAGAAATAATATCCGCTTTATTATTGCCCCGCATAATATAAATATCGAACGGCTTAAAGAATGCAAGCGTTTATATAAGCGCTCCATTTTTTACTCGCAAACAAACAAACCAATTCCGCCAAACACTAATACTATTATTATTGATAATATAGGTACGCTTAGCAGGTTATATAAATACGCTACTGTTAGTTATGTTGGCGGAGCCTTTGGAGAAGAAGGTGTTCATAATGTTTTGGAAGCAGCCGTTTATGGCAAACCTGTAGTTTTTGGGCCGGAGTATAATAAATACTACGAAGCAATTGAATTAGTTAGTGCAGGCGGCGGAATAAGTATAAATAATGCGCTTGAGTTAGAAAAGGTATTAAATTCTTTGCTGAAAAAAGATCGAGGGTATTCAACTGCCTGCCAAGCTTCGCACCACTATGTTTACAGCAAAAAGGGAGCTACAGATAAAGTTATTGAGTTTATTCAGGCGAACCGCCTTTTAACCAACTGATCGAACGTTTTTACGAGTTCATCATTGTTGTTCCATCCAAGCTTTACTTTCAATTCCCTTTGTATCCAGTATTCAGCCTCGGCAGAAATATTAAAACCGTTAATCGTTTTTATGCTTCGTTCATACATCGTTTCATCGCCTCTAAATAATTTATGTATAAAGCGGTGACGGTCGTTAATAGTGATAGCCTTTTTAAGATCGCGGATTGGGGTATCCTGTAAACGAGACCCCATTTCAGTTTTGTTCTCCTTGAGTTTGTCGTTCAACGAATTTTCTTTGCTAACCATGGAGTCGTTTAATTCATACACTCTTTCCTGGTGCGCCAAAGTGGGCACCTCGAGCATAGGGTCTAAAGACCAACGGTTTTTTTCTTCTCTTGGCGGAAAAACCCTTTGCCAGGGATTCTGCTCAACAAAATGAGGGATTGGCTCTGGCTCAGGTTTTGGCGTAGGCATAGGTGGCTGCTCGGGAACAGGTAAATCGGGTTCAGAAATAGGCTCGTGAATAGGCTCTGCTTCCGGTTCAGGCTTTGGTACGGGTTTGTATTTTTCTTCGCGCGTAACCACCTGGTTTGTCATGCCCATTGCACCGTGAACAACCACTGATACCTTAGGAGCATTATTGCCATTAGTTTGATTTACCTGAAGCAGTAATTCTTTTTGCAATAACTCTACGGTAACCAACATGTTGTGTACATCGGCCTTTCGGAGTAATTGCTCCTGCAACTTATTTACTAAAACGCCCACTCTTTCCATGGGATAATATACTTTTGGAGGTATGCTTACAAAAATTAAAATTACTAACTCTTTACTGACAATAAAAAGTTATATTCAAAATGTTTATTGAACCTCACATTTCTGGTGAACGGCGTGGCTGGATTGAAGTGATTTGCGGAAGCATGTTTAGCGGAAAAACTGAAGAACTAATACGGCGGTTAAAAAGAGCTAAAATTGCTAATCTTAAGATAGAAATATTTAAACCCGCTATTGATGTAAGGTACGATGAATATAATGTGGTAAGTCACGACTCTAATTTTATACAATCTACTCCTATTGATAACTCTCAAACAATTTTGTTAATGGCCGGCGATGTTGACATTGTTGGTATTGATGAAGCCCAGTTTTTTGATGATGAGATTATACACGTATGCGAAACGCTTGCTTTACAAGGGGTACGGGTAATTGTAGCCGGACTTGATATGGATTATTTGGGACGACCTTTCGGGCAAATGCCCCGGCTTTTAGCCATTGCCGATTTTATTACCAAATTGCATGCTATCTGTGTAAGATGCGGCAACCTTGCTAATATCTCTTACCGCAAAACCAATGCTGAAGGCCAGGTATTGGTAGGTGAGAAAGATATTTACGAACCAAGGTGTCGTAAATGTTATAATGCAGGCGAAGAAGTTCTAAGTAAAATTATATAATTCATAAGATCAGATTACCTAATTGAACTCTCTCAAAATCATACTTGCCCTTTTTAAAAAAGACCTGCTTCTCGAGATACGACAGCAATACAGCTTTTACGGGGTCTTATTATATGTATCATCCACCATATTTGTATTGTACCTCGCCATGGGCAGGCCCGAAGACGAAGTGTGGAACGGTTTGTTCTGGATGATACAATTATTTGTATGCGTAAATGCAGTAGCTAAAAGTTTTTTACAGGAAAGCAAAGGCCGCATGTTGTATTTCTACTCTATTGCAGGGCCGCGTGATTTTGTTTTATCCAAACTCCTTTTTAATGGATTACTTATGCTTATAATGAGCATACTAAGTTTATTACTCTTTCTTTTATTATTGGGCAATCCGCTTCGCCAGCCGCTTCAGTTTATAGGTTTAGCAACTTTAGGCGGAATAAGTTTGAGTTTTGTATTTACATTTTTAGCCGCCATTGCAGCAAAGGCACAACAGCAGGCAGCAATGATGGCTATTTTAGGGTTTCCGATTATAATTCCGCAACTGTTATTGCTTATGAAGATTTCAACTATAGCTTTTTCTTCAGTTATACAGGCCGGACTTGGTCAAATGGTTCTTTTATTAATTGGGTTAGATGTAATGATTATTGTACTTGCTACTATTCTGTTCCCGTTTCTTTGGAAGGATTAAAAGAATGTCTGATTTTTGATGCAGGACGTCTGATTTTTGAAGTCTATATAAGAAATAGATCAATAATCCAGCAATTACCACAAAAGTACAACAGTCCAACGCTTTCATTTAAGAACTAACATCAGTAGTGCAACAACTTTCAACTTCAAACTTCGTATTTCGAATTTAGTATTTTGTACTTGTCCATTTCTTACTTCCAATTCCCCTATTTTTGCTGTCAAAATTTATAAAGGCTGATACAAAATATGCTTGCTGTTCTATTCCTCTCAGCCCAAAATTAAACAACCATGATTAGAAAATCCTGGTGGAAAGTACTGTCGGTTATTTTTTTAGTTTATACGTTTACTGCGGGCTTCATCATTAAGGTTCCTGTTATCGGTAATCTTTACCAAACCATCCGTAACCTGTTTTTTCATGTACCTATGTGGTTTGCCATGATGGTACTGCTAATAACATCTGTTATCTATGCCATTAAATATTTAAACAAACCTTTATTACAAACTGATATTTACTCTGCAGCTTATGCAAAGACCGGAATTCTTTTTGGCGTACTTGGCATGATTACCGGCTCTATTTGGGCAAATTATACATGGGGCGAATTTTGGAGTAACGATCCCAAACAACTAAGCGCTGCAATAGCTTTATTGGTTTATGCTGCTTATTTTGTTTTACGAAATTCAATTCCTGAGATGGATAAGAGAGCAAAGGTGGCCGCAGTTTATAATATTTTTTCATGTGCTATTCTTATTCCTACTATATGGATCATACCCCGAATGGTAGAAAGCCTGCATCCCGGCGGGCAGGGTGTTGAAGGTAATCCGGGGTTGAATGGAAAAGACCTCGACCCGGCGATGCGGTTGGTATTTTGGCCTGCAGTGTTTGGATGGACTTTATTGGGAGTATGGATAACTACGTTAAGCATAAGGGCAGAACAATTAAAAGAAAAACAACTTGCAAATGTTTAACAGCAAAAAAACAGGTTTAATGTTGATGGCAACTTTAATGGGAGCAATGGCAATGGCGCAGGAAGCTGCTTTATCAGACGCTAAAGACAAAGCAGGCTTTATGCGTAGCGATGGAAAAATTTATGTAGTAGCTGCTGTAGCACTAACCATTTTGGCTGGCCTCATTTTATATGTAGCAAGGCTCGACAGAAAAATAACAAAGCTTGAAAAAGGTGATAAAGATTAAGCGACTGTACAAACAACAGAGATAATATGCATTTTCTGAAGGTTAAGAGGTAATATATTAGTGAAAAAATTAGTTAAAAACAAAAGACCCCGCCTCTCTCGCTAAAGGAGAAGAGCTGAGGGTGGGATCTTAATAATTGCAAAGCCATAAAATTTTAAAAAAATGTCAGAAACTATAGAGTACAGCTTCTTTGAAAGTGTGGTAAAAAGCTTTGATAAAGCGGCCAAATTTACAAAATGGGATAAAGGTACTCTTGAGCAGATAAAAGTATGCAATAGCGTTTACCGCATGAAGTTTCCCGTAAGGATTGGAGACAACATTGAAGTAATTGAAGCATACCGTGTACAACACAGTCATCATAAAACGCCGTGCAAAGGCGGCATCCGTTTTAGCATGGCTGTTAACCAGGATGAGGTTATGGCGCTTGCGGCTTTAATGACCTATAAATGCGCTATTGTAAATGTTCCTTTTGGCGGTGGTAAAGGTGGTATTAAAATAGACCCAAAAAAATATACTGCTTTCGAACTTGAAAAGATTACACGCCGCTATACCTCCGAATTAATTAAAAAGAATTTCATCGGACCCGGCACTGATGTACCGGCACCTGATTACGGAACAGGCGCGAGAGAGATGGCGTGGATACTTGACACTTACGTGGCCATGCACCCGGGAGAAGTGGATGCGGCAGGGTGTGTAACGGGCAAGCCTGTATCGCAGGGGGGGGTTAGGGGCCGTACGGAAGCTACCGGTATGGGTGTTTTTTTTGGAATAAGGGAGGTTTGTAACATGCCTGATATTATGCAAAAATTAGGTTTAACTATGGGCGTAAAAGGAAAGACTGTAGTAGTACAAGGCTTAGGAAATGTGGGCTATCACACTGCAAAATATTTTAGAGAACATGGCGCAAAAGTTATTGCTATTGCCGAGTGGGAAGGTGCAGTGTATAATGCCGAAGGTTTAGATGAAGAAGAAGTTTTTCAACATAGAAAAGCGAGTGGAACAATATTAAATTTTGCCGGCGGAAGCAACCTTAAATTAACAACCGATGCCCTCGAACTTGAATGTGACATTCTTGTTCCTGCAGCGTTGGAGAATGTAATAGACGGAGGAAATGCGCCCCGCATAAAAGCAAAGATTATAGGTGAAGCTGCCAATGGCCCTTTAACTCCGGAAGCGGATGAGGTTTTTATAACCAAAGGAATATTAGTGGTTCCCGATATGTACCTGAATGCAGGCGGGGTAACCGTAAGTTATTTTGAATGGTTGAAGAACTTAAGTCATGTCCGCTACGGCCGCATGGAAAAACGCTTTACCGAAAACATGAATAAACATATACTTAGCCAGATAGAAGAGCTGACAGAAAAAGAGGTTAGCCCGGGCGAAAAATTATTTATAGAACATGGCGCCGATGAAGTTGATCTTGTTCACAGCGGATTAGAAGAAACCATGATAACAGCAACCCGCGAAATAATGGACATTTGGAAATCAAATCCTGATATACCTGATATGCGCACCGCCGCTTATGTATGTGCTATTAATAAAGTGGCTACCAGTTATGCTGAACTTGGGATATTTCCTTAGAAGATGGGTACAAAAATACAATTGTAAAAGCAATTTACGAGGCTGTATCAACACATAGCCTCTTTTTTATATCTTATCAAAAAGAGTTTTTGAGTGATTATAAAGAGTATTTATTTTAGGATAAACGTATTCTTGCATTAATCTTAATCCATTAAAAATTTCCCTTACTCCCTCGCAACTGTAACACAGGTTATTGGGTTATTAAAGGCAAGACCAATCTATGCTTCTCTCGCCGTTGCAGGTGTTATCACCTGCAACTGTAGCACTGGCTATTGAGTTACTAAGACTAATCTATGCTTTCGTTGTTGATAACACCCAACAACGGCATTGGGATTTCTGTTTAAATATTACTTCCCTTACCTTTCTTTCGTAAAAAGCAAATCTTTATACTTATTATAAAGGAATGATGCTACCAGCAACAAAATACCCAGCATCAATAAAACAATGGTTTTAGAAATGGTAGATAGTGACGACAGATCGTAGAAGAACAATTTTAATAACGTTAATCCAAACAAACACATTCCGCCAATACGCAAATGTTTTTTCTTTCTGATTATTCCTGCAAAAATGAGCGCTAAGGCATACAGTCCGAAAATAATGCTTAAACCTAATTTATATTGGTTAGAATATCCTGCCAAATCCATCCAGTTAATAAACTCGTTACAAATAACACTAAGCAAAGTAAAATTGAATAACAATGAAAAGAACACCAATAAAGGATGAGAGGTGTAGGCTGCTTTAACTTCGCGCCACAAGCTAAGCCATAAAACTGCTAATACTATAAAGCAAAAATAACGAACGAAGATAAGCCACTTCGAAGGTGAGGAGGCAAGTTGTTGCAGGTAGTTATCCCGTAACTTGCCTAATACATACAAACCTTTTATAACCATTACCACATTAACAATTGCCGCAATAAAAAGTAGCAAAGAACGTATATGTGTATTTTTAATCCATTGAGAATTAATCCAAATTAAAACAGCCACATACACACACGAAAAGTTGAGCAACCAAACAGTTCGAAGAAGTTCATAATTGCTGTTAACCCTATAGGTATTGTGTTGCTGAATTAAAACGTCCCATACTAAATGTATCTCATTATAAAAAGTGAGGTAAAGTAAAGACGCAAAAATAACAGGAAGCACTTTAAGGATGAAAGAATGCGTATTACGAGATATGTCGGGCAGTAATGCCTTCCCCGAAATGTAGCTCATATAACCAAAACAGGAGCATACAAACAACGATAACCAGAAATTAAAATTGGCGAAAGGCCGGGTAGTTATCTTAAAAGGAATTCCTCCTAAATAAGGATAAATATTGCTCCAATCCTGTACAAGACTAAGTGAAGCAATAATAACTAAAGGCAAAGCAATTTCTAAATACAATCCACGCTTATTTTTAAAAGCAACATAAAATAAAGTGGTCGCTTCAATAGTCCAAAAAAGCGTTACCCAGCTTCCGTTAAGTTCAATTGGTATAGCTACAGTAATAAACAAAAGGCCGAGACCTAATATAAACTGGAACACGGTTTTATCAGCAAGCTTAATACGATAAATAAAATAACCAGCAAAAAAATGAATAACGGCATTAGCAAGTGTAAACCAGGTAAGTGCCCTTTGAGAAGTAAAGTTTTCGCTGATAAGATAAGTGCCGAGGAAAAAGAAAAACAAAGCATTTAATAGCAGAATACCAACCTCTGTCAACTGGTATGTTTGCTTCTTAAATATCTTATAAGAAAGAAAAGTAGCGTAGAAAGTAAAAAAGTTTATGGTTAAAAAAAATAAACCCGTAGAGAATTTAGAAGCGGTATAATTACCAACAAATTCCCACGATGCATAAATGATCCATGTAAGAAAGAAAGCAGTATGATATAAAAGTTTCCAGTCTTTCTTAAACGATAATACCAGCAAACCAATATTAATAATGGCAATGTAAGTAAATAAAATTGCTGCATTTCCGCTTCTGTCGCCCAGTAAAAAAGGAATTGCATAAGCAGCCACTTGTCCTATAAATGCAATCACTTTTTGGTTATACCACAACGCTACACCTACTGCTGCTGCAGTGGTAAGCACCATCATTGCAAAAGCAGCACTTTGCGGAAACAGATAATAAAAACTAAAAGCGATGTATGTTATAAAGTAAGTAACCGCTAAGCCTCCTCCCATTAATATAGCGCTGAAGTTTTGGTACTTAGGCTTTACCCTCAAAGCAACAAAAAACAATACAACTGCAAAAAGGTAAGAAAATATGATGCGCATTAAAGGGCTTATAAGCTCTTTATCTATGGCATATTTTGCCCCTATAAAAACACCAATAATTGTTATAAGAATTCCTATTTTACTTATCAGGTTTGTGCCAATAAAATCTTCCAGTTCCGGCGTAACATGAAAGGAACTGCTAATGCTTTTTCTTTTATGTGGCAATGGCCCTTGTGCTTTATGCAAAAAGGTAGCTGCCGGTGCTTTATCCTCTTTCACTGAGGACAGATACTCATGCACCTCATTTTCCTGGTTTGAAGGAGATACTGAAGACTGCAATTTTGCTAATTGCCGCTTCAAACCAATCATCTCATTGGTCATTTCTAACTGCCTGCTTCTAAGGTTGTGGAGTTGTTTGCTTAAATCTTCAATCTGCCTTAAAATATCTGTCATACTGTAGGGTTTAAACTAAGCTTTTGATGAACTAAATTTTTAACGGCATTATTTATTAAAGATACGTTTGATACAGCATTTTTTATAATTGCGAAATCAACGAAAGTTGTATATCTGGTTGTAACTTTGAAAGCTGAACAAGCGATTATGAGCGCCGTACCTAAAAAAAAATATACCGTAGAAGAATATTTGCAGATGGAGCTGATTGCACCGTACAAAAGCGAATACTATAACGGAGAAAATTTTTCCTATGGGAGAAATTGAAGGTGATACACCCGATGCAATGGCAGGGGCACTGCCGCCGCCTAACAGAATTTTATCGAACATAATTTTTGAATTTGAGAATAAATTCAGGGCTAACGACTGTAATACTTTTGGCAGCGACCAGCGAATATTTATACCTCAAACGGGCTTATACACTTATCCTGACATATCAATTTTTTGCCCTTGCAATACGAGGATAATATGACCTTAAAGAATCCACTGCTGCTTGTTGAAATTCTATCGAAAGTAACAGAAGGATATAACCGCGGCAGTAAGTTTGAAATGTACCGCTCTATTCCTTCGCTTATTGAATATTTAATGGTTGACAGCCAGCGTGTGCATGCAGAACTTTGGCTTAAAGAAAACTTCAAATGGGTACTGGCTATTGAAACAAATGATGTAAACGAAAGTGTTGAACTAATAAGCGTGGAAAACATTTTTCAATTGAAAGACTTTTATTTTAAAGCCCTGGAGATGATGGAGCAGCAACAAACTCTGTAAAAAGACTTACTTATAAATTTCATCATATTCTTTTTTTCCTTGAAAGCTGCCAAATGTTATTGCATTTATTTGAAGTAAATCCATACCCCTTTTCTTCACAACGCTTGATGAAGAAATGTACTTAACAGGCAAAGAAGAAGCCGTATATTATTGATAAAGCTGTTTATTAAAACGACCGGCTTTTTTATTTGTATCAATTTAACTACTTTAATGTTTTCAAATCCACAATATAAACTTGCCTAACCCACCCATTAGAATATGGAGATTAAACGATTGTTTGATTGTATTGACTCTCAGTTATCCAAATTCCCAAAAACGGATATGCTGGCAGCAAAAGTTGACGGATCATGGAAACCATATAGCACACAAACGGTTCAGGAAATAGTTAATGCATTTAGTGCAGGCTTGCTAAAATTAGGAGTTAGCGGTAACGATATGACAGCAGAAAATGCTGATAAAATTGCTATTATCAGCAACAACCGGCCCGAATGGCTATTTACTGATCTTGCCGTGCAACAGATAGGGGCTATACTTGTGCCGGTCTATCCCACCACCAATCCCATTGAGCTTGAGTTTATTTTAAAAGATGCTAATGCCAAATACATTTTTGTTAGCAGCGACGATCTTTTACATAAAGTAAGAAGCCTTGAAGGCAGAGTGCCTTCTATAAAAAATATTTATACGTTCGATAAGATAGAGGGTGCAGACCACTGGACGAAGGTTACTAATTTAGCAGACGAACCAACTTTTCAGCAGGTACAACAAATAAAACCTACTATTTCTACAGAGCAATTGGCCACCATTATTTATACCAGCGGTACTACGGGTACTCCGAAAGGTGTTATGCTTAGCCATAAAAATATATATTCAAATGTACAATGTTCAAGAGATAGTTTTCCGTTTCCTGATGCACCACAAAGTAAGGTGCTTAGTTTTCTGCCGCTCAATCATATCTTCGAAAAGATGGTTACTTACATTTACCTGTTTAGTGGTATTAGTATTTATTACGCCGAAAGTTTGGAAATGATTGGTGACAATTTAAGAGAAGTTAAACCGGATGGTTTTACAACAGTGCCAAGATTATTGGAAAAGGTTTTTGAAAAGATAATGCAGAAAGGAAACGATCTGACCGGGGTAAAGAGAAAGCTCTTTTATTGGGCAGTTGACCTTGCAGAAAGATACGACAATAATAAGAGCGGAGGCGTTATATACAATATGAAACTAAGCATTGCGAATAAACTTATTTTTAGTAAATGGCGCGAAGCGCTTGGTGGAAACGTAAGCTTTATAATTTCAGGTGGCGCTGCCTGTCCGGTTAATTTGCTGAGGATATTCAATGCTGCAAAAATTCCTGTTTATGAAGGTTATGGCCCTACGGAGAACAGTCCTGTAATTTGCGTAAACCGCAGGCAGGCAAAAAGCGATATGGTGTTTGGAACAGTTGGCCCACCTATAAACGGAATGGAAGTTAAACTTGCAGAAGACGGGGAAATATTGGTAAAGGGCCCAAGCGTTATGGTGGGTTATTATAAACGTCCCGATCTTACCAATGAAGTACTTATAAATGGTTGGCTGCATACAGGCGATATTGGTATATGGGTATCAAAAAGATTTTTAAAGATAACCGACCGGAAAAAAGAACTATTTAAAACCAGCGGTGGAAAATATGTAGCGCCACAGCCAATCGAAAACAAGTTGAAGGAAAGCCCCTTTGTTGAACAGGTAATTGTGGTAGGCGCAGAGAAAAAATTTGTAGGTGCTTTAATTATTCCGTCATTTCCATCTTTGCGGGAATGGATGCGGGCAAATAATATTGAGTTTACATCAGTTGAACAAGCGATTACAGATAAAAAAGTCCTCTCGATGTACCGGGAATTGGTTGAAAGCTTCAATAAATTTTTTAATCATGTAGAGCAAATTAAAAAATTCGAACTCTTGCCCCGCGAGTGGAGTATAGAAACCGGCGAAATGACTCCTAAAATGAGCCTGAAAAGAAAAGTGATCATGGAGAAATATAAAGATGCTATTGAAAGGATTTATTCTTAAGGGAGATTCAGAACCTAATGTATAAACGCTTACTTCAAAACACTCCATTTCAATATTGAGTTTTTTAAAACCCTTTCCCTGGTATGTAATTGATAAACGATTCTAATTTACATTCCTCCCAAACACAAATACTTAATCTCAACATAATCTTCAATACCATATTTACTGCCTTCGCGGCCGATGCCACTTTCTTTAACGCCTCCAAATGGTGCTTCAGCATGAGAAATAATACCTTCGTTTATCCCAACCATTCCATACTCCAATGCTTCAGCAACCCGCCAAACCCGATTGATGTTTTGAGAAAAAAAGTAGGCTGCTAAACCATAATTTGTATTGTTTGCCATTTGTATTGCCTCTTCTTCTGTTTTAAATTTGAAGAGGGCCGATACAGGGCCAAAAATTTCTTCTTCATGCAAATCCATTGTTGCATTGCAATTCTCTATTATAGTTGGCTGAAAGAATAATTCATCTTGTTCATGCCGCTTACCTCCCAGAGTAATTTTTCCTCCTTTACTTATTGCATCCTTCAACAAACGCTCGACTTTTTTCACCGCTTTTTCAGTTATCAAAGGGCCTATCTGAACGCCTTCTTTGATTCCCTCCCCTACCTTCAGATCAGCTACTGCCTTGCTGTATTGCTGCATAAACTGCGGGTAAATATTTTCCTGAACCAGAATGCGATTAGTACAAACACAAGTTTGCCCGGCATTGCGATATTTACTTGCAAGTGTTCCTTTAACAGCCTGCTCAATATCTGCATCATCAAATACTATAGAAGGTGCATTGCCGCCTAGCTCGAAAGAAACTTTTTTTAAGGTTGAAGCACATTGTTCCATCAATAATTTTCCGACTTCGGTAGAGCCGGTGAAAGAAACTTTTTTTACATCAGGATGTTGGGTTAGTACCTTGCCCACCTCTTTTGAGTTGGTTGTTGTAATAACATTAATTACTCCTTCCGGAAAACCTGCTTCCAACGCTAATCGAGTAAGTGCCAAAGCACATAAAGGCGTTTCGGAAGGCGGCTTTACAACTACGGTACATCCTGCTGCTAATGCAGGTGATATTTTACGCGTTATCATAGAGACCGGAAAGTTCCATGGAGTAATGGCAGCTACAACTCCTACCGGTTGCTTTATAGTAATGATACGTTTATTATGGGCAGGAGTAGGAATTACATCTCCATATATTCTTCGCCCTTCTTCTGCAAACCATTCAATAAACGATGCTCCGTATGTTACTTCACCTTTGGCCTCAGCTAATGGTTTTCCCTGTTCGCTGCTCATCAATAAAGCAAAATCATCTGCATTTTCAGTGATAAGGTTAAACCAACGCCTCATAATTAAAGCTCTTTCATAGGCAGTTCTTTTACTCCATTTACAAAATGCTTTTGCAGCAGCATGTATAGCTTGTTCCGTTTCCTCAATATCACCATCAGCCACTGCTATTATTATTTCGCCGGTAGCCGGATTGGTAACATTAAATGTCTTATTCTCCTTAGAATTAATCCAGTTATTATTAATAAAGCATTGGGATTGCAGAAGATTTGAATTTCTCAATTGCATAATTCAAAAATTTATTACAATATGTAAAATCGCACTAATACTATAAGAAAGAGTTACGCCACTAATAAAAAAGGAAATTAAAACCCTATAATAAATCCAAACAGACTAAGAAAAGGGCTGACAGAACTAAAAACGATTATATAATTTCTTCCCTAATATAAAAAAAACGTACTTTTGTAGAAGTGTTTCCCCATTGAAAAACTTTGTTCAATTATCCTGCTTTGCAAAAGCCTAATAATCAAACATACAAGTATAGGTACGATTTTCGACTTGTTTAAGTCAAGATTACAAAAAGTATGAATGAGGTTGCAGAAGCAATAGACAATATTTCCAAACGACGAATTAAATTGCTGATTAAAAGTCCGGTAAAAAGTGCAGAAGCTGTTAATCTTGTTTATGTAAACGATACTCAACCGGGAATTCAAAGAGTAAAAGAAGGAAATTCATTTAAATATTTTTTCGAAGGAAAGGAAATCAAAGACGAGGAAGAATTACTCAGAATTAAAAGATTAGTTATCCCCCCAGCCTGGGAAAATGTGTGGATCTGCCCATTAGAAAACGGACACTTACAAGTTACAGGAATAGACGTACGAAAAAGAAAGCAATACAAGTATCATCCTAACTGGAATGCTTTACGAAATCATACAAAGTTTTATAGGCTTTATGCATTTGGAACTGCTCTTCCCTCGTTACGGGTGAAAATGGAGAAAGATCTTTCACTTCCCGGGCTGCCGCTTCAAAAAGTTTTGGCAACAGTTGTTAGCCTTATGGAACGGACAAATATTCGTATAGGAAACAATTCTTATGAAAAGATATATGGTTCGTATGGCATTACTACTTTAAAAGACAGGCATGTAGAAATTGCCGGAGATTCTATTAAATTTTCTTTTAAAGGAAAGAAAGGAGTTTACCACGATATTAGCTTAAAAAGTAAAAGGCTTGCAGGTATTGTAAAAAAATGCCAGGACATACCTGGAAAAGAGCTTTTCCAATTTATAGATGAAAACAGGCAAAGAAGAACAATAGACTCCGGAATGGTAAATGATTATATCAAAACACTTAGTGGTGGAGATTTTACTGCAAAGGATCTTAGAACGTGGTCGGGTACAACGCAAGCGTTAATGTACTTTAAAGAATTAGGATTAAGCGAGACCCAGGCGGAAACGAAAAGAAATATTGTTGCAGCATTAGATGCGGTTGCAACTTTACTAGGAAATACAAGAACCGTTTGTAAAAAGTATTATGTACATCCATTAATCATATCCTTATATGAAACAAAAACTTTACAGAAATACTCTTCTCAACTGGAAGAACTTGAAACAGATGACAACAAGTCGGGCTTAGCTGACGAAGAAAAACTTTTGCTGAAAATTTTAAAATCAAACTAAAAAAACTTTTAATGAAAGTCTCGAATTATAAATTGCAAAATAAAGGTGCGGCAATAACCGCCCCATCAGTTCCTAATAATTATTCTAATTTGTTTACCTATATTTTTGCTGATGAAGCAAGTAAAAATCTTCATGTTTGCAGCGACCAAAATGATGAATGGATAAGGCAGAGAGATAATGGAAGAACCTTTAATGCTGATGCTTCAATAATTAAAAAGTTAACGCGTGGTAAATGATAAAAAATATTTATTCTACAAGAAACTTTAATAAAAAAACGCCATTCTTTATTGAATGGTGTTTTTTACATAAGTTCCTGTTTTTAACAATCTTAGGACGTTGTAGAACTAACTACTTCTCCCAGCAGAATTTATGTTTATAGTATAAGGTTCTTTATAACGAACAAACGGGTATATTGCAGAGTCTGTCGGTGTATATTTTCTTATCAACGAGATGCCTTTGGATAGTATGCTGCCGGGGTTCTTTCTTTCAAGAGAAGTTATACTGTGATTTAAAATATTTTCAACTGTTCTGTTTAATGATTGTTCAGATAAAACCTCTGTCACTTTTTTTGCAGTAAAGCCAATAACCATACCCAGCGCTGTATTTAGAAGTGTCCTTTGTATTTCGGGTGTTTCTGCAATCTGATTAAACTTATTCTTAAGCATATTCTTCATACGCAGGTTATCCTTTACCTGCTCGTACTCCGATTTCATCTCGCCTTCCTGCTGCTTTATCCTTCGCTGCAAATCATCCATCGTCTGCTTAAGCTCTTTGCTATTGGTAATAGTTCTTTTCACTTCGTTCGTTATAAAAATTTACGAAAAATTAAACCGGTTATAGGCGATTTGAAAATCTTATCACGTGCATAAAATATAACAAGTCCGACGATTGCATAAATTACTGCTAAAATCAAAAAACCCCAAAAAGCTCTTCCTAATAAATCTCCTATTAAAAGGGCAATACCAATATTTAAAACAATAAAGAATATAAAAAATACAATAAACAAAGCAATTCCTAAAGCTATTGCTGTAACTAGAGATGCAGTTTTATCTACCGCTTTAAGTTTGTATAAATCAAGTCGGTTTTTAATATACTCCTTGGATTGACCAAAAAGAGATTCTAGTAAAGTTAAAGTTGCCTGCCTATTCATAGTCTATTTTTATACTCGCCGGACCTGTTATTATAAGTACTGCAAATTAAAATTTATTACTGAAAAGAAGGTCTGTTAGCACCCCCGTTTCCACCTGTACCTGTTGTGCCGCCCATACCTGTACTTCCTGTACCTGTAGTAGAAGAGGCATCAGATTTTAAATTACTTGCAAGGTTGCTTGCTTTTTGCTTACCCTGCTCAATTAAATCAGAAGCACTTTCTTTGGCAGTTTCATACTTATCAGCAACACTGTCAACAAATCCGGAAGCTTTTTCCTTAAGATTACTAGCAAGGTCTTTGCCACCTTCGCTTATTTTTCTTCTTGTTTCAGTACCGCTTTCTGGAGCAAACAAAACTCCTAAAAGAGCTCCTGTTACAGCACCTGCTAATATACCTAATAGAACTTTAGATCCAACATTACTTGAATCTGAATAGTTGTCTGAATCTGATCTTGAGTACATAATCAATTGTTTTAAATGATAAAAAATAATGAATGCATTTGTAATGGTAAGCTTTTAAAAAAACATGCCAACAGAAATAAATATGGTAGCGCGTATAAATTGATGCAGGGCAATTAGTTATGGGTTTAATTGGGGAATATTTTTCACAGAGAAAATAATGAAAATTAAAAAAAACCGGCACGCAAAACAGCATTAATAAATGCAGTGGCATATCTTTTTCACTGATAGTACGTTTATGACAAATAATTGCTCAAGATTTCAACCATTAAATTGAAAAAGAAAAAAGATTTAAAGTTGTAGTATTTCATCTTTCCAGAAATGATTAAAATACATAAGATCTTCAACATAAACAAGATATTACAAACAGCACGGGAAACAGATTCTTTAGTAAAACAGCTGTAATTATTTATTAATAAAACTATCTATTTTGAACTACACAGGAATTATTGGTTTTGTTGCAGGCATATTTACTGCTTGCTCTTTGTTACCACAGTTAATTAAGATTATTAAAGAAAAAAAAGTTCAAGACCTTTCTATCGGTATGTTTATTACTTTAATGGTAGGTTTGGGATTATGGATAACCTATGGAGTCTTAAAAAAAGATGTACCTATTATCGTTACAAATGTTTTTTCTCTACTCTTAAACATTTCGATATTAATTCTTCGTTTTAAATACAGCAAAAATTAATAGTACTGGCACTACTTTTATACTTACAATATTCTAAAAGATAATCTTAAAGAATTACTTTTAATAACAAAAAAACAGAACGACATGATAAAAAATTCATTAATAGCACTTCTTCTTATAACGGTATCAACTACATTTGTAGGGTGCGAAGTATTTGGCGATGTTTTTAAAGCAGGTATGTGGATAGGAGTTATAGTTGTTGTTGCTATTATTGCTTTAGTTCTTTGGCTGCTACGAAAAATGAGGAAATAGTTCTTATCTTTTATATGTTTATTTTTTAATTCAGAGAGATTAGTTCTCCGGCTGCATTGCTGTACCTTTTGCTAAAGCTTGATGCTTTAATAAGTTGTAGTGGAATTATTGTTACCACAAATTTCTTCACTCCTGCATTCTTACAATACGCTTATAAACATTAAAAATCACCGCTTTTAAATTTTCTGTAAATTGAGGTGCATTTTTTTTTACTTTTTTTTAACGTATTTGTAATTATTCAGGCTGTTATTTACGCATCTAAAGTTCATAAGGTATATATGGAACAAACTAATAATACTACTTCTACCCTGCCAAAACGATCTCTTGGGGCAAAAATAGGCCGGGGTTTAGCAATCTTTCTTCTCTCAATTATAATGCTGGTTGTTTTAGTCTTAATACTAATTCAAACCGCCCCAGTACAAAATTTTGGGCGCAAAAAAATAGTTTCATTTCTGCAGAATAAATTAAAAACCCCTATTGAAATAAATAGACTCGATATTGATTTTCCTAAAAAACTGGTACTGGAAGGAGTTTATATTGAAGACAAAACCAAAGACACTCTTTTAGCAGGTAAGGAGATTAAAGTTGATATTGACATGTTTAAGCTGGTAAAAGGCGAAATTCAAATTAACGAGATTAACCTTAACGGCATTACAGCTAAAATTAAAAGGCAACTGCCTGATACTGTTTTTAACTATCAGTTTATTATAGATGCTTTTGCCTCGCCCAGTTCCTCTCCTTCAAAAAAAGATACTGCTGCTGAGCTTAAAATGGCGATAAATAAAATAATAGTTGATAAAACAAGGTTTGTATATGTTGATGTAATTACCGGTAATGATGTTGACGTTTATTTAAACCATTTTGATACACGTATAAACACTTTCGATCCTACCCATCTCAGGTACGATGTGCCCCATATTGTATTGAATGGTGTGCGGGGCAGAGTTAGTCAAACAAGGCCGGTGACGATAACGGCAGTTAATACCAACCCCGATTCAACAGTTAAAAAAGAAACCCCTTCTTATTTCAATTTTACAAACAAAGAAACTCTTGTAAGCGATATAGACCTTAGCTATAGAAACGATGTTTCCGCAATGGCAACACGCATACAATTAAAAGACCTAAACCTTTACCCCCACAGTATTGATCTTAAAAATTCGATCGTTGCCATTGATAAAGTTGAATTAAACGGTTTAATTGGCAATTTAAGTATGGGCACTACAGCCGATACTAAGGTTGTAACAATTACCAATCAAAATAAGCAGGAAGTAGCTGTTGAGTACCTGCCCTGGCGTGTTACTGTTGATGCTATAAAATTAAATAATAATAACTTTAAATTCGATGATAATACCAAAAGACCTGCACCAAGAGGTATGGACTATGCCCACATGGACCTAAAAAACCTTACGCTTCATGCAAATAATTTTCTGTTTCATAACGATACCATTGCAGCTAATATTGTTCGGGGAAATATGACTGAGAAAAGTGGTTTTGTTTTAAATAAATTTCAAATCGATTTTCAATATACAAGTCATGGCGCCTCTCTTCAAAACATATTAATTCAAACTCCAGGGTCAGAAATAAAACGAAGCGCTATTATCAGCTATCCATCTCTTGCAGCTATACAAAAGCAAATGGGTTTGCTTAACATGGATATAAATATTGATAACAGTTACATACAGGTAAAAGATATTCTAACTTTTGTTCCGGCACTTGCTTCTCAGGCTGCATTCAAAAATCAAAATAGCAAATTATATATTACCAGCAGGGTAAAAGGCAGCTTAAGTAAACTGGTAATAGATAAGTTTCTGTTAAAGGGGCTTCAAAGTACCAATGTTGATATCTCAGGCTTAGTAAACAATGCTACCGATCCTAAAACGGTAAGTGGCGATCTTAATATCAGGAAATTAAATACAAGCGTTGGAGATATACTAACCTTTGCGCCTCAGCTTGCCTCGCAACCTGCATTTAAAAATCCAAATACTAAATTGTATGCTAATGGCCGGTTACGAGGCGGTATGAACAGAGTAGTAATTGACAAGTTTCAGTTTAAAGGATTTGAAAATACAAACATTGATATTTCGGGAGTTGTAAGTAATGCAACTGATCCTAAAAATGTGAACGGAGATTTAAACATTAGGCGATTGAGTACAAGCAGAGGCGACATATTAACCTTCGCCCCAGCCGGCAGCATTCCAAAAACCATTACTATACCGCAAATGATGTCTTTGAATGGCGTAGTTAAGGGCGGAATGAAAAGCGCTTATGCAAACCTTAATTTAAACACCTCTTTAGGCAATGCGAAAGTTGACGGAACAATAAGCAACCCTACCGACAAGTTCAATGCAAAGTATAAGGCTAAGGTTTCAACTTCGGGACTGAACGTTGGCGCTATTATACAGCAACCGCAAAATGTAGGCGCTATTTCAGCAAGCTTCACAGTAAACGGGCGTGGCTTCGATCCTGAAAAAGCAAATGCAACAGTAAAAGGTGTAGTGTATTCGGCACAGGTGCAAAAATATACTTACACTAACTTAAGCTTAGATGGTTCGATGGCGCAGCAACGATTTAAAGTAAATGCAGCTATGCAGGACCCTAATATTCATTTTGCAGTGAATGCTGAAGGGGATATGGCAGGGGATATGCCTGGCTTTATTGTAAACGCAGATATTGACAGCATTAAAACACAACCCTTACACTTAACTCCTGATGCAATTGTATATCACGGTAAAATTCAGGCAAACTTTCCACAGTTTAATTTAGACGCATTAAACGGAGACATATTAGTTACCAATTCACTACTGGTAATGAATGGGCAACGAATTGCATTAGATTCAGTTTCTGTTGTTGCCAGCCAGGTAAATAACCAACAGGTTATTGCGCTTAAAAGTGATTTTGCAAATGCCCAGATACAAGGCCAATACAAACTGCAGCAGTTAGGCGATGTTTTTATGCAGGCCATACAGCCTTATTATGCAATCAATACAACGGGGAAGCCTGTTACTGTAGATCCTTACAATTTTGCTATCAATGCATCAGTGGTGGATCATCCAACACTTCATGTATTTATGCCCGACCTTAAAACACTCGAGCCCATAGCAATCAATGCTAAGTTTTCGAGCAGCGAAGGCATTAATGCAAAAGTAACTTCGCCACGTATTGTTTATGGCACAAACACTATTGATAATTTTACATTAGATGCCGTTGGAACTGATAATGCATTAAACATAACCAGCAACATTGCACAAGTATCAAGCGGAACCAGCATAGCCTTATATGGAACAAACCTTAATGCAACTCTTGCCAATAACAAAATAAATTTTGGTCTGTCAGTTAAAGATAAAAGCTTAAAAACGAAATACCGGTTGGCAGGCTTACTATCGCAGGAACCAAATAACAACTTCAGTTTTTCTTTAAGGCCCGATAGCTTAATGCTTAATTACGATCCCTGGAGTATAAATGCCGATAACCTTATCCGCTTTGGCTCTACCGCTGTTAATGCAAATAACTTCAACCTTGCAAAAGGCGATCAGCATTTAATTATTAACAGCCATAATACAAACGCAAACAGCCCTATGGAAGTTAGGTTTGCCAACTTTAAACTGGCTACTTTAACTGCCTTTGCACAAACAGACAGCCTTCTTGCAGATGGAACATTAAATGGAAATATTGTTTTAAAAGACCTGCTTGGCCAGCCCAACTTTACAACCGACCTTACCATTAACAACCTTGCAATTAATAAGGATACAATTGGCGATGTAAATGCCAAAGTAAACAACAATACGGCGAATACTTTTGCAACAAACGTTACCATCACCGGTCGCGGAAATGATGTTGCACTCACCGGCAACTATTATATGAAACCGCAGAACAACAGCAATATGGACCTTAACCTTGCCATAAGAGCGCTGCAATTAAATACAATCGAAGGAGCAACAATGGGCACCATAAGAGATGCGAAAGGTTACTTAGCAGGTAATGTAAAAATTGGTGGAACAGCAGCATCGCCGGATATTGACGGAAAAATCAATTTTAACCAAACTAGCTTTGTTGTTGCCATGCTGAACAACGAATTTAAAATTGATAATTCAGCTATTGTAGCTATAGATAATAAAGGTTTCAGGTTCAATACTTTTACAATCAAAGATTCAGCAGATAACAGTTTGGTTATTGACGGGGCAGCCAGTACAGCAAACTTTATGAATTATCAGTTTGATATGACTGTAAAGGCAAAAAATTTCAGAGCACTCAATACAACTAAAAAAGATAATCCTTTGTACTATGGCAAGCTTTATTTCAACAGTAATTTAAGCATAAAAGGCACTGAAGCTGCACCAATAGTTGACGGCAACGTAAGAATAAATGAAGATACAAGGCTTACTGTGGTATTACCACAAGCCGAACCTGGTGTTGTGGACAGGCAAGGGGTAATTGAGTTTGTAGATATGGATGCACCGGGAAATGATTCATTATTTAAATATGCCTTAGCTAAGTACGACTCTTCCTTTAATAAATCGGCCATCACAGGCTTCGATATTACGGCTAATATAGAAGTGGTGAAGGAAGCAGTATTTAATATTGTAGTAGACGAAGGCAATGGCGACTTTTTAAATCTGCAGGGTCAAGCTTTATTAAACGGCGGTATTGACCCAAGTGGTAAAATTACCTTAACGGGTAATTATGTGCTCGACAAGGGTGGGTACGAACTTTCATTCAACTTCATCCATCGTAAGTTTGACATGCAAAAAGGAAGCACTATAACATGGACAGGAGAACCAACAACAGCCAATCTTGATGTAACCGCTGTATATGTAGCCAATACTTCTGCCATTGATCTTGTGGGCGATCAGTTATCAGATAATGAGAAAGGTTATTACATGCAAAAGCTACCTTTCCAGGTAAGATTAATGGTAAAAGGCGAATTACTGAAACCGGATCTTACTTTTGATATTGCATTGCCAACTGAAAATAATGCAAGAGTTAGAAGCGATATTGTTGAGACAGTAAATTTGAGGTTAGAACAACTTAAAGAAGAACCTTCAGAACTAAATAAGCAGGTATTTGCTCTGCTGCTATTAAACAGATTCGTTGGAGAAAATCCGTTTCAAAGCAGCGGAGGCGGTTTTAATGCAGGCGTTTATGCAAGGCAAAGTGTAAGTAAAATATTAACCGAACAACTTAACAAGTTAGCCACCGATCTTATTGCCGGTGTTGATATAACCTTTGATGTAAACTCGACAGAAGACTATTCAACAGGCAGCATGCAAAACAGAACCGACTTTAATGTTGCTTTATCCAAACGCCTTCTTAACGACAGGTTGAAAGTAACAGTAGGAAGTAATTTTGAGCTTGAAGGTCCGCAAAGAGCCAATCAAAATTCAAGCGGTGCAATAGGTAACCTTGCAATTGACTATAATCTTACTAAAGACGGACGATACCTTTTAAGGGCATATCGCAAAAATGAAGACGAAGGAATTATAGAAGGGTATGTGGTA
>JAABUN010003372.1_pt1 | contig 24908 bp, 22 predicted proteins | sample 5559311 | NCBI WGS metagenome assembly JAABUN01 (sample SAMN10711877, study PRJNA513370) | rock metagenome | isolation source: Antarctica rocks | place: Antarctica: Victoria Land, Siegfried Peak sud
GAAACAATGACTTTTGCCTGTTCGATAGCCTTTTTCCAACTCCGCCCGTTGTTTGGCGGTCAATTCGATTATTTTTGTTTTACCCATCTCAACAAATAGTCTAACCTATTTCTGTTGGGGTGCTTATATTATTAAAACTGAGTAATTTTGTGCATATAAATTTTCGCATTATGTGATAAAAACTATGTTTCGACGTATGGAATTTCTTTCTCTACCAATGATGCTTGTTCTGATTGGCGCAATTGCTAGTGCAGTTGGTGGTTTTCTTGCTACTTTTAGACAAGGTGAAGAGCAGCGTAAATCGGCACAAGAACAACTTAAGTATGCAAATGAGAGAGTCGAGTTTGAAAAGGACTTGAGAGCTAAAAGCGAAGAAATTGCAGAGTTAAATAGAACTATTGCTGCTTCAGTTATTGGTGGGGATAGCTTCTGTTATGTGACGTTGGCATCCGCAAATCAAAAAGGTGCTTTTGTTACTGTAGTTCATCAGGGTAAATATCCTTTATATGATGTTAGAATTCGGATGGTTGAACTTGATGCCTTTGAAAAGAATTTTGAGAAATCTCCGAATTCTACTTTTGATGATGTTGAAAAGGCATTAATAAGTCTGGATGTTGGCAATATGTCACCAGGCGTTTCAAATATAATGCGTGGAATTTCTTTTTCCAATCCTAACAAAATCGGATACAACATTTCTATATTTGCTAGGAACGGCTCTTTTACTGATAATCCTTAGGATGCAGAATGTAAAAGGTTTCTGGAGGTCTGCAATTAGAGTTATGAGAGATAAATATTCAGATGAGAATCCTAATTCTCCACCAGAAATTATTCTGGAGAGAATTCACCCCGATTTTCCAAGAAATAAAGATGGTGAAGTAAATTGGGAATAAAATTTGTATTATATTTCTCGGTCGCAAAATCCTCATTTTCAATTAAAAATGTCAGAACAGCAGCAAATTTCAAATTCTTCCGATTGGTTTGAGGCAGCAATCGCAGACGAAGAACCCTCGCGTCTTAGCGGAATCGTCTTTTCTCTGCTCTGCGCGATACCGATTTTTTCGGCAATCGCTTTCGGCGCAAATGACGCTTGGGCTTTAGGTTTGCTTTCCATTTTTTTGTTTTTGACTGCGGCTTTTTGGCTAACTGATGCGTGGTTAAAAAAAGAGTTGTGCTTTAGTTCCTCCGCCATACAGATACCTTTGGCGGGACTGATTTTGATTGGCATAATTCAGCTTTTACCGCTTCGCGGCACGAGTATATCGGGCGAGCTGCTGTCAGTTCCGGCAACGAGTTCGCTCTCGATCGCGCCGTATCCGACGCGGTTCGCCGTCGCTCAACTGCTAATCTATTTCATATTTTTTGCCGCCGCGCTCGCTTTTATTAATAATCAAAAACGTCTGCGAAAAGTTGTCTTTGTCATCATCATCTTCGGCTCGCTGATGGCGTTTTTCGGTATTTTGCAGCGTCTTGCCAATACGGATGCGATTTACGGTCTGCGTCCGTCGCCGCAAGCCCTTCCGTTCGCGTCATTTATCAACCAGCATCATTTTGCCGCGTTTATGGAAATGACCATCGGTGTTACGCTCGCGCTCATTTTCGGACAGGCGACAAAAAAAGACAAGCAAATCCTTTTGATTATCGCCGCTGTCGTGATGGGAATTGCCATACTATTGACAGGCTCGCGCGGCGGACTAATAAGTTTACTGGGAGTCATCGGATTTCTCGTGACGGCAAATCTGCTCGGGAAAACGAAAAGCGGCGCAAATTCCGGCGAAGAAAACAAGAAAAACTTTCGCCGCAGTTTTGCATTTGTCGCAGGCGGTTTGGCACTGATGCTGGTTTTGTTCGGCGCGGTTTTGCTGCTCGGCGGCGACGAGTCCTTGCTCAGAGGAATCGGTCTACAGGCAAATCAGGTGGACATCAGCACAGGTAGAAGTCATTTTTGGCAGATTGCTTTGAAAATTTTTCTTGCTTATCCGATTTTAGGTTCGGGACTCGATTCATTCGGCACGGCTTTTACCAACTACGACACCTGGAACGGCAGCTTTCGCGTCGAACAGACGCATAACGATTATTTGCAGATTTTGGCAGATGCGGGAATTGTGGGATTTGCGTGCATCGCGGGATTTATTTTTCTGCTTTTCAAGCAGAGCCTGCAAATTATCGGCACGGCGAGCGACAACTTTCGGCGCAACGCGGCAATCGGCGCGTTAGCCGGTTGTTTCGGGGTTTTAGTTCACAGCTTTTTCGATTTTCCGCTTCGCACGACCGCCAACGCATTCTTTTTTCTGCTGCTTGTCGTTATCGCCACGGCTTCGATTTATTATCCGAAATCTTACCGCAACGAACGACGGTAAGCGCGTGAAATTTTATCGGTCGGGGACTACATTAACCGAACCGTTTTCAAAAAACAAACGCATAATCCAGACATTTGATTTGTTCGGATTAAACTCGATTTTTTTCAAAACTCCGCTCAGAACGACTGCTTTTCCGATGCTTTCCGTAATGCTGAAATTTTCCTTCAGCCTGAGATATTCAAACGAGTGAATCGCCGTTCCAGCCTGACTCGTTGCCGTTACGCGCAAAACATTTTCCTGCTGCTTTGAGCGGCAGACGTAATTCAATTTGCCTTCGCAATCGTCCGAAATTTCGCGGCTCGGCATAAAAAATTCCTTTTCCAAAAATCCGTTTGCCGCTTTTTCGAGTTCGATACGCGCTTTTGCCTCTTCCGGCTTTTTGCCTGCAAGCGACGCTTCGACAATTTTTCCCGTCAAAGCATAGAGAAGAATATAACGCAGCCGCGCAATTTGCTTTTTGTCGTTTTCAGTTTTGATTTTCGTCAAATATCCGCCTGCCAGCGACGCGCTCTTTTCCCAATTTTCAGCTTGGACGGCATCAATTAAAATTCTCCAATCGGCATCGGGAATTTCCGCAATCGGTTGAATTTGCGTTTGTTTTGAAGCGTTTGATTTAACAGGCGTTTTGCTTTTTTGGGAAAAACAAACGATCGTCGAAAGACAAAATAAAATCACTAAAAGAACGACTTTTTTCATAAAGCGAGTTTAGCGGACTTTTACCAATACATTTTTTTTGCCGCACGGCGCGTCGAACGTAACTGTGTAGACGCCTTTGTTTGAACTGATTGATTTGACGACGAAAAACGCCCGTCCGGACTGCGCTCCGATGTCAGGTTCGAGCGCGACTTCGATGTCATTCGGGCTGCCAGACGAAGCGGTGAGTTCTTTCAAATCGCCTGCCTCTTCAAACCCGACCAGAATTCCCAGATTTCCGCCGCCGTTTATCAACGAGATGTTTTCCTGGCTGACGATTATTTTACATTGCGCGATTTCTTCGCCCTGCAAGTCGGGTTTTTTTTCAGGCGCAACACGCTGTCTTACTGTTCTCGACTCAGCCTTCTCACCGAGCGGTTTTTCTTCGGTTACGTTTTCATCGAATTTGACTTCCGGTTTTGCGGTTTCGGATTTTGGAACGGTAATGACAATCGGCTCGAACAACGGTTTTGAAGGTTTATCGGATTTTGTTTCGGGATTTTGATTTTCAATTATCGGTTTCCTTTCCGTATTCGATTCAGCCGGCAAAACAGCGGGAGAAATTTCCGTTTTTAGTTCAGGTGTCGGTTTTTTTTCCGCTTCAACTTGAGCAACTTGTTCAGCAGTCGGACTCGGCGAAGGTTCGGGCGTTGCTTTTATTTCTGGTGTCGCTTTTACTTCCGGTGTCGGTTCGAGCGTTGCTTTTACTTCCGGCGTTGACTTTATTTCCGGTGTCGGCGAAGTTTGAGCGACCGGAATTCCATCGGGAATTTTCTCTGTCGAATTTTGAGCAATAATTTTTGATTGTTCGGGCTGTGAAGTCGGTTCAACGCTTGCCGTTATCGGTTTTGCGCCGATTTTTTGGTCTAAACCTTCGAGGCTGCCGTTGAATTTTTGATACACCGATTCGATAACGATTCGTTTTGCGGCATCAGGCTCGGCGTTTGTATAGCTTTTGATATAAGCGTCGAGTGCTTCTTTTGATTTTCCGGCGGCGTCGAGTGCCGTGCCGAGCCGCCAGAGACTTCCGCGCCACCACGCGCTTTTTTCGGGCAAAACACTGACGGCGCGTTTCAAACGGATGACGGCTTCGCCTGTTTTACCTTGCTGGTAAAGCGTCCAACCGCTGATTTCCTCGATTCTGCCGCGTAAGATGTTCAAAAGCGTTTGGCGCGGAACGTCCGGGACAATAACCAACTGACCACGAATCATAGCAATCCGGCGACTGTCGTAAAGCTCGTCGGCTAAAATCGCCGCCGCAGGATTTGCCGCATCTAACGCCGAATCAACTCCGCCGACCGCGGCTTTCGTCAATTCCAAAACCTTCGGCAAAGCCTTTTTATTTTCAAGGAGTTGGTTGGCGACAAAGATTTGGCGATGCGCTTTCATTTTGTCGTCGCCTTTGACAAATTCGTCTGCCGCTTCCGAAACAGCGTATTCGCTCGCGTCCGCCGATTCGAGTTTTTGTGAAAACTCCAGCAGAGATTTAATTTTGTCGGCGTTTTCGGAACTGTCTGCCGCGAGCGGCTCGAAAATACTTGCGCGGCGTTCAAGCGAGAGCAACTCGATAAAATTTTTCGCTTCGACCGAAACGCGACCGCCAAGCCGCGTTTGCAGAAGACCTTCTTTGACTGCGAAACTTTTTTTCAGTTCTTCGGCGGCTTCGCGGTAAAAACCGGCGGCTAATCTGACGGACGCGATTTCATAATCGAGTGTCGGAAAATTTCCGTATTGTCTTGCCGTCAGCAAAGCCTTTTCCGCATCGAGCGGACGTTTTTGCAGCAGAAGTCCACGCGCCAAGGCAACATACGCCCAAGTGTAACGCGGCTCGACCGCGACCGCTTTTTGCGCCAGTTCGACCGCTTTCGCGCCGTCTTCGCGCGCCGCATACCAATACGCCGCGCCGACCAGCAGCGGCAGATTATTCGGATTTTGCGCGAGCGATTTTTCCGTTTCCGCTTCGGCTTCAGTTTTTTTATCGGCATCGAAAAGCGAGAGTGCCAGACCTGTCTGCGCCGCCGCATCCGATTCGTCCTTCGCCAAAATTTCACGATACAGCCGGATTGCCTCGTCGGTTTTGCCGGTAGCGCGTTTCATTTCCGCCAAACTCCTTTTGGAAACCGTCGAATTCGCATCGAGTTCCAGTGCTTTGGCGTAAGCATTTGCCGCTTCTTCCAATTGAAAATTCAAACGACTGGCAAGTCCCAAAGTTTGATACGCGGCAGGCAGATTCGGATTTATGGCAATAGCTTTGTCGGCAAGCCTTCGAGCTTCGGCGGCATTTTCCGTTCCGATGTAAAAGGTTGCCAGACCGAGAAGCTGATTGGCATTGCCTTCGACTTTTTGCTCAATCAATCGAGCGACTTCAATTGCCTTTACCTGTTGTCCCCGAAAAAAAAGATTGGTTGGAATTTGCAGGAGAATTTCGGTAAAAAGTTTGTCGGAAACAGGTGTCGGCGCGTCTTTAACGGCAAGCGTGAAAAGCTCGATTCCGCTTGCCGTATCGCTCAGGCGCAATTTTTCGTCGGCGATTTCGGCGCGCGCGCTGACAACGAGTTCCAAAGCGCGAGTTTTTTCGTTCGACTTGGGAAAATTTTCGACGAATTTCTGTAAAGCTGTAATTCTTTCCGCCGCACTCTTTTGATTAACGGTTTTTTCAAATTCATCCTTTTCATTGCCGATATTGGCAACAGCTGTCTTGGCGGGACTTTCAGTTCTTTTCGTCGGTTTTGGTTTTTGCGCGAAAGTTGTAAGCGAAAATAAAATTAAAAAAAATAAAACTGCTGATTTCTTCATAAAAATTTTGGTATCTAAGTATTCCGTTTATATTTTCAAAATAATATCACGAAATTGCATTTATCATCGGGCGGTCTTATGCTCGAAACATGAATGAACTCGACGAAGTATGGACGCGAATGATAAATGAAGCACTCGAAAAGGCGCGTGCCGAAGGACGCGGCGATGTCGCCGAATATCTTACGCTGAAGGCGACAAATGATAAAATTCGCGCAGCGAGCGTCGAATGGCTGTTCGATTCGATGCTGGAAATTGCCGCGTTTGCTAATCGAAACAATGCGGGCGTAACAATTGAAAATGAAAATTCGCATCAATTCGCGTTCAAAAATGCGAATCTTGTCGGCTCGCTTTTGCGCTTTCGTCAAGGCGTAAGATGTCTGACCGCCGAAGCAGGTTGGACACGCGCTCCGAACGACGGTTTTATGCGCGGCGGCGCGCTTGCCATCGCGCGAATCTCGCATTTCGGCATTTCCAGACACAACACCGAACTTCTTTTAATCAAATTAAATGATTTGCCAAATTGGTTTTCCGTTGACGAAAACGGGAAAAAGGATTTATTCGACTCAAGGCATTTAAATCAACATTTTCGAGTGTTTTTTGGGGAATTATAATGCAACAAAGCTAAATAAAATTAACTATAGATGAACACAGATAAACACGGATTTTTCTGCAATTTCAAATTTCAAATTTGAAATCTTACCTTCGTATTTGTGTGAATCTGTGTTTATCTGTGGTTAAATTATTTCTAATTTTTACGGAGAAAAAATTTGTCGGAAAAAATCTACCGCGATTCGGTTCACAATATTATTCGGCTTGAAACCGACTGCGACGCGGGCAATCTGCTTGTTCGCTTGATTGACACGGCGGAATTTCAGCGTCTGCGCCGCATTAAACAGCTTGGACTCGCGCTTTTTGCGTATCAGGCGGCGGAACATTCGCGTTTTACGCATAGCTTGGGCGCGTTGCATTTGGCGACCAGAACTTTAGACAAACTGAGCGCGAAATACGAAATTTCCGAAGAAGCCAAAATCGCCGTGCGCGTTGCCGCGCTTTTGCACGACATCGGACACGGCGCGTTTTCGCACGTCATCGAAACGATTCTCCGATTTCATCACGAGCAATTTACGATTGAAGCGGTTTTAAGCGAAGAAACGGAAGTTGGACAAGTTCTGCGCGAATTTTCTCCGAAACTTGCGGAAAACGTCGCCGACATTATTCGCGGAAACTTTCGCCCGATGGCTTTGGCGCAGCTTGTTTCATCGCAGCTCGACGTTGACCGAATGGATTATCTGCTGCGCGATAGTTTAATGACCGGCGCGAAATACGGCATTTACGATATTGAATGGATTATCAAATCGCTCGAAATTGATGAAGAAAATGACCGCCTGTATGTTTCGGCACGCGGAATTTTTGCCGTCGAAGATTATCTGCAAGCCAGATATTATATGTTTCGCCAGGTTTATTTTCATCGCACGCTGCGCTCGGCGGAAACGGTTTTGCGGTCGCTTCTGCGTCGCGCTCTGGAACTTTTTCAAGCGGGAAAAAATGTCTGGTTTGCACGAGGGACACCGTTTGAGAAAATTCTGAAAGGCGAAAAATTATCATTAAAAGAGCATCTCGAATTAGACGACGCGGATGTAATGTTTCACATCAAACAATGGCAAAACGCGGACGATAAAATTTTGTCGGATTTATCGAAGCGATTTCTTAATCGAAAACTTTTCAAAATCTTCGACCTCGATATGCCGGAAAACGAACGGCGAGAGTTTTTAGATGAATCACGAAAATTAGTTGAAAAAGCCGGATTTGATTCTGATTATTATTTTATCGAAGACCGCGCCGGCGACGCGGCATATAATTTTTACACGACGGCGGAAAACGACCCGAAAAATCTGATTTACGTCGAAGAAGGTTTTTCCCGTCCGCAAATCAAGGAAATTTCTGAAGTCAGCGCGGCGGTGCGAGGTTTGCAAAAAAGTTATCAAATGCACCGCGTTTGTTTTCCGCCCGAACTTAAAAAAGAAATTTCGCGTCTCTACCACAATCAGGAAAATTTTTAACCGTCCCGCTTCGCGTGAACACTGATTCACACAGATTTTTTCAGTTACAAATTACGAATTATGAGAATCAAATTCTTATCCGTGTTTATCTGTGTTCATCTGTGGTTAATTATCTTTTTGTTTTCTTCAAACTGCTCATTACTTACTGCTTCCGCGCAATCGAAAATCGCCGTTCTCGTTCCCGAAAAAAACGCGCAAAGTCAAATTTTTGCAGAAAAAATTGAATCTTCGCTTTCAAAAAATTTCAAAATTTTAGACGCTTCTCTGAGCGAAACCGCATATCGCTCGGCAAAATACGAAAAGCCTTTTAATCTGTCGCTCAAAGAATCAAAAAACATCGGCGCGGCAATCGGCTGCGATTATTTTTTGCTTGTCAAAGCCGACACACTGCGGCGTTATTCGTTTGAAAAAAAAGAGTTTTACGAATCCTTCGCCGTTGTTTATACAGTTAGCTCGCGCACCGGACGGCTCGTTTTTTGGAAATTGATAAACAGTGAAGCTGAAACCGTAGAAAAATCGGAAAAGAAATTATTTGATTCGATAAACGACTTATCGGCAGAGCTTTCCGACAAGCTGAAACTCGCCGCTAAAGAAGAATTAAGCGAAAAAAACGCTGCGAAATTAGAGGAATTGCCCGCAGAAAATTCGCCGGAAGCGAAAAATTTTCGTCCGCCTTTGCCTTATAAACGCATAAAACCCGAATATACAAAAATCGCCAATCTTTACAGCGTCGAAGCGACGGTTGACGTTGAAATTGACGTTGACGAAAACGGTAAAATTCTAAAAACGGAAATTGTGCGCTGGGCTGGTTTCGGTCTTGATGAATCTGTTACTGAGACTATCGGTAAAATGCAGTGGCGAGCGGCTTCGCGTGATGGTAAAACTTTATCGCTTCGAGTTTTGTTGCGATATAACTTTAAGAAAATTGAAGATGAGGAAAAGTAAAATACAGAATTTACGGTTTGCTGACATTCTTGTTTTTATGACAAAACTCGCTTCTAAAATTTTACACGTCAATTCATAAACAAGCATTTATCTTGTTTATCCTGTCTATTCCGTTAAAATTCTCTTTAATTTATATTTACGTTAAAATCTCACTTGCCGCGCGGATTCCGTGATAAAACGCTTCTTCAAAAAGCGCGATGCCGCTCAAATCAGAATGCGCGAAATGAATGTTTCGATACGGCTTTCGCGCTTGTTCGCGCGCGCCGTTCCAGAGAAAATTCGGGCGTGGCGAAACCATCGCGTGTCCCCAGCGCATAATATCAATCTTTTCGGTCAATTCGTAAATATCGGCGTGAGCGCGTGATAAATCCGTCAAAACAATGTCGGCTAAATCGCGCCAATTCAAACCGAAAAGTTTCGACCGCGCATTTTCCTCGCCGCACATCGGATAATAATATGTCAAAACGGTCGCGCCATAATCAATGCCTTTCTGATGTGTCGCGTTGACATAGCCGAGCGACGGGCTTTCATACAAAACATTGTCCCAAGCAAGCGGAAAATCTTTTGCAAATCGTGCTTTCGGACGGTCTTTCAAAAACAAATTCGCCACAAACCAGGCGTTGTGTTCAAATTCTTTCACAAATTCCGGCGTGTTTTGCCGGAAATCTGGAATCAGATATTTTGCCGTGAAAATCGGCGCGGCAAAAACAGCTTTTTCACAATGGAAACCTTTTAATTCATTCGTTTCCGTGTTCAGACAAACGACATCAACGCCGTTTTCATGCGGAATAATTTCGAGCGCGATTGTTTTAAGTTTGGTTTTATCTTTTACTTTGTCGTGCAGATAATTTACAAATCTGCCGTTGCCTTCGGGAAAAGTGATGAAAGACTGCGATTCTTCGCCGCTTTTTCTGACGCGCGAGCAGAAATAAAAAAGTCCAGCCCAAGCCGAAGTTTGTTCGAGCTTTAAGCCATAATCATCGCGTGTCGCGTAGTCGCAATACCAAAATAATCTTTCGGAAGTAAAACCTTTTTGTCTTAAAAAATCAGCGAAAGAAATTTTATCAAGACTGGTTACTTCCGCGTCCGTCGAACAATTTGCAATCGGTAAAGTGAAAGCGCGTCTTCCTTGTTTGTCGCGCCAATTTACCCAAAAATCAATCTGTTTTTGAAACTCCGCGAGCTGAAATTTGTCGTTGTCACTCGCGCCCGCGTTCAAATACAAACCTTCATACCAGCGACCTTTGTAAAAAACTCTTTCTTCGGGTTCACGGCAGAGAAATTGTTCTTTGACGATAATCTCGCCGTTTTGATTTTTGCCTTCGGTGAGATTCATTTCATCGAGCAGGGAAATGAGTTCGATGTTTTCCTGAAACGGAACGGGCAAATAATGAGCGCCCCAAGGATATGAAATTAAATTTGATGTTCCGCTTCGCGCCGTTCCGCCGATTTTATTTTCCAATTCTAATAAAACAAAATCGTTGAAATTATCTTTTTGAAATCTCCAGGCAGTTGAAAGACCAGCCGCGCCTCCGCCGATGATTGCAACTTTCACCGTTTCCCAATTATTCTCTGAAACTTCAAGATTTCTGTTTTCTCTCAAAAGATGACCGATATTAACATTTGCTCCGACAATTTCGCCTTCGGGAAAATTATTTGCGGAATTTGATTTGCACGCCGAAAGCGCAAACGGCAAACCCAAAAATGCTGTAAGAATTTCGCGGCGCGTGAATTTGGGCATTACAATTCTATTTCGTCAAGAATTAAAATTTTCAATTCGGTTACACGCTTCAAATTCTTATCGTTGCACAAAAAAGCGTCGCAGCCGTTTTCTAAAGCAGTGGCGATTTGCAAAGCGTCGGGTGTCCGTAAGTTATATCGGGCGCGAAATCGGGCGGCGGTTTCGGCAATTGAGGAATTTAGCGGAAGAAGTTTGAAGTTAATTCCGTTGTAAAGTAAATTACGGTATTCGTTGGCAAGCGTTTGATTGTTTTGACGAAGCGGCTGCACTAAAACTTCCGTCAGCGTAATGACGGAACTACGCGCTTGAAAATCGCCGTCGGTCAAGCGTTTGAAAACCTCTCGCATAATGTCAACATAAAGAGGATTGCGTTCGACAAAATAAATGAATGGCGAAGTATCCAAGCCAATAAAATTTACCTTTTGAAAAGCATCGTCTAATTTCATTAGGGACGATGCTCCCATTCGTTGCGAAGTTCATTGACATATTCTTGCGCGTCAATTCCTTCCCAGATTTCCGCACCCAAACCTTCTAATTCCAGCAAACTGCGTTTTTCACCGGGTTCTTTAGTATCTTTGCCGTTTGCCAATTCTTCGGCTATTTTCGCCAGCAATTTTATCCGGTCGTCGGGCGACAAAGGTTTGATGTGCAGCCGGTAAATTGTTTCGATATTGGTTTGCATTGCTTTTCCCCCCAAAAAACATTTTAGCAGAAATTCTTATTCAAATCTTCGCCATTCGGCTTCGTAATATCTGACGAGTGCCTGATTATCAAGACGATTGATTTCGATTTCCTCATCCGGCAAAGACGTATCGGCTGAAAACTCGAACATCGAAGCAAGCGTTTCGTTATTTAAAAATTTCAAATCTAAACTTTGCGCGATTGTTTTCGGTTGGTCAAACGGTTGGAGTTTTGCCAAAGCGTAACCCCAAACGCCGAAACTCGGAACGGTTGTTTGAAAAGGCTTAACTTGAAAACCGGCGGACTCCAGAGTTTTGATAATGCACCAATACGATTTTCGCGCAATCAGCGGCGATGTTGTTTGAATGACAACCGAAGAATCGGGCTTTAGTTTTGATTTTAATAAATTGTAAAAGCGCGTTGTGTAGAGTTTGCCCAGAGCAAAATTGTTCGGGTCCGGGAAATCTACGATTGCGACATCGAAAGGTTCGATTTCATTACTGTCAAGCCAGACATAAGCATCGGCATTGACGACCGAAACACGCGAATCTTCAAACGAATGAGAATTTAATTCCGCAAGCGGGGCGAATTTTGATGAAAGTCCGGTCATCTCCGGGTCGAGGTCAACTAAAGTTACGCTTTCAACCGACGGATATTTCAAAACCTCGCGCATCGCCAAGCCGTCGCCGCCGCCCAAAACCAAAACTCTTTTAGGATTTTCGCCGAAAGCGGCAAACGCCGGATGAACCAACGCTTCGTGATAACGATATTCGTCAAACGAATTAAACTGCAGATTTCCGTTCAGGAAAAGCGCGTAGCCGGTTTTACCTTTGGTTACGATAATACGTTGATACGTGGAGCTTTTCGCGTAAATTATATCGTCTGTAAAAAGCGCGTCTTCCGCCAGAGACGTTAAATTGTCGGCTTTGATAAATGCAATGATTAGCAAAACGATGATTACAAAACCTTTGACGCGCATTAAATTGACGTTTTTTTTGATGAGCGGCAACAGCAGCCATGTTCCCCAAATGGCGACCGCCGCGTTCAGCATCCCGAATAAAAGCGACGTGCGGACGAGTCCGAGTTTCGGAACGAAAAACAGCGGGAAAAGTAAGGAGGCAACGAGCGCGCCGATGTAATCAAAGGCTAGAACGCGCGAAACGAGGTCTTTGAAATCGAGCTTATCCTGCAAAATCCGCATCAGGAGCGGAATTTCCAAACCGACCAGCGTGCCGATACCGAAAACTATGCCGTAAAGAACAACGGCGAAATATGAGAGTTTGGCGAAAGACAGAAAAAGAAGCGGCGCGGAAAATCCGCCTAAAACGGCGACGGCGAGTTCGATGTCAATAAACTTTTCGGCAATATGCTTTTCGATAAAACCCGAAAGCCAGGAGCCGACACCCATCGCAAAAAGATAAATCCCGATAATCAGCGAAAATTGCGTAACCGAATCACCGAGAACATAGCTGGCAAGCGTTCCCGCCAGCAGTTCGTAAATCAAACCGCAAGTGGCGATAATAAAGACATTTAGAAATAAAAGCGGAGTGCGAGTCATTTAAGGGATGAAATTTGAGGGATGAGATTTGAAATATGAGATTTGAAATATGGGATTTGAAATTATGAAATTTGATTTCGACTCTTTCACCTTTCTTATTTCAAGTTTCATCCCTCAAATTTCATCCCTAACTTAATCAACCGTGAATTGCCGCCGCGATAATAATCGCAATCCCAATCATTATCGAACCGATGACAACGCCGAGCGCGGTGTTTTGGTCTTCTTCGATTTCTTTGCGAATCGGGAACATACGGCTCAAAACGACATACGCGACGGCAAAGAAAACCAAGCCGATAGAAACGAAAATCAGCGTCGCCACCAAAACTTCCAACAGTTGGTCTAGCTTGACGACCAACGCTAAAGCAAAAAAATTAAAAATTAAATTCAGCATTTATTTTCCTCCGCGAAAACCCGTATAAATAAACGGCATTCCAAACCTCGAATTGCGTCCCGAATTGGCAAACTCCCAGCCAAACCAAGCCGACGTAACATACAGCAAAATTATTCCGATTCCGAAAATTAAATAAAGTGTTTTAAGCATAGTTTTTATAAATGATGAATGCGGAACGATGAATGATGAATGTTAGGATTTTAATTCATCATTCCGCATTAGTACTAAACATACTCTCGCTCCAACGCCTTGATTCAAACATAAATTTGCGAAACAAACTTATAATCGGCAAAAGCGACAGGACAATAAATGCCAAAATGAAATTTACGCCGCGCGAAACGTTTTGCTCGACTTTGACCGCGACGGGCAAAGGCTGCTGAACGCCCTCCAAACTTCCTTCAAGGCGAAGCGTGTATTTTCCCGCAGGCAAAGACGACATTGTGGCATCGTTATTCGGGCTGCCTTCCGTCCAACTCTCGCCGTCTTCAACGCCTTGATAATATGAAATCGGAATATTCACCGTTTCTACTTCCTGACTTTGCTCGTTGACCAAATCAATGTCTAAATCCGCCGCGGAATTACTGACCGGCGCGGAGGCGGAAATTCTTACGTTGCGATTTCCTTTCAGCTCAAACGGCTGGCTGAAAGTCGTCTGCGGCGCAGCCGGATTAGCCGTCGGCTGAAGCGTTATTGTTTGACTTAAAACCGTGTTGCTCAAACCGCCGAGCGGAATCATAAAAATTGCCGCGGCGCACAGCAAACCGAGCATCGCAAGCCCGGCTTTCAAATAAAATCCGCCCGTGAATGGCTGATTCGGCGCAATGCTCCACGGTTTCGGCAAATCGGAAACACCGAACGCTTTTTCCACTTCGGCATTGGTCATATAAGTTCCAAGCGACCAATTTAATTCGTTTTGCGTTTGTTCGAGCGAAAGCATCGAAGGCGGCGCGACGTAATCAGCCGCGCGGACAGTTTCGCCGACTTCGACGCGCCAGTAAAACTCGCCTTTTACGTATTCGACAATAGCAGGCGCGTCTTGAAAAATCTTAAAAGTTTTACCGTTATAATTTGCAGTATTGCCAACTGTCGCAACTTCCGCCGCGTTGATTGTTTCGACAAAATTCCAATGATTATCCGAATGAACGAGCCAGCGAAAACCGATTGAGGCGTTGTAGAGCAGATATTCGTGCCAGAAATACTTTGTGTCTTCAATCGTTACGCTTCTGACCACCGCGCCGATGATTTTCATTTTCGCGTCGTTCGCAAAAGTTCCTTCCGCGCCGACTTGCAAAACAAAATCATCCGAAGGCGCGGGATTCAAAGCGTGCAGGAAAGTTAAATTTCCTTGATTTACGTCCAAAAGAGAATTGCAGAACGGACAAGTTACACGCTCAGTTTTGTCCGGCGCAGCCAAATCGAGCGAACCGCCGCAGTTTGGACAGCCCATTGCAACGGCGGAAACTTTTCTGGCTTGTCTTTCGGCTGGTTTCGCATCTGCCAAACCAATATCGTCGAGCGAAACTTGTCGTCCGACAAACACAAACGGCGGATTCGTGCTGTAATCAATCGTGCCGAACGCGCCGCCTTTACCCGACAAATCGGCATAATCGCTGCGCTCGTTCGGCGTTAATTTGTAGGGAATTTCGCCGTCGGCGGCAATCGCTGTCGCCGCGCCTTTTTCGGTTACAATCAATGGAGTTTCATACGGAATCTCCGTAACCGTTTGACCGAGCTGCAAACTTTTAAAGGACGGAACGCTCGCGTTTTCAGGCAAAGGCTGGTAAAACGTCAAATAAAATTTGCCTTGCGCTTCGGCGAGCCAGCCGACCCAGCCGTTTGAAAACGTCGCATACCATTCGTCCCAAAATCCGCCGAGTTCGTGCCGCAGTTGAGCGCGTCCGGTTAGCTCAAAACGATTTCCGTCCCAAACGCCTTTCAAACCTATTTTCAGAGGCGATTCAGATTCGGTGATTTCCGCAACCTTTCCCAAATCTTCAAGTTTTCTGTCATTTCGAGCAACGGCGGAACGACAAAACGGACACACAAGCACAATCGTCGAGCCGGATTTAAACTCAATCGGCGCGGCGCACGACGGACAATTTGCCTGCAAAACGCTCAAACTTTACCTCCGACAACATTAGATTTTGGATTTTGGATTTTGGATTTTGGATTGCGCGGTTGAGATTGAAACTCGCCTCTGTTTATTCGCCGGACGTGAACATTTTTTGCTTCGAGCGTTTCGCGCAAATTCGCTTCCCAATTCCATTCGGGACGCATTCGGCAGCAATATAAATTAAAAGTCGCCGTTTTATATTCGGGGTAAGTGTGGCAGGCGAGATGCGATTCAGTCAGAGCGACTAAACCCGTAATGCCTTTTTCGCCCGCGAACTGATGCCAGATGTCTTTGCCGACGGTTTTCAAATTTAAATCGGCGATAATGCGTGCGAAAATATCGCGCAAGATTTCGACATCGCGCAGCTTTTCAGCATCACAGCCTTTGGCTTCGATTAACCATTCAGTTCCGACAATCATCGTAATTTTAGCTTACGTTATTTTCAGTGCAAAAGTTTGTTCAAATTTACCGTGAACTTCGATTTTTTTTCTGCGTTATAATGCTTGATGGAAGTTATGTCGAACAAAACTATAACCAAAAAAATTATATTTGTCATATCTTGGCTGATTCTTATCACAAGTTTTACAGCTTGTTTTTCAGTTGTCTCACAAGACGAAAAGCAAATTTCGGGCAACAAAGCAGAAGAAGTTTCAAAAAACTATCAAAACCCGCAAATTGTTGGCAAAATTGAATCAAATGAAATTACCGAAAGCAGCGGGCTGGTTGCTTCGCGCTGTAACAAAGATGTTTTTTGGACGCACAACGATTCAGGCGACGGCGCATTTATTTATGCGATAAATGCTCGGGGCGAAAAACTCGGAACATGGAAGGTTTCGGGCGCGAAAAATAATGATTGGGAAGACATCGCAACCGTTAAAGATGAAAAGGGCGAATGTTTTTTATACATCGGCGACATCGGAAATAACGAAAGATTAAAAAGCGAATTTACCGTTTATCGTGTTAGAGAGCCGAAGATTTCCGGCACCGACAAAACTTCGAGCAGGAAGAATCCGTCTAAAACCCAAACGGCTGAGGCGATTAAATTTGATTATCCTGATATGCGCCACGATGCCGAAACTTTGCTCGTCAACCCACAATCGGGCGATGTTTATGTGTTATCAAAAAGTTTGAGTAGCGCGTCGGGTGTTTATAAATTGGCGAAAAATTACGATTTGAACAAAACAAACCGTCTCGAAAAAGTTGCGGATTTTGCCGTTCCCGCCTTTCCGAACGGTTTTTTAACCGGCGGCGAAATTTCTCCCGACGGCAAGCGTGTAATTGTTTGCGATTATTTTGCGGCTTACGAAATTGTTTTGCCCGAAAAAGCAAAATCCTTCGACGAGATTTGGCGCGAAAAGCCTTCGATTGTTGAGTTAGGCGAAAGAGCGCAGGGCGAAGCAGTTTGTTATTCGGTTGACGGTAAATCAATCTTTGCAACGAGCGAGAAGAAAAATTCACCGATTATCGAAGTCAAAAAAATTGAAAATTGAAAATTGAAAATTGTTTAGTTATTCACTTAAACAACTCCGCGAAAATTCCGCCGCCTTTAAAAATTTAAGTAAACATTATTTTCCTAACTTTTATTAAACGGAAGCGGCGGCGGTTCTTCGCCTTCTTTCGGCGGTTCGCGGTGCAGGCTGTTTTGAAAAATGTCAATAATTCGGTCGTGCATCGCTTTGGCTTCCGCGTTGTTCGGATTAAGTTTCAAACCTTTGCGAAAATCGCCGAGCGCGGCGCGATATTGTGCCGCATCTGTTAAGGCAAAGGCGCGCACGAAATACGCTTCGGCTAATTTTCCGCCGGCTTTCTTATCTTTTTGATTTTGCTTGAAAGATTTTTCGGCTTTTTCAACATCAGCGGTCATCTGGCTCACGTCAATTGGTCTTGCCATCGGCGAAGAATCTCTTGCGGGAGCGTTTGAATCCGTTTTAGATTGCTGAACCGGAGCAGTTTTTTCAGCATCCGAAGAATGACTCGAAACAACCAGAGAATTGTCCGGTTTTTGCGTCGAAACATTTGTGTTCGCCGTTTGCTGCGTTGTATTGCCGCATCCGATTGTAACTAACATCAAAAAACTTAAAGTTATAATTTTTCTCATTTCAAAAATTTCTCCACAAAAACCGCCGCGCCGAAAGTTAAAAATAAAATCACACTGACGAAAGCATTGGTTGTGAAAAATGCCGCATTTAGTCGGCTTAAATCGTTTGGTTTGACGAGCGTGTGCTGGTAAATCATCAACGCTCCGGTCGCAATTACTCCAATCAATGCAAGCCAGCCCAAACCTGTAATCAAATAGAGCAAAATCAATACGAAAAATGCTTGAGCGTGAAAGATTCTGGCAATCATCAATGAATTTTTGATACCGAACCGCGCCGGAATTGAGCGCAAACCTTTTTGCCGGTCGTATTCAAAATCCTGGCACGCATACAAAACATCGAAACCGGCAGTCCACATCAACACGAGCAGTGAAAGCAGAAGCGGAACTTCCGAATCAATCGCGCCGCGCACGGCTATCCACGCTCCCGTCGGCGAAATCGCTAACGCCCAACCCAAAATCAAATGCGAAAAATTCGTAAATCTTTTCGCGTATGAATAACCCAAAACACTCAACAAAGCGACGGGCGATAAAAGAAACGTCAGCCGGTTAAGTTCGTATGAAGCAAGCATAAACAGCGCAACGGACGCGGCAAAAAATGTCCAAGCGAAACCGATGGAAAGTTTTCCGCTCGGCAATTCGCGGTTTGCCGTTCTGGGATTTTCCGCGTCGAATCTTCTATCAATAATGCGGTTAAAACACATTGCGGCGGAACGCGCTCCAACCATTGCGGCGGTTATCCAAGCGATTTGCCACGCGGTCGGCAAACCGTCTGCCGCTAAAACCGCGCCGAGAAACGCGAAAGGCAAAGCAAATAAAGTATGCTCGAACTTTATCATCTCAAGCGTCGTTTTTAGTTTTTGCCAAAATCCATTCATCAATCTAAAGTTCAAAGTTCAAAGTTCACAAAGTTCAAATGAAGCAAACCAAATGCCGAAAGCAAAGTTTAGCAAAATAGGCGTATCTTTTCAGTTTCGCCTTGCAAGTTGCAAAATCTTTAGTTGTAAAGTTGCAAAATGCGTTATAATAATTGTTGTCATTTGCTGGCGGGATGCCGCAAATTTTCTCCTGCAAATCTAAAATCTAAAATCTAAAATCCAAAATTCAGATGCCTTCAGGTAAAATACACGATGCCGTTACATTTTTTCTGGTCGCGCCGACTTTTGCGGCGACTTGGATAATAACGGAAAGCGTTCCGCTAGCGGCGGTTGTTACAGCAGCGTTTCTTTTCGGCGGTTTGATGTTCGGACCCGATCTCGACACGCGCTCGAAGCAATACACGCGCTGGGGTTTCTTTCGTTTTCTCTGGTATCCGTATCAAGTGTTTTTCGCGCATCGTTCGCGCTGGTCGCACGGTTTAATCTTCGGCACGTTTTTAAGAGTCGTTTATTTTATGGGCGCGATGACGCTCCTTAGTTTTATTATAACTTATATTTTAGCGGCATATTCGGGCGGAACTGTTCCGAATTTGATGGAGTTTGCGACAACCTGGCGGGAAATCGGCGAATACGTCCGCTCGAATTTCGGTGAGAATGCCTTTATGTCAACATTCATCGGGCTTTGGCTCGGCGCGGCAAGTCATACGCTGACCGATATGGCTGGCTCCTTTGTCAAACACGGACGCATTATGGAACCGTTTTGATTTTGGATTTTAGATTTTGGATTAATTCATTCCGTTTCACCAATCTGCATTCTTGACAGGCGAATTTGCTTAACTTAGTCTAAATGTTTGCGAAAGAAACACTCTCTTTAAAATATCGAATTTCTTCTTTGCAAAATAATAATTACTGATTCCAAACATAAATAATGATAAAAGACGATATAAAAAATCTTATTGCGGAAAAACGCGCGGTAATCGGCGTCGTCGGACTCGGCTATGTCGGGTTGCCGCTGATTGTCGAATTTGCTTTGAAAGACTTTTCGACAATTGGTTTTGAGGTTGACGAAAAAAAGACCAACGACATCAACGCCGGAAAGTCGCATATTGTTGACGTTAGCTCGGAAAATGTCAAAAAATGTCTGGACGGCGGAAAGTTTCACGCGACTACCGATTTTTCCGAGCTTAAAAAATGCGACGTAATAATCATCTGCGTCCCGACACCGCTCCGAAAAACCAAAGACCCCGATATGTCTTATATTCTGGCGGCTGGCGAGGAGATTCAAAAATATATGCGGCGCGGACAGCTCGTTATTTTGGAATCAACAACTTATCCGGGAACGACCGACGAAGTTTTGCAGCCGATGTTCGAGGAAAAAGGTTTTAAATTAGACGAAGATTTTCTGCTCGCCTTTTCGCCCGAAAGGGTTGACCCGGGAAATCCGCAATTTCAGACGCACAACATTCCAAAGGTTGTCGGCGGCGTAACAAAAGATTCAGGTGACATCTCTTCATTTCTTTATTCTCAGATTGTCGAAAATGTTCATTTGGTTTCGTCGGCGCGTGTCGCCGAAGCCTGCAAATTGTGGGAAAACACTTTTCGCGCAATAAATATCGGAATGGCAAACGAAATGGCAAAGGTCTGTAACGCGCTCGGGATAGACACCTGGGAAGTCGTCCGCGCCGCCGCCACCAAGCCTTTCGGTTTTATGGCTTTCTATCCGGGACCGGGAATCGGCGGGCATTGTATTCCGCTCGACCCGCATTATTTAAGCTGGAAAGCGCGTCAGCACGGTTTTGATTCGCAGTTCATATCACTCGCGGAACAAGTAAATTCGGGAATGCCGAAGTATGTCGTAAAACTCGTCGCCGATAGCTTGAACGACAACAGTAAAGCCGTGAAAGGCTCAAAAATTTTAATTTTAGGCGTGGCTTACAAAAAAGACATTGACGATATGCGCGAAAGTCCCGCGCTTTCGGTCATTGATTTGCTGCGCTCGAAAGGCGCGCTCGTTAGCTATCACGACCCGTTTGTGCCGGAAGTTCACTTCGACCACGCCTACACAATTGGCGCGGGCGACCCACTTTTTAATTCAGAATTGACTGACGATTTAATAAAATCGGCGGATTGCGTAATCATCTGCACCGAACATTCGGGCGTTGATTATCCGAGAATTTTGAACCACGCTTCGCTCGTCGTCGACACGCGCAACGCGCTTTCGGAAAAACTCCGAAGCGAGAGCAATGCGAAGATTGTGCGTCTTTAATATTTAACCGGTTCGAAACGAATCGGGAAGAAATCAAAGAACCGCATTTGAATTTTTGTTACGAAAACCGATTCAAAAGGCAAAAAGAATTCCGCCGTCCTGCAATTGCAGGACGGCGGAATTCTTTTTGTGATACTTTACTGAAAATGAAATAGCCGCGAAAGAAAATTCACAAAAAACACAAAAAAATATTAAATAATTTTGCGTCTTTTGTAAATTTTCGCGGCTATTTTTTATTTCTGTCCGCCTTGTTCCATCGGATAACCGGCATCCTTCCAAGCCTTTGTTCCGCCGAGCAGAGCATACGCGTTCGTGTAACCTTTTTCTTTTAATTTCTGTACCAAACTGGCACTTGTGTGTTCAGCCGGTCAGGAACAATAAGCGATAATTTTCTTATCCTTCGGAACTTCCGTATAACGAGTCTGGATAGCTTCGGCGGGAAGATTTATCGCGCCTTTGATATGTTCGGTTCGATATGAAGGCTCGGCGCGTGTGTCAACAAACACCACTTTTCCCGCGTCAAAATCCTTTTTGGCATCTGCCAGACTAATGCGCGGTGCTTCGTCGCCGTGTTCATCGCTATGTTCGGTCGCCGCCGTATTGGCTTTTGCAACCGGCGCGGTGTTTGCCGTTTGCGTATTGGTTTTGACCGCTTCCGGTTTGTCCGCCGTCGTTGATTGTTGACATTGCAGCAGCGAAAGCCCGAATGTCAGCGTCAGCATAATCGTTAAAATAAATTGCATTTCTTACCTCCAAATTAATAATAACTAAGTAGTCGTTCACAATTAGACTTAACTATCTTGTGATTAGTTAATTACTGGAGTGAATAGACTTATGTTGTCTATGACTAAAAGCTCGAATTGATATAGGTAAACATAATTGTGAACGACTACTTAAAAGTGAAAAGTTATTCGTTTTTCACTTTTAGTTATTCACTTTTCACTAACTATTGTCAATCGTCGGCTCGCCGCCCGCAACAGCGGTCGGATATTTTCCGTTCCAGCACGCGACGCACGACGAATTTTTTTCAAAGCCAATCGCGTCGAGCATTCCTTCGAGCGAAAGATAACCGAGCGAGTCGGCTTCGATGTAACGGCAAACTTCTTCGACCGACATTTGCGCCGCGATTAAATCGGCTTTGCGCGGCGTGTCAACTCCGTAATAACACGGCGAAACGGTCGGCGGACACGAAATTCGCATATGAACTTCCTTCGCTCCGGCTTCGCGCACCATTTGGACGATTTTTTTTGAAGTCGTCCCGCGCACAATCGAATCGTCAACAAGGACGACGCGCTTTCCGTTTATCAAATTACGAATCGGATTGAGTTTCAGACGCACGCCGAACGAACGAATGCTTTGCGACGGTTCGATAAATGTGCGTCCGACGTAATGATTGCGGATAATCGCGTGGCGAAAAGTGATGTTTGACTGCGCCGCGTAACCGATTGCCGCCGCCACGCCGGAATCGGGAACAGGCACAACCAAATCAGCTTCGACGGGCTGTTCAATCGCAAGTTGCTCGCCCATTTTATGCCGCGATTCGCTGACCGAACGCCCGAAAATTATCGAATCGGGACGCGAAAAATACACATGCTCAAACGCGCAGACGGATTTCGGTTTTTCTTCAAACGGAAAAAATGATTCGAGTCCGTTTTCGTCCACGACGAGCATTTCGCCCGCTTTTATTTCGCGCACATATTCCGCGTCAATCAAATCAAACGCGCACGTTTCCGACGCAACGCACCAAGAGTCTTTTAATTTTCCTAAATTCAAAGGGCGAAAGCCGCGCGGGTCGCGCACGGCGATTAGAGAATTCGGCGTTAAAAACAACAGCGAAAACGCGCCTTCGGTTTCCCGCAAAACTTTGGCGACGGCTTCGATGATATTGTCGGCTTCGCATCTGGCAATCGAATGCAGAATTGTTTCGGTATCGGACGTGGAAGAAAAAATCGCGCCCGCTCGTTCGAGTTCCGAGCGTTTTTGCGGCGCAAACGGCAAATTACCGTTGTGGCAGACGGCGATTTTCCCGTGCCGGCAAGCGACTGAAAAAGGTTGAACTTCACGAATCGTATTTCTTCCGGCGGTCGAATAGCGCGTGTGTCCAATAGCACTCGCGCCTTTTAATTTTTCCAAAACGTCTTCATTCAAAACATCTGCGACAAGTCCCATCGAGCGAAATTGAAAAAGCTCTTCGCCGTCACTCGAAACAATTCCGCACGCTTCCTGCCCGCGATGCTGAAGCGCGAAAAGTCCGAGCTGCGTTAAGGTTGAGGCTTCGGCGTGTCCGAAGATTCCGAAAACGCCGCATTCTTCGTGAAATTTATCGTCAAAAAAATTCATCGGTTAAATATAGATGATTTGATTTTTCATTTCATCTGCCGTGAAGTCATTTAGAATTTTTAATAAAAATATCGTTCACAAATTCTTTACGAGCGGATGAATTAGTTCTTCGGGAATGCGATTTCGTTCAATATAATCGTCGATTTCCGCTTGATTGTCATAATAATAACTCATCGCCTCGAAAATTTGCGCCAATGTTAAATGAGGCAAACCGCGCACGAGGTCTTCCGGCGTATAGCCCAAAGCCATTTTTCGACAATCGAACGAACCGGCGTACGCGTACCTTTAATAATCGGCTCGCCGCTCAAAATTTTCTCGTTTGACGTGATGTAGCGATATGCAACTGCTGTATCCATAAAGCGAATTTTAACAGAAAAGAAATTTTAGATAAACACGGGTTCATTTTTCACTGTGTTTATTCGAGTTAATTTGTTGTTCGTTTTGTGGTTTAATACAAAATTATGAAAATCGAAAAATTCGTCGTGCTGCAAGGCAAAAAGCTCAGTCTGAAAAAATACGAAACTGATTTTACGGGCGATTATACCGATAAGGAAAACGCGATTGATGATTTGCGGAAAAATATCGTGCGGCTTTCCGAGTTGCAGGACGTGCTTTACGCGGAGAATAAACACGCGATTTTGATAATTTTTCAAGCGATGGACGCGGCGGGCAAAGACAGCGCAATCAAGCACGTAATGTCGGGTTTGAATCCGCAAGGCACTGAAGTTACTTCGTTCAAACAGCCTTCGCTCGAAGAATTAGACCACGATTATCTATGGCGTTCGATGAAGGCTCTGCCGCAGCGCGGGCGCATCGGGATTTTTAATCGTTCATATTATGAAGAAGTCTTAATCGTGCGCGTGCATCCCGAAGTTTTGCAGTTTCAGCAATTGCCCGACGATGTGCGAAGCGATAAAAACATCTGGAAAAAACGCTACGAGCAAATTCGCAATTCTGAAAAATACTTGACGGAAAACGGCGTTCACATCTTAAAGTTTTTCCTGAATGTTTCAAAAGCCGAACAAAAGAAACGCTTTCTGAAACGCATCAACACGCCGGAAAAGAATTGGAAATTTTCGGCGACCGACGCGAAAGAACGCGCCTTTTGGGACGATTATATGCAGGCTTACCAGGACGCAATCGAAGCCACCAGCACGACGGACGCGCCCTGGCACATCGTTCCGGCGGACAACAAATGGTTCACGCGCGTCGCCGTTTCGGAAATCATCGCGCAAAAACTCGAATCGCTCGATATGAAATATCCCGTGTTAAATGAAGAACACCGAAAACAGTTGCTCGAAGCGAAAAAGATTTTGGAGAGCGAAAGTTGATAATTAAAAACCGGTTAAGTGAGCGATAATTTTATATTAAAAAGGAAATTTGTTAGTAACAAACAAATCATTTTGTATTATCAACGGCGTTGGTGTTAATAATTAGTTAGGTGCTTCGTGTTTAAAAACACAAAGCAACGGTTGATTTGAAATCAAGCAAAGACGCTCCGCGTTTCTGACAAAGTTGCAAGTAATGAAACGGCGTGCTTCGCTTGAGATAATGGTAAACTATGGACATTTATATTAAAATTAATAGCGCGACACAAGGACCTTTTACGATTGAGCAAGTTAGACAAATGCTAGCTGCTGGACAAGTAACGCTCACGCATCAAGCCTTTATTGACGGACAAACCAGTTGGATACAATTATCACAAATTCCCGGACTGCAAAACACTTATTCTTTTTCTAGCTCAAACCCAGAGCCGCCTAAAAAGATTTTGCAGACTTATAAACAGACACCTCAAAAGCCTATGAGCAATCTTATTGAATATCGGCGAACTTGTCAGGTTTGCGGAAAAATCTGGCACTCACTCGTTTCTAGGTTCTGTTGACATTTGGTATAAACTAACAAAATGTCAGTTGTAAAATTCAATAATCATCAATGGGAGAAAATACTTTCGTTTTTGAAAACTTGTCCAAACATTTATATCGGTCAAGAACGAG
>JAABUN010003373.1_pt1 | contig 24902 bp, 22 predicted proteins | sample 5559311 | NCBI WGS metagenome assembly JAABUN01 (sample SAMN10711877, study PRJNA513370) | rock metagenome | isolation source: Antarctica rocks | place: Antarctica: Victoria Land, Siegfried Peak sud
GAGGCGCCGACACCGGTGTCGCCACCGACACCGGCTCCAACACCGCAGGCATGATCGCCCTCGGCGGCGGCCTCGTCCTGGCAGCAGCAGCCGGCGGAACCTACGCAGTACGCCGCAGCAACGCCAACAACGCGTAATCCTGATCCCTCACAGTGATCAGTAAAGTACACGGCCACCGCTGGGGCTTCACGGCCCCGGCGGTGGTCGCCCTTTTCCTTCTCACCGGCTGCGGTTCGGGTGACAGCCCCTCGACCGCGCCGGAATCGCCGTCGGTTGCGAGTTCCTCCCTGAGTGCCGAAGCCCCGACAGCATCGACTGCTCCGCCCGCCGCGCCCTCATCGACTCCCGCCGCGGCAGCGCAAGCTCCTGCCCAACCCGCCGTGCTTCCGGCTTCGGCGCCGGTCTCGCTGGAGATTCCGTCCATCGGCGTGAGCACAGACCTCCTGAAGCTCGGCCTGCGGGACAACCAGAGTCTCGAGGTGCCGCCGGACGGCCCGGGAGCGCCCGCCAGCTGGTACGACCAGTCCCCCACGCCCGGCGACCGCGGCCCGGCCGTCATGCTCGGGCACGTCAACGCCACCGGCGGCGGCGCGGGTGTCTTCGCCGACCTCCGAACGCTCAAGGCCGGGGACCGCATGAACGTCACCCGCGAGGACGGCTCGATCGCGGTCTTCGAGTTCCAACGTGGCGAGGCCTACCTGAAGGACGAGTTCCCCACCCTGACGGTGTACGGCAATACGCCCGGCTCGGAACTGCGCCTCATCACCTGCGACGGTTACAACTCCGAGACCGGGGAGTTCGACGACAATTACGTCGTCTACGCCACCCTCGTGATCTAGGGTCCCGGCACCATCACCGACCTGAAGCCGACGCTCCAGGATGGCCACACGCCCCGGACCGCTTACTTCAGGAAGAGCTTCCGCAGGCGCAGGGTGGTGAGCAGCATGCCGGCCGCGATCATCACGAGGAAATAGCTGAGGTGGATCACGGTCGCCGGCGTGAAGACCGCGACGCTGATCTGTCGGAGCAACTCGACCCCGTGCCACAGGGGTAGCGCCTGGATGAACCACTGGATGCCCTGCGGGTACACGCTGAGCGGGTAGAAGGTGGCCGAGAACAGGAACATCGGCAGCATGACGAAGTTTATCCACTCCATCTGCTGGAACGTCTTCATGAAGCTGGTGATCCCCATGCCGAAGGACGCGAACCCGAAGGCGATGACCACGGACGCCGGAACGACGAGAAGCGCCGCGGGCGTGGTGATCAGTCCCATGAGCGCCATCACCGCGGTGAAGCCCGTCGCGTACATGGCGCCGCGCAGGAGGGCCAGGAAGATCTCGCCGATCGCGACGTCGAGCGGTCCGAGCGAGGTGTACAGCATTCCCTGATAGAGCTTGGCGAAGTTCATCTTGAAGAAGACGTTCCAGGTGCTGTCGTAGACGGCGCCGTTCATGGCCGAGACGGCGAGCAGCGCCGGCGCGATGTACGCCGCATAACTGATCTCCTGCCCGTTGGGACCCTCGACCGGGCCGACCAGCGCTCCGAGGCCCACGCCCATGGAGACGAGGTAGAGCACGGGCTCGAAGAAGCCGGACACCATGATGAGCCAGTTGCTGCTCCGGGTGGCCAGGAGCCCACGGGAGATGACGGCCTTCGCGTTGCGCGAGTACAGAGCCGCCAGGGCCCGCTTCGACGCGTTGAGCGCGTAGTCCTCAGCTGTGAGCTGGCTCATCTTCCGAGCCTCCTCGCGTAGACGGAGCGAGCCAGGCGCAGGCCGACGACGGTGAGGATCACCAGGAACAGGACGTGTACGACGGCGAGCAGGGCCGGGATCCCGTACCCGTAGGTCAGGGCGCGCCCCAGTTCGGTGCCGTGCCAGAGCGGAGAGATCCAGCCGATCCAGCGCAGGAACACCGGGAGGGTATCGAGCGGGAAGAACGTGCCCGAGAAGAGGAACAGCGGTGTCACGATGAAACGCATCACCATGGCGAACTGTCCCCTGTCCTCCTCGATGCTCGCCGAGTAGGCCATCAGCGGCAGGCCGAACGCGAGCCCGCAGAGCACCGCCACCGGGATGGCGACCGCACCCGTGGCGGACGGCGAGGCGCCGAAGGCCGCGACGATGAGGAAGTAGATGATGGTGGTGGCCGTCAGGCGGGCCGTGATCGCGATGACGTGGCCGTTGACGATCTGGTCGGTGTTGAGCGGTGAGGCGTGCGGGCCGTAGTAGACCCTTCTCCACTTGAAGCCGTCCATCACGGGATAGGTGAACTCGGTGGCGGCCGTCATGATGGTCGCGGACGCCAGAAGCGCCGGAGCGATGAACGCCAGATAGCTGACACCGCCGAACGCGCCGGCGGAGTTCTGGTCGACGAGCGTCGCGAGGCCCACCCCCATGGCGAACAGGTACATCACCGGGGTTCCCACGCTGGACGCGAGCAGCGTCCACCGGTAGCTGTTCATGGTACGGAGGACATGCTCGGCGTAGTACCAGGAGCCGAACTTCCTGGCGCGGCTCGCCGAGACGTCCGGCGCGTGGGCGTGGAGCCGGTATGGCCGGTCGACGGCGGTAGGCGGCGCGGACGCGGTGGGATCGTCAGTCAACGAGGCTCCTCCCGGTCAGACGCAGGAAGACGTCCTCGAGTGAGGAGCGCCGCACGAGGGACGTGATGGGCCGCAGCCCCCGCGAGGTCACCTGCTCGAGGGCTGCTTCGCCGTCGTGTGCGTAGATGAGCACGCGGTCGGGCAGCGGTTCGAGGCGCTCCCCGATGCCCTGCAGCTCGGCGGCGACCGTCGTGTTGCGCTCGGACCCGAAACGCAGCTCGAGGACCTCGCGGGTGGAATGCTCGCGGATGAGGTGAGCGGGGGAACCCTCGGCCATGATCTGGCCCTTGTCGACGACGACGAGCCGGTCGCACAGCTGCTCGGCCTCGTCCATGTAGTGCGTGGTGAGGATCAGTGTCACGCCGGACTCCTTGAGCCGGAAGAGCCTGTCCCACAGGATGTGGCGGGCCTGCGGATCGAGGCCGGTGGTGGGCTCGTCCAAGAGGAGGATCTTCGGCTCGTTGATGAGCGAACGCGCGATGGTCAGGCGCCGCTTCATGCCGCCGGACAGGGCATCCACCTTCGCCGTCGCCTTGTCGGTGAGCTGGGCGAACTCGAGCAGCTCGTCGGCCTTGGGTTTCAGATAGCTCATCGGCAACCCGAAGTACCGGCCGTAGACGAGGAGGTTGTCGCGGACCTTCAGCTCCTCGTCGAGGTTGTCCTGCTGCGGGACGACGCCGAGGTGAGCACGGACCTCCGGGCCGTGCTCCTCGGGGTCGAGGCCCATGATGGTGAGCTCGCCCGACGTTCGCTGCGAGACCCCTCCGATCATGCGCATCGTCGTCGACTTGCCGGCTCCGTTGGGTCCCAGCAGGCCGAACGACTCACCGGCGGGTACCTCGAAGGAGATGCCATCCACGGCCTTGAAGTCGCCGTAGTGCTTGCTGAGATGCCGGGCGGAGATGACCGGAGGTCCGGCGGAAGTGGTGAGCACCCGCCAAGCCTAGGGGAAATCTCCCATTGGTAGAAGCCGATGGGAGTTTGGGGAACCGCTAGGAGCGAGCAGCCAGGCGTTCGGCGGCGTCGACGACATTCGCGAGAAGCATCGCCCGGGTCATCGGTCCCACTCCCCCCGGATTCGGCGACAGCCAGCTCGCGACGGAGGCAGCAGCAGGATCCACGTCGCCCGTGAGTCTCGCCTTCCCTGTTTCCGGATCCTCGACCCGGCTCACGCCGACGTCGAGCACGATCGCGCCGGGCTTGAGCTGGTCGGCCGTGATCATGTGGGGGATGCCTGCGGCGGCCACGACGACATCCGCGCGCCCGAGGTGGTCGCCGAGATTCACCGTGCCGGTGTGCGCCAGGGTGACGGTCGCGTTGATCTGCTTGCGCGTCAGCAGCAGCCCGAGGGGGCGCCCGACCGTCACACCGCGCCCGACGACGAGCACGTCGAGGCCCTTGAGCGCGACGTCGTGCCGGAGCAGGAGCTCCACGATGCCATGCGGTGTGCACGGCAGCGGCGAGTCCATCTCGGCATTGACGTTGAGGACCAGCCTGCCCAGATTCGCGGGGTGCAGGCCGTCGGCGTCCTTCGCCGGGTCGATCCGTTCGAGGATCGCGTTCGTGTTGATGTGCGCGGGCAGGGGGAGCTGCACGATGTAGCCGGTGGTGGCGTCGTCGGCATTCAACTCGTCGAGGACCGCCTCGAGCTCCTCCTGCGTGATCGTGTCCGGCAGATCCCTCCGAACGGAAGTGATTCCGACCTGCGCGCAGTCGCGGTGCTTGCCTGCCACGTAGGAGCGGCTGCCGGGGTCGTCCCCGACGAGGACCGTGCCGAGGCCCGGCGTGACGCCGCGCTCGCGCAGGGCCTCGACCCGCTCGGCGAGTTCGGCCTTGATGTGGCCTGCAGTCGCCTTGCCGTCAAGGATGCGGGCTGTCGTGCTCATGCGAATCGTCCTTCTCGTGGTGCTCATCCAGGAGCCCATCCAGTTGCTCGAGCAGGAATGCCTTGCCGCGGTCGCAGCAGCCTGTGAAGCAGCACTCCTCGGTGGAAATGTCGAAGTCCGTCGACGCGGCAGCCCTCGACGTGAGGGCGCCGGGCGGCAATGGATCTACCACTGCTCCTGACCCGGGTAGAGCGGAAAGTCTGCTGCGAGCGCGGACACGCGGGCGCGGAGCGTTTCGACGTCGGGCGAGGGCTTGAGCGCGGCGGCGATGATCTCGCCGACCTCCGTGAACTCGGTGGCACCGAACCCGCGGGTGGCGAGCGCCGGCGTGCCGATGCGGAGACCGGAGGTGACCATCGGCGGACGGGGATCGAAGGGGACCGCGTTGCGGTTGACCGTGATGCCGACGGAGTGGAGCACGTCCTCCGCCTGCTGGCCGTCCAGCGACGAGTCGCGCAGGTCCACCAGCACGAGGTGGACGTCCGTTCCCCCCGTGAGCACCGAGACGCCGTGCTCGGCGACGTCGGCTCCGGTGAGGCGCTCTGCGATGATCCGGGCGCCCTCGAGGACGCGCTCCTGGCGCTCCTTGAACTCGGCCGATGCGGCGATCCTGAAGGCGGTGGCCTTACCCGCGATGACGTGCATGAGCGGTCCGCCCTGCTGGCCGGGGAAGACGTTCGAGTTGAGCTTCTTCGCCCATTGCTGCTTTGCGAGGATCACGCCGGAGCGCGGCCCGGCGAGGGTCTTGTGCACGGTGGAGGTGACGACGTCGGAATGGGGTACGGGGCTGGGATGAACGCCTGCGGCGACGAGGCCCGCGAAGTGCGCCATGTCCGTCCACAGGAGCGCACCGACCTCGTCCGCGATGGACCGGAAGGCGGCGAAGTCGAGCTGGCGGGGGTAGGCGGACCAGCCCGCGATGATGACGTGGGGCTTTTCGGCGACGGCCTGCTCGCGGACGCGCTCCATGTCGAGGCGGTGGGTGTCCTCCTCGACACCGTAGGCCGCGACCTCGTAGAGCTTGCCGGAAAAATTGAGCCTCATCCCATGGGTGAGGTGGCCGCCGTGTGCGAGGGACAGGCCCATGATCTTGTCGCCGGGCTTGATCATCGCGGAGAGGGCCGCAGCGTTGGCCTGCGCCCCGGAGTGGGGCTGGACGTTCGCGAATTCAGCACCGAACAGGGCCTTGACGCGCTCGATCGCGAGGTTCTCAGCGACGTCGACATACTCGCAGCCGCCGTAGTAGCGCCGCCCGGGGTAGCCTTCGGCGTACTTGTTGGTCAGCACACTGCCCTGCGCTTCGAGGACTGCGCGCGGCGCGAAGTTCTCCGAAGCGATCATCTCGAGCGTGTCGCGCTGCCGGGCGAGCTCGTCCCGGAGGACTGCCGCGATCTCCGGATCCACCTCGGACAGGGGTGCGTTGGTGACGGAATCTGCGGCAACGTGGGGTGGAGCAATGGGCGACGTGGTCATCGGTTGATCTTTCTCTGGGTCTCGCGTCTAGGTCAGCTTGAGTCGCAGGTGGAGGCGGATCGATCATCCGCGCCCCGGCCGCTCATAAGACGTGACCCGCGGCCCGGGCGTGCGATCCGTGGTCTGCACTGGAAGCGTAGGAACTCCCGAGGGAGGGACAATGCTCCATGCCGCTTCCTGGTGGCCCACCCTACGCCAGTCGCGACGCTCCCATGTTAGCCGCTACGTAAGGTGGGTCACGACCGGTGAGCAGCGATGCTCTCCGTGAGTGAGCAGCGGTGCGACAGAGTCGGGGGCGGACCGGAATACGGGGTCGGCCCCCGCCGTTCACGCCAGTGAAGCGGGCGCCCGATGGACGGGCCCGGGCCGGAGAGGTCGGATGTCATGCGCGGGTCAGCACCCGAAGAAGTCATGGACGGTATGGAGCACCGGGTTCGCGTGGTCGTGATCGGCGCAGGCCAGGCGGGTCTCAGCAGCGCCTACTATCTGCTGCGTCGGGGTCTCGTGCCGCACCGCGACGTCGTCGTGCTTGATGCGAATCCCGCTCCCGGCGGTGCCTGGCTGCACCGCTGGCCGGCACTCACCTTCGACGCCGCTCATGCGCTGCACGACCTGCCGGGCTTCCCCCTCGGCATGCCCGACCCGAAGGAGCCCGCGTCGCACGTGGTGAACCGGTACTACGGAGCCTTCGAACGCGAGTTCGACCTCCAGGTCGTGCGGCCGGTCTCGGTGGTCCGTGTCGAGCCGGCAGCAGGCTCGCTGCCGGACGGCGCCACCTCCTCCGAGCAGGGACTCACCGGGTGGGCGCGGGACGACAACGGTCTCCGCGACCGATCCCGTGCTCCGCTGCGCGTGACGACGACGGCCGGGAGCTGGGTCGCCGACGTCGTCATCAGTGCCACGGGCACCTGGGACCGCCCGTACTGGCCCTACTACCGGGGCCGCAATGTCTTCGCGGGGCGCCAGCTCCACACGCATGACTTCCGGTCCGCGTCCGAGTTCGAAGGGGATCGGATCCTCGTCGTGGGTGGCGGGACGTCGGCCGTCCAGTTCATGCTGCAACTGCAGGAAGCAGGAGCAGCACCGGTCTGGTCCACGCGCCGCCCGCCGAGCTTCATCCGTCGACCCTTCGATCCGGAATGGGGCAGGGAGGTCGAGGCCGAGGTGAACGCCCGCACGAGCGCGGGATTACCTCCGGCGAGCGTGGTGTCGGTGACGGGGTTGCCCCTCACGGCGCAGTACCAGGCGGGGGTCGACGCCGGCATCCTGGTCTCACGCGGACCCCTGGCGGAACTGCGCGAGCGCTCCGCCGTCTTCACCGACGGCAGCGAGGAAGCCGTCGACGCGGTCCTCTGGGCCACCGGCTTCAGGGCGGCGCTGGATCACCTGGCTCCGCTACGCCTTCGGGAGCCGGGCGGGGGCATCCTCATGGACGGCGTGCACGTGGTGAAGGAGCCGCGACTGCTGCTCGTCGGGTATGGCGCATCAGCGTCGACCCTCGGCGCCTCGCGGGCGGGCCGCGCCGCGGCGACGGCCGCCATCGCTAGGCTTCGAGACACCACACCATACAAGGAGGGTGCCGGTAATCTGGCGTAGGTGACCTCCACCGACGGATTCCGCTCCTATTCGCTCACGCTCTCCTGCCCCGACCGACCCGGGATAGTGCACGGAGTGTCAGGAGCCCTCGTGGGTGTGGGCGCCAACATCACGGAGTCACAGCAGTACGGCAGCCCGGACACGGGCACCTTCTTCATGAGGGTGGCGCTCGTCACCGGGGCGTCGGAGCAGGAGCTCCGCTCTGCACTCCACCCCGTGGCCGAGGAGTTCGGCATGCACTGGTCGCTTGCACGGTCCGATCGCCGCACCCGGACGCTCATCATGGTGTCCAAGGCCGCGCACTGCCTCAACGACCTCCTCTTCCAGCACCACTCGGGCACCCTCGCCATCGACATCCCCGTCATCGTGTCCAACCACCGCGACCTCGAGGACCTCGCAACCTTCTACGGCGTCGAGTTCCAGCACATCCCGGTGACGCCCGAGACCAAAGGGGACGCCGAAGACGCGCTGCGCGCCCTGATGGAGCAGCACGACATCGAACTCGTGGTCCTCGCCCGCTACATGCAGATCCTCAGTGACAAGCTCTGCGAGGACCTGCTCGGCCGGGCCATCAACATCCACCATTCATTCCTGCCGTCCTTCAAGGGGGCACGCCCCTACCACCAGGCCCACGCGCGGGGTGTCAAACTGATCGGCGCCACTGCCCACTACGTCACCGGCGCTCTTGACGAGGGGCCGATCCTGGAGCAGGAGGTCATTCGCGTGGACCACGCGCGGACGGCCGAGCAGCTGACAACCATCGGGCGTGAGCTCGAAGGACGCGCACTCGTCCAGGCGGTGCAGTGGCACGCGGAACGACGGGTGTTGCTCGACGGGCGCAGGACCATCGTCTTCAACTGAGGCAGTACGGCTCCTTCCCGCGCGGCCGGCGCGGCACGCCCGCAGCCTCCGCAACGCCCCTCCCGCCCGTCGCCTAGGCTTGCGCCATGGCACACCTCATCCCCTTCCGGGGCAAGATCCCCGTCATCGACGACTCGGCCTTCACCGCTCCGACCGCGTCCATCATCGGCGAGGTGACGCTCGGCGCCACCGCCAGCGTCTTCTACGGCGCGAGCGTGCGCGCCGACACCGCCCCCATCCGCATCGGGGAGGGAACGAACCTCCAGGACAACGTGGTGGTGCACGCCGATCCCGGCTACCCGGCCACGATCGGTGACCGTGTCAGCGTGGGACACAGTGCCGTCATCCACGGCTGCACCGTCGAGGACGACTGCCTCATCGGCATGAGCGCCACCGTCATGAACGGAGCAGTCATCGGCTCGGGATCACTCGTCGCCGCGGGCGCCGTCGTGCTCGAGGGCACCATCGTCCCGCCACACTCGCTCGTGGCCGGAGTGCCGGCGAAGGTGCGCAGGGATCTGAGCGATGACGAGGTCGGTGCCGTGAAAGCGAATGCCGAGCGCTACAGGGCCTTGGCCCTAGAGCACCGGCAAGCGTTAACTTCTTGACTACATAAGGGCACTGCGGCACTCTGGACGTTATGCCCCCAGACACCCCCTCGACGGCGAGGACACGCTTGAGCGCCACGCTTCCGAAGCCGGGCTCACAATCCGCCCTGCGAGAGCAGAACCAGCAGCGCGTCATAGCTGCCCTGATGAGCGGGGGACCGCAGACGCAGGCTGAGCTCGCGCGGCAGACCGGCCTCTCGACGGCCACGGTCTCCAACATCGTCAAGGTCATGGCCTCCAAGGGTCTCGTCAGTACGGCGCCGACCACGAGCTCAGGACGCCGTGCGCTCTCTGTGATCCTCAACGACAACGGGCAGGTCGCCGCGGGGATCGACATCGGCCGGAGGCACCTGCGCGTCGTCCTCGCCACTCCGAACTACAGGGTCCTCCAGGAAGCCGCCGTCACGCTGCCCCTCGGGCACAGCGCCGTCGACGGGCTGATCGCGGCCTCCGACCTCCTCGACTCGCTGCTGGAGAACGGCGGCATCAGCCGCAGGGCCCTTCTCGGCGCCGGCATCGGCATTCCGGGTCCTATCGACCGGCGGACGGGCACGGTGGTGCAGGGCGCGATCCTACCCGAATGGGTCGGCATCAACATCCATGAGACGTTCAGCAAACGACTACAGATCCCTGTGTTCATCGACAATGATGCGAATCTCGGGGCGCTGGCTCAGGTGACGTGGGGCCCACACGGTGCCGTCGACAACCTGATCTTCATGAAGGTCGGTTCCGGTATCGGATCCGGCCTCGTGCTCAATGGGGCGCTCTACTACGGCAATGTCGGCGTCACCGGGGAGCTCGGCCACACGACCATCAACGAGCAGGGCGTCATCTGCCGCTGCGGCAACAGGGGCTGCCTGGAGACCGTCGCGTCCACGTCCACGATGATCGAGCTGCTGAGCCGCGGCAGCAACGAGATCGTCGACACACAGCGCATCATCGACTGGGCCCTGGCGGGCGACACGGCGGCCCTGCGCGTGCTCGACGACGCCGGCGTCGCCATCGGTCGCGCCCTCGCACACATGGCCAACCTCATCAACCCCAGGACCATCGTCATCGGCGGACCGCTGACGAGCCTCGGCGACATCCTCCTCGAGCCGGTGCGGCGCGGGCTCTCCCGTCATGCTGTCCCGATCATTGGAGAGACGACAACCGTGAGCATGTCGTCCCTCGGCGACCGGGCAGAGGCACTGGGCGGCGCCGCCGTCGTCCTCGCGCAGCCCAGCCTGTCCCCTGCGCTGGCCAGCTCAGCATGAAAATGATGTCGTTCTTTCGGTGCTTTGCGTTCAACACTTGACGACAGCACACTTTAGCGTGTTCAATTCTTTCGGGTCGGAGTTGGGCCTGCACCAAGACAATGCCGTCGGCGCGGGAGGCCCTATGAGCAACCACACCATCCTCGAGATGCGTTCCATCACGAAGGAGTTCCCGGGCGTGAAAGCGCTTTCAGATGTGTCGTTGGAGGTGCAGGCCGGTGAGATCCATGCGATCTGTGGTGAGAACGGTGCCGGTAAGTCGACTCTGATGAAGGTCCTGTCCGGGCTTTACCCGTACGGGGATTATTCCGGCGACATCATCCTTCAGGGCCAGGAGGTCCGGTTCAGGGATATCCGTTCGAGCGAGGCCGCGGGCATCGTCATCATCCATCAGGAACTGGCCCTCATCCCTGAGCTGTCGATCGCCGAGAACATCTTCCTCGGCAACGAGCCCACGCGCTTCGGGGTCATCGACTGGGACTACGTGAACCGCACCACGCTGGAGCTCATGGCCCGTGTGGGACTGAGCGAGGAGCCGATCACCAAGGTGAAGGACATCGGCGTCGGCAAGCAGCAGCTCGTCGAGATCGCCAAGGCCCTCAACAAGTCGGTGAAGCTGCTCATCCTCGACGAGCCGACCGCCGCTCTCAACGAGGCGGACTCGCAGCACCTCCTGGACCTCATGTCGGGTCTGCGCGCCAAGGGCATCTCGTGCATCATGATCTCCCACAAGCTCAATGAGATCGAGCAGATCGCCGATTCGATCACCATCATCCGTGACGGCAAGTCGATCGAGACGCTGCACGTCAAGGACGACGGCGTGGACGAGGACCGCATCATCCGCGGCATGGTGGGGCGGTCGCTCGAAAACCGGTTCCCCGATCACACCCCGACCATCGGGGAGACCTTCTTCGAAGTCCGTAACTGGACGGTCGGCCACCCCACCGTGCCGGACCGGCTCGTCTGCAAGAACTCGAGCTTCCAGGTCCGACGCGGTGAGATCGTCGGCTTCGCCGGTCTGATGGGGGCGGGCCGCACGGAGCTCGCCCGCTCGGTCTTCGGCCGCTCCTACGGCAACTTCAAGTCCGGCCAGATCCTCATCAACGGCAAGGAGGTCACGCTGCGCTCGGTACCTCAGGCGATCAAGGCCGGCCTTGCGTACGTGACCGAGGACCGCAAAACGTTGGGCCTGAACCTGCTCGACGACGTCAAGACCACCACGGTGTCCGCGGATCTGAAGAAGATCACACACGGCCTCGTCGTCGATCAGGACGAGGAGTTCCGGGTCGCCGAGGAGTACCGGAAGTCTCTGCGCATCAAGACGCCGAGCGTCAATGAGGGAGTCGCCACGCTCTCCGGCGGTAACCAGCAGAAGGTGGTCCTCGCCAAATGGATGTTCACCGATCCCGAACTCCTGATCCTCGACGAACCGACCCGCGGCATCGATGTCGGCGCCAAGTACGAGATCTACGGCATCATCCAGAAGCTCGCAAACCAGGGAAAGGGCGTCATCGTCATCTCCTCGGAACTGCCCGAACTGCTCGGCCTCTCGGACCGCATCTACACGATCTTCGAGGGCGCGATCACGGGAGAAGTGGTCCGCGACGACGCGGACCAGGAATCCCTGATGAAACTCATGACCGCCAGCAGGAAATCCGCCTGACCTTAGCTCCTAGGAAAGACACCATGAATTCCATCAAACAGATCTTCGGAGGGGACACCCGCCAATTCGGGATGATCTTCGCCCTGGTCGCGCTCGTCGTGTTCTTCCAGTGGCAGACGGGCGGCAAGACGCTCACGTCCGTGAACATGATGAACCTCTTCAACGGCAACTCCTACATCCTGATTCTGGCCATCGGCATGGTGCTCGTGATCATCGCCGGCCACATCGACCTCTCCGTCGGTTCGATCGCCGCGTTCGTCGGCATCGTCGTCGCGATCGCCATGCGCGACTGGGGCATTCCCTGGTACCTCGGCGTTGTCCTCGGCCTGCTGCTCGGCGCGCTGATCGGGATCTGGCAGGGCTTCTGGGTTGCCTATGTGGGCATACCAGCGTTCATCGTCACACTCGCCGGCATGCTCCTGTTCCGGGGTGCCAACCAGTCGGTCGGCAGCTCGCTCACGGTCCCCGTCCCGGAGGGCTTCCGTTACCTGGGCGCCGGCTACCTCCCCGAGGTCGGACCCAGCACCGGCTACAACAACCTGACCCTCCTCATCGGCCTCGCCCTGGTCGCCTTCGTCATCTACAGCGAGTTCCGCGGCCGTCGCAAGCTCGAGAAGATCAACGCGGACCTGCCGCCCACCTGGGTTCCCGTCACCAAGGTCGTCCTCCTCTCCGCCGTCATCCTCTACGCCACCTACCTGTTCGCCACGGGCCGGCCGGGGACATCCTTCCCGGTTCCCGGGCTGATCCTCGGCGTCCTGGTCATCATCTATGCGTTCATCTCGAACAAGACCGTCCTCGGTCGCCACGTCTACGCCGTCGGCGGTAACCGTCATGCAGCTGAACTGTCCGGTGTGCAGAGCAAGCGTGTGAACTTCATGGTCATGATGAACATGTCCATCCTCGCTGCCCTCGCGGGCATGATCTTCGTCGGCCGTTCCACGGCGTCGGGTCCCTCCGACGGCGTCGGCTGGGAACTCGACGCGATCGCAGCAGTGTTCATCGGCGGCGCAGCCGTGACCGGCGGAGTCGGCACCGTCGTCGGATCGATCATCGGCGGGCTTGTCATGGCGGTCCTGAACAACGGTCTCCAGCTGCTGGGCGCAGGAGCTGACCAGACCCAGATCATCAAGGGGATCGTCCTGCTCGTCGCCGTCGCGTTCGACGTCTACAACAAGAGCCAAGGCAAGCCGTCCATCATCGGTCTGCTCACCAGGAACTTCGGCGGAGGTGGCGGCAGCAAAAAGGCCGACTCTCCCACCCCACAGCCCGCGCCCACGGAACAGGCTGTCGGAACGAAGGAAGTCATCACCCACGACGTCTAGGCGCCGAGCTCAACCCGGGTCCCAGACACCGATGCCTCACCCGTCCACCAGAGCAAGAGCAAGAGAAAGAGAAAGAACATGCGTAAGTTCGCAAAATCCTTTGCAGCCATCGCTGCGATATCAGCGCTGGCGCTGACAGGATGCGGTCGCGACCAAGCGGCCCCCGCGACCGACGGCGGCAGCAGCGCTGCAGGCTCCGGTTTCGACGCCGGATCCGCAATCGGCGTGGCACTGCCACAGAAGACCTCGGAGAACTGGGTCCTCGCGGAGACCCTCTTCAATGACGGCCTGACCGAAGCGGGCTATGAGCCCGACGTACAGTTTGCCAACGGCGGCGTCTCCGAGCAGCAGAACCAGATCAGCTCCATGATCACCAACGGTGTGAAGGTCCTGATCGTCGGAGCCATCGACGGCGCCCAGCTCGGCACGCAGCTGACCCAGGCCAAGGAGGCCGGCATCACGGTCATCGCCTATGACCGTCTGCTCCTGAATACCGACGCCGTGGATTACTACGTGGCCTACGACAACTTCAAGGTCGGCGAGCTGCAGGGTCAGGCCCTGCTCGACGGCATGAAGGCTGCAAAACCCCAGGGCCCCTACAACATCGAACTGTTCGCCGGATCACCCGATGACGCCAACGCGAAAGTCTTCTTCGACGGCGCCATGAGCATTCTCCAGCCGGAGATCGACAACGGCAACCTCGTCGTCGTCTCCGGTCAGACGACGTTCGAGCAGGCTGTGACCCAGGGTTGGAAGGCCGAGAACGCCCAGGAGCGCATGGACACGCTGCTGTCCGGCAGCTACGGTTCGACGGAGCTCGACGGTGTCCTCTCCCCCAACGACACGCTCGCGCGCGCGATCCTGACCTCGGTCGAGGGTGCAGGCAAGCCCATTCCGGTCGTCACCGGCCAGGACTCCGAGGTCGAGTCCGTGAAGTCGATCATGGAAGGAAAGCAGTACTCCACGATCAACAAGGACACCCGCGCGCTCGTTGAGCACACCATCGGGATGGTGAACAACCTTCAGGCCGGTACGGAACTCGAGATCAACGATCCCGATTCGTACAACAACGGCGTGAAGACCGTTCCCGCCTACCTCCTCGAGCCGCAGATCGTCACCAAGGCGAACGCAGCAGAGGCGTACGCGAACGACCCCACGCTGTCTGCACTCACCAAGTAGCAACCGCCCGGCTCAGGCCGGTAGCACCACGCGAAGCGCCCCGGCCCCTGGTCGGGGCGCTTTTTCACCGTGAAGCTGAAGAACTCTCGCCGGAGAATCGGCCGCGATGGCGGTAGCGATCAGCCGGCGAGAGTGCCTTCGAGCGTCGGCCACAGGACGCCTGCTGTCACCCCAGCCAGCAGGACGCACCCTGCAGCGACCAATGCCGTGATGGCAGCCCCTTGTCCGGCATGGGAACGCACGTCCGATCCTTCACGGGCTTGTCCCCCGTGCTCTTCTCGTCGGAACACAGGAGCTAGCCAGCGCAGGTAGTAGAACAGGCTCGCTACCGTGTTCAGTGCGGCGACGACAACAAGCCACACGAACCCGCCGTCCCACCCTGCGGCGAAGATCGTCAACTTACCGACGAACACGGCGGTAGGCGGGGTACCGACCAGGCTCAGGAGGCTCACCACGAGCACCCCCGCCAACCACGGGTTCGTTCTCCCCAACCCCCGATAGTCCTTCAGGTCATACCGTCCAGTGGCGGCGACGACAGCGAATGCCCCGATGTTGGACAGAGCGTAAGCGGTCAGGTAGAAGAGCAGGGACGGCAGTGCCAGCGCACTACCTCCAGCGACAGCCACCGGCACCAGAAGGTAACCCGCCTGGCTGACCGTGGACCACCCGAGAAGACGCCGGGCGTCCGTCTGGGCGAAGGCAGCGAAGTTTCCGATGGTCATACTGGCAGCGGCCAGCACTCCCACCAGTAGGGGCCCGTTGACGGAGTCCGGCATTGTCATGACGAGCCGGTAGGCCGCAACGAGCGCCCCTATCTTCGGCACGGTGGTCAGGAACGCCGCCACGGCAACTCCTGAACCCTGAGCCGCGTCCGGTACCCAGAAGTGCCCTGGCACCGCTCCGGCCTTGAAAGCGATCCCACCCACAACACCGACCAGTCCCACGGCGATGGCGCCCGCGGGCGCGTCACCCAGCCGGGCCTGAAGCTGGCCATAGGTGCTCGCTCCTGCGAGGGCGTACAGGACGGTGGCCCCCAGAAGCAGGGCAATGCCGAAGAAAGCTCCCAGCAGGTAGGTTTTCAGTGCCGCCTCAGCAGCGAGCGGTGAGCGCCCCATACCGATCAGAGCGTAGAGCGGGATGCTGGCGAGCAGATACGCCACAGCGAGGATCAGAAGATCATTGGTTCCAGCCATCACCATCGCACCCAGAGCAGAAAGCAGCATCAGCGAATACGTTTCGCTCTCCCTAGGGCTTCCGCTGAGTTCATCGGCGCCCAGACAGATCACGAGCAGGGTCGCCGTGCAGATGACCAGACGCGCGACGGTGGTCGGGGTGTCGAGGGCGAAGCTTCCCTCGAACACTGTGCGGCTTTGTCCCGCCAGGCCAACGGCTGCGCTCACGGCCCCGTTGATCAGAGCCACGATAGCGATCAGACGCGTGAGCCCTTGCTTGTGCCGAGGAAGGAACGATCCCGCGAGCAGTGCCGTGATGGCCCCGGCGAGAACGAACATCTCCGGCGCGAGGACCGAGAAATCCATACCCATGCCCATGCCGGCGTCCATAGGGTTACCGTCCGACAAGATCGGCGACGGTCGCCGCAGCCGGCTCGATCAGGTCCAGCAGCGGGCGGGGAAACACGCCGAGGAGCAGTGACAGCACCAGCAAGGGAGCGATGGAGAGTAGCTCCGGTGCGCGCAGGTCCGTGAACCCCACTGACTTCTCCCGGACGGGCCCGGTGAGCAGACGCTGGAGAGCTCCAAGGAACAGGGCCGCGGTAATCAGGATGCCCGGCAGAGCGAGTGCCGTCCACGGGACGGTGCCGATGGCCCCCGCGAAGATCTGGAACTCTGCGATGAACCCACTGAAGCCAGGCAGACCAAGGGAAGCGAACGCCCCGACTGCGAACAGGACTGCGAACTTCGGTGCCACCCCGGCCAGTCCTCCGTAAGAACCCATGTCGTAGGTCCCGGCTCGGTCACGCAGCGCTCCGGCGAGCAGGAAGAGAGCCGCGGTGATGAGCCCGTGGCTCACCATCTGGGTGAGCGCCCCGGTGATGGCTACTTCTCGTGCTTGCGCATCGGTTCCTCCGACCACTCCGGCAGCACCGACTGCGAGGACCACGTATCCCATGTGGTTGACCGAGGTGTAGGCGATCATCCGTTTCAGGTCGGTCTGGGCCAGCGCGACCAGCGCCCCGTACAGCACGGAGATGATGCCGACGGCGATGATGACCCAGGCCCAGTCCCGCCAGGCCGCGGGGAGCATGGGCATCGCGATCCGCACGAAGCCGTAGGTACCCATCTTCAGGAGTATCCCGGCGAGGACCGCCGAACCGACGGCCGGGGCGTCCGTGTGCGCGGGCGGAAGCCACGTATGGAAAGGGAAGGTCGGCGTTTTGATGGCCAGGCCAAGCAGGATGGTACCGAGGACGACCCCACCAGCCACAGGGCTGTCGTTCAGGGGGGCCGACCGGGCGAGCTCGACCATGTCGAACGTCCGAGGTTCGGAGGAGAGGTAGAGGCCAATGAATCCCAGCAACAGGGCCAATGATCCCAAAAAGGTGTAGAGAAAGAACTTCAGTGCGGATCTGACGGCATCGCCGTGTCCCCAGCCGGCGATGACGAAGTACATTCCCACGATCGACAGGTCGAAGAACAGGAAGAACAGGATGAGGTCCTGCGCAGCGAACAGACCCAGGCACGAGGTCTGTAGGAACAGGAACAGGGCTGCTTGAGGCCGCGGCCGGTCCCGCTCCCTCACCGCATAGATGGCACAACCGAGGAAAATCACCGCGGTCAACGCCAGCAACGGCAGGGATAACCCGTCCACACCGATGTGATAACTGCTGCCGAGCGTGGGGATCCAGGCCACCTGCTCCTCGAACGCCAACCCGCTGTCGCCGGGTTCCTCAGAGGAGGCCCACAACCCGGCGACCAGAGCCGCCTCCGCAGTAGTCACCGCTACCCACGCCCATCGGGCTGCAGCATCCGGGATCCGTGGCAGGACCACCAGGATGAAAGCGGCGGCCAGCGGCAGGAAAATGACGAGACTGAGCACGGTCACCTCACGAGGAGCAGGAGGACGAGTGCAGCCGCGAGAAGCGCGGCGGCCTGGGCGTAGTAGTGATGGACCTGGCCGGTCTGTGGCCGGCGGGCGAGGGCACCGAAGCGTCGGGCGCCACGGCCGATGGCTTCCACCACGGCGTCGACCCGGCCGGTATCGGCCCGTGCGGCACCCCGCCCGGCGCGGGCGACGAAAGCTGCACCGGCCAGCACACCACGGTCCACCGCACGGTCATCGAAACGAGCCAGAGCCGCGGAGAGGGACAGCACCGGACGGACGATGAGGACGTGCGCAGCACGCTCGAGACCGAACCACCGGGCAGCCCATCGTGGCTCCGCCACACCGAACCGGGCCACCAGGAAAAAGACAACGAGGGCCAGGGCCGCGGAGAGCACCAGTTCCCGCCATGTGGCGTGCGGCGAGCCCTGATCGCCTAAAGCAACCCGCAGAACATTGCCCACCGGCGGAAGTGCCAGCACCCCGAGAACGGCTGCTCCCCCAGCGAGGATGAGCATGGGAATCAGCTCCCAGACCCCGATATGCCGGGTGCCGTGTTCCTCGGTGTCATAACCGGACGCGGTATCCGGTAGCGGCCTGCGCCACACCATGATCAGCGCCTTGCCGGCATACGCTGCCGAGAGCGCCGACGCAGCCAGGCCAACGACATACAAACTCACTGATTGCTCCAGAGCCGCCGCAAGCACCCCGTCCTTGGTCGCCCACAAAGAGAGCGGGGCAACCCCGGCGAGGCTCAGAGAACCAAGGGTGAAAGCCACCCCGACCACCGGCCACCGCCGTCCTGTCCCGCGTAGGGCCAGCAGCTTCTTGGTCCCCAACGCCGACAGCCAGGCACCGGCCACGAGGAACAAGAGGGCTTTCGTCGCCGCGTGAGCGACCAGATGAGCGGTACCACCGGCGGTTGCACCGAGCCCCGCGCCCAGCACCACGAAACCGAGTTGCGCCGCCGTCGAAGCGGCCAGCAACTGCTTGAGGTCTTTCTGAGCCACGGCCACAACCCCCAAGGCGAGGGCGGTCAATGCCCCAATCCACGCGGCGGCGGCGGCAGCCCACCCTGTCACCTGCAGCAGGGGCGCCACACGGAGCAGCAAATATCCCCCCATTGCCACCATGGCAGCTGAGTGCAGCAGCGCACTGACCGGACTCGGCCCTACCATGGCGCGGGAGAGCCAGAAACTGAACGGCAACTGCGCAGCCTTGCCCAATGCCGCCAGAAGTATCCCGGCGGCGATGACGTGCCGCCACCCTTCGGGAGCGGCAGGCAGATCCACGAACGCGGCACCCGCACCCGCGGCCAGGGCTGCCCCTGCAGCCGCATACAACCCGAGGTCAGCTGCACGAGTGGTCAGGAAAGCTGTCAGCCCAGCCGACATCCGGTCCTGTTCCTGCCACCGGAAGCCGATCAGCGCGTAGGACATGGCCCCCATCACCTCCCACGCGAACAGCAGGGCCGGCAGAGTTGTCGCGGTGACCGTCACGATGACCGCTGCGATGAAGATGAGCATCAGCCCGTGGAACCTCACCACCGGTGAGACGTCCGGTGCTATGTCTTTCGTCGAGGCGAAAATCAACACCAGCAACGCGATGACCGACACCGACGGAAGGACCACCGCCGACAGCGCGTCAACAGCCAGACCAAAGTTGGCGCCCCGAATGAAGGGAAGTTCCGCAGAAGGACGGACCACTCCTGCCGCAATGGACAGCACCGTAATGAGCAGCAGGACAGTCACCGATACGGGAGCGGCAACCCTCGCCAGGCGGCTCCCTCCCAGGCAGAGCACTGTCCCTGTTATCGCGGGCAAGCCGACCAGGAGCCACAGCAAAGCGCTCATCCGGACAGGTCCGTTGCCATGTCGGTCATGTCGGATTTCCGCGAGCGATTGAGCAGCGTGGCGACGGCGAATCCCATCGCCATTTCCACCGTCATCGCCGCGATGACCACCAAGAGAAGAACCTGCCCATCCGGGGCCGGGGCAAGGAACCACCACAGACCGGCAGCGGCGAGGATCACCCCGTTGAGCATCAGCTCCAGACCCATCATCACCATGACGACAACCTGCTGCGACAGTGCTCCGTACAGACCGACGGAGAACAGGGCGGCGGAAACCACCAGAACCGTATCCAACGTCATGTGGGATCAGTCCCCCGTACAGGTCCTTCCGGCGCCCTGGTCCGGAGGTCATCGCCGAACCGGTCGTAGCGTCCCCGCGGGTTGGCCAGAACCAGCGCGGCCACGAGCGTCGCGAACAGCATGGGACTGACCGTGAGCATGACCAGCATCTTCGAACCCATGATGGCCTCCCCCAGCGACTGGGTGAGGTCGCCGGCGGGCTCGCCACGGCGATCAGGCCAGTCGATCAGCAATGCGCCCCCGGCGAGGACGATGAACGCCCCGAGAGCGAGGATCAGCGACCCGCGTTTGTTGTGCACCATGCTCATGGGCATCAAGGCCGGGTTCATGCCCATGAACATGATCATGAAGATGGCCATGACCGCCATCTCCATCACCATCATCAAAATGGTGATCACCCCGATGTATTCGAGATCGAACAACAGCAACATCGCCCCGACCGCCACGAACGATATCGCCAATGCATAGGTGGCCCGAGCCATGGAGTCCACCCGGAACACGGCGATACCAGCGACGACGGCAACAACGGCCAGAAACCAGAAAGCACCCCCGAGGAGGACACTCATCGGACCACCACCACGCTGACGATCAGAACCTGAACCAGTACTGCGGGCAGGACCACAATCCAGGCCACCTCCGCCAACCGGTCCGGCCGCACGACGGGGAAGAGCCGCCGGACCCCGATCAAGACAGCCAACACAGCCAGGGTTTTCAGCAACGTCCACACCCAGGCAGGAGCGAACGGTCCGGACCCGCCACCGAGGAAGAGCGCCACTGCGAACCCTGCACCAGCGCTCAGCAACGCGTACCGACCCGCCAGCAACAGCAGACGGTCGACGCCGGACAACTCGGAAAGGACACCATCGGCGATATCCCTACCCGCGGCGGGACTCAAAGGCCCCCACACTGAGAACGCCACCACCCCGGCGCAGAAGACCACGAACGCCACCGGCATCCAGACCACGAACCACAGTTCCTCCTGAGCGGCGACCACATCGGCGACCCGCAGGCTCCCCGCAGCAACGGCAGGACCGGTCAGGGCGAACATCAGTGGCAACTCGTACGACAGCGCCTGCCCGAGGAAGCGATACCCACCGACCAGTGCGTGAGCGCTATTAGCACCCCAGCCCACCAGCCACACCAGAGCCCACACCATCACGTCCATCGCGTTGAACCACACCACCCCCACGGAAAGATCCGCAACGGTCCATGATCCGAGAGGAACGACGACGACCTTCAACAACGCCACCACGAGCAGACCCACGACGCCGACCCGCCACAGCAGAGAATCCGCAGCGACGATCGTCCGGCGCCGCTGTCGCAGCAACCGGGCTGCTTCCCACAACGGTGCAGCAATACCGGACCGGGCGAGCCGGCCGTGGAGCCGTGCACTGACAGCGCCGTCGAATGCTGCAGCCAGAACAGCTATGACCCCAAGAAGCGCGGCCGCGGTCAGGGCACCCAAGGGTCCGACCTGCACGACACCCTCAGGCATGACCGGATCCCGCCATAGCAGCTGCAGTTGTGTTCAGGCCCAAGGACGCAATCACCAGACGCGCCGCAGCTATATCGAGGCCAACAATCAGCTCCGGAATCTGCTCGACCCGTGCCGCTTCACTTTGAGGAGAAACCACAGCCGCTGCGGCATGACTGCCTCCTAGTGCGCTACAAGCCCCGTCCAGGAACGCACCCAAGCGGTCGAGAACCTGCGGCAAGTCCTTCAACGACCACCGAAGAAACCATGAGCGCCGTACACGGCGGACAAGACGCTCCACCTCCTTGGTCACCTCAGGAACAGATGCACCCGCCAGAACATCATCACGAATACGGAAGGCCCGTATCGAATGACGCTCGCACTGCAACAACGCCAGCAATCTGGCGGCATGATCGCAGTACTCGGCAGATAAGAACCGAGGAGAACCAGGTGTCAGCTCGGACGAGTCTTCCAGCCGATCCCGAACCCCCGGTTCTCCGAAGGGTTCGGCTGCGGACAACAGGTCGACAGAAGCTCCGGTAACGACGTCGCCCTGAAGGGAGCACCGGACGACCAATCCGGCAGGCCACAGAGGCAACACCGGGCCGAAGGAAACATGCAGCACATCGAGATCGAGACCGTCCCTATCAGCCCCTCCTTCAGCTAACCCGATACCGCCAGGCATAGGCATGTCCATTTCGCCGTGACCCATGCCGCCGTCCATGCCGCCGTGATCGGAACCGTGGTTCATGCCCTCGTGGTCGGCCGGGTCGTGGGTGGGACTGTGGTCCGTGCTGCTGTGGTCCGTGCTGCTGTGGTCGGAGGTGTGGTCGTGAGCTTGTGACGTGCTGTTGTTGCTCGTCACGCGGGTGAAGGCGTCGTCGCGCTGACCTGCAAGATCAAGGAGGGTGATGATTGATTGCTCGAGTACGTCGACCAGCTGGCCGGGCTCCGATGCAGCTACTCGCGCTCTCGGGCCGGGAAGCTGATCCCACACCCGATCAATGGTTTCAGCCAGCTCCACTCCGGGAAATCCGCAGGTCAGCAGGATGTCGGAGTCAGCGGGAGAGTCGGACTGGACCCAGCCCCGTTGACGGAGCTCTCGTTCAGCGCTGATTCGTGTGAAAGTCCAGCCTGGAACTTCGACAATGAGGACATGGGGTCGCCGCACGGCGCCTTTGGAAAGGGTTGATATCAGGTCCACCGGAGTGCTCCTTCACGCCAGGCCCATACGACGCCGGCCATCAGAACGCCCAGGAAGATGAACATCTCCACCACGGCTTCCACTCCGGAGTCCGCGACGATTACCGCCCACGGGTACATGAAGAGCATTTCGACGTCGAATGCCAGGAAGAGCATTGCCAGGGGGTAATACCGCGCGTGATAGCGCGACAGAGCGTGCTCGTTCGGTTCCCAGCCGGATAAGAAGGGCGTGGTTTCGATGGGGGTGCGGGCAACAGCAAGAAGGCGTGACGCGCCGTACAGACCACCAATGACGGCTAGCGCAACTAGAAGCATGACGAGAACGTTGAGGTAAGCGGACACGTCAGCCTCCTGGTGGGCATGAAGCTTCGAGGAACTAGTGCGGCGATCGTTCTGACCAGTGGACGGCGCATGTAGTACAGGCGGATGTAGTACAACAGCCGAACCCGTGACGCCGACGAGGTGCAATTGGAAAAGACGTTACCCTATGGGGGTATATTTTCTGAGGTTGCAGGAGGCGACCTGCAGGTTGTGAAGCACACCGCCGGGGTACATGTTCGGCTGATCGTCGACGGAAGGAGGGACTCGTGACCCACCTGATCCCTCCTCGTCGTATACCTTCAGCCCGGCACCGTACTTCGTTGGTCCCGCTGACCTGGGCGCTGCGGCTGCTGATCCTCCTGGCGGGCATCACCGCGATGCACCTATGGATAGGGCCTCCCATCGACGCAGGCGCTTCGACGCATGGGTCCTCCCAAATCGTCCATGTCGTCACATCGGGTGACAGCTCAACGGTCATGAGTGAGAAGGTCCCGGTGACGGTGACAGCTCCCTCGCCGGCGCATGGTTCCTCCGAAGCGTCGTTGTGCGACCCAACCTGCCCAAACGGTCATTCGATGACGGATGCGCTGTGCCTGATCGCATTGCTGGTCGTCGGGGTCGCAGGTTTCCTCTGGCCCCGAACAGCCTTTCTTCGGGGGTTCGCCGTTCGCCGCGGACCCCCGGTGCTAGCGTTCGCTTTCCCGTTCAGACCGCAAACAGTTTCCCTGGTTCAACTCTCGATCAGTCGTACATAGAAACCGGGAGGTCCCTCGCGGCCTCCCGAGCGTTCCCTACCCCCGCATATTTGTGTGCCAGTTCGCACACCGTGGCGCGGCTCTCTCCGGTAGCAGCGACCGCCATCGATGGCGAGCTGTTGCACCGTAGAGCGCGGCAGGGACACCGACTCATCAACCTTTCCTCTTGAACCACGCGTATCTCACATACCGAAGGACTGTTTTCTCATGAAGCACCGTTTCACATCACTTACCGCCCTGTCTGCTGCCGCCCTCATCACCCTCTCTGCCTGTGGCTCATCCTCCGGCGGGGGTGGCGGCTCTTCTACCGCCGCGGCCCCCAACTCCGCTGCGGCTGCCCCCAACTCCCCCGCAGCTGCCCCCAGCTCCGCCGCAGCGGAGGCCACCACGGAGGCCAGTTCGAGTCCGTCTGCCGAGGACATGGCCGAGCACAATGACGCCGATATCATGTTCGCCCAGATGATGCTGCCCCACCACCGGCAGGCCGTCGAGATGAGCAATATGCTCCTGCAGAAAGACGGCATCGACCCCGCGGCGACCGATCTCGCGACCCGGATCTCTGCGGCCCAGGGACCGGAGATCGATCAGCTGGGTGCCTGGCTTGGAGCCTGGGGAGAACCCGAAGAGCCAGGCCACGACATGGGTTCCATGGGTGACAGGGGGTCCATGGAGGGCATGATGAGCGATGAGGACATGGCGGCGCTCGGAACCGCTGAAGGCGTAGAGGCCGAAATCATGTTCCTGGAGTCGATGACAGCCCATCACCGCGGCGCCGTGCAGATGGCTCAGCAGGAGATCCAGGACGGCATGTTCCCGGACGCCATTGCGATGGCCGAGACCATCGTCAAAACCCAGCAAGCCGAGATCGAGGAGATGACCGCGCTGCTCGAGCAGCGCTGACCCCTCACCGGCGCACGCAGTCGGAACACACCAGCCGGTCAGCACCGAGTCGCTGGTCGACCGCCGGTGAGCAGATCAGTCAAGGCCCGCCGTCAGCCCGTGGCTGGCGGCGGGCCGCTCGCGCGGATATTGGACGCGGAACCAGCCAGCGGCAAGGATAGGCTCATGAGCCCACACGTCCGAATCGCTGTTCCACCCTGCGCACAAGCAGGAGCCCCCAGCCCGATCACCGCCACCGGCCGCCCCCTCGAGTGGGGGGTCGTCGCCACGGGCGGTATCGCCACGAAGGTCACCCAGGACATCGCCCTGCTCGAGGACGCGGTGCTCCATGCGGTCAGCTCGCGCAGCGCAGAGAGCGCCGCAGCCTTCGCCGAGCGCTTCGGGTTCACCACCAGCTACGGGAACGACGGCGGGGTGGCCGGCTACCAGCGGCTCGTCGACGATCCCGACGTCGACGTCGTCTACATCACGACGCCGCACGGTCAGCATTACGACGTCGCGAAGGCTGCCCTGACGGGCGGTAAGCACGTCCTCTGCGAGAAGCCCTTCACCATCAACGCCAGGGAGGCCGAGGAACTGGCAGCTC
>JAABUN010003375.1_pt1 | contig 24887 bp, 29 predicted proteins | sample 5559311 | NCBI WGS metagenome assembly JAABUN01 (sample SAMN10711877, study PRJNA513370) | rock metagenome | isolation source: Antarctica rocks | place: Antarctica: Victoria Land, Siegfried Peak sud
GACCGGACCGGGAAAACGGGGATCGCGACAAAGGGGGAGCGACCCTGGTCGTCGAAGGTCCGGAGGAAGTAGGTCATGCCTAGTTCCGAGACGTCGTAGGCTCGCCGGCGCACCATGGCCTCGAAGATCTCGGGCACGATGCGCGCGCTATGGAAGCTGGCATCCACGCCATCAATCTTGACGGTGCCGTCCGCGAGCAGCTTGGTGCGGTCGTAGTTCCAGAAGGCGATGTCCAGCTTGGTAATCATGGCGGCCTCCGATCTCGGTGCATAGGGCTGCGATGGATCCGATGATCGGCGGCTCCATCGTGGCCATCCAATACGGGCTGAACCCGGCGCTCATCACGCAAATGGTCGGCGTCGGGATACTGCTGTCGTTCCTGACGCTGCCGGCCTGGTGGTGGGGGCTGTCCCTCGTCTAGCGGGCCGCCTCCTGCCCCGGTGCCAGCTCCCCGGCGCGCACCGGGGCCGGCAGGCGGTTGGCGCGCGGCGCCAGGGGGCAGACGTAGCGCGGCGAGTAGGCGCAGGACGGATTGTAGGCGAAGTTGAAGTCCAGCACCGCCCGTCCGTCCGGGGCGGCGCCGAGGTCGGCGCCCTTGATCGTGTCCAGCAGGTAGCGCCCGGCACCGTAGGTCTCCCGCCCGCTGGTCGCGTCGGCGAACGGCAGGAACACGCCGCCGCCATAGCCCAGCAGCCAGTAGGCCGTCAGCTCCCCGCCCAGCGCCGGGGCCAGCCCCGCGGTGCGGGCAAAGGGGCGCATCCGCAGGTCGCCGTCCGCCCCGGCGGGAAAGCTCTCGTCCGGGCCGTCCAGCGGCGCCAAGGGGACCACGAACCGGAGAGCCGGGTCATAGGGCAGGACGGGCAGGGCGATGAAGACCGCGCCGGGTTCGATGGGCGTTTGCGGATGGCCGCGGAACAGCGCGTCCCGCACAGCGCGCCAGTGCTGCCACGCGGCCTGCGGGTTCGGGTTGACGCGTATGGCGGCATACAGGTCCGCCACCTGGCGTCGCCAGTCCCATAGGCTGCCGTAGCCGGGGAGCATGGAAGGCGCCGTCATGGCCGGGAGCGCGACGGCGCGGCGAGCCAGGGACTGCCGGGATTGCGGCTCATGCCGGCAGCCGCCCGCTTTGACCGTTGCGTTGGCGCACTGTCATTGCGGGCCGCGCTGGAGCATGGCGATCCAGGAGCAGCAAGCGCCGTCCCGGCCGCCCCTGGCTTGCCGCGCCGCCGCACTGATCGCAACGATGGAAGCGGTTAGGGCAAGGCACCGTTGGCCCCGGTGCGCGCGGCCTCCGGTTTGCGCCGCCGCAAGCGGCCCGCAACGGCGGCGCCCCGCTGCCGGCGACGGACGCCGGCGGGCCAGGCGCCGCCCTCATGCCTGCTTCAGCTCGATCAGCCCCTGCCGTATCTTCCGCCCCCGCCCGATGCGGTCCTCGATATAGGCCGCATCGCCCCAGCGCACGGCGCGGGCCATCGCCTGCGCGTCTTCGGTGAAGCGGGCCAGCATCTCCAGCAGGGCGTCGCGGTTGTTCAGGAACACGTCGCGCCACATCACCGGGTCGCTGGCGGCAATGCGGGTGAAGTCGCGGAAGCCGGTCGCCGCGTACTTCAGCACCTCGGCCCGGCTGGCGTCCTCGCCGCCCTCGGCGGCCAGGTCGTCGGCGGTGCCGCAGATGGTGAAGGCGATCAGGTGCGGCAGGTGGCTGACGATGGCCATGACGCGGTCATGGTGCGCGGGGTCCATCGTCTCGACCATGCTGCCCATGCGGCGCCACAGCTCCGCCACCTGCCCGACGGCCGCAGGGTCGGCGCCGGGCGGCGGGGACAGCAGGCACCAGCGGCCTTGGAACAGCGTGGCGAAGCCGGCGTCCGGCCCGGAGTACTCGGTGCCGGCCAGGGGGTGCGCGGGGATGAAGCGCACGCCCGCCGGCAGCAACGGCGCCACGTCGCGCATGACCGAGACCTTGGTGCTGCCCACGTCCGTCACGATGGCGCCGGCTTGCAGGTGCGGCGCGATGGCGGCGGCGATGGCGGCATAGGCGCCGACGGGCGCGCACAGCATCACGCAGTCGGCGCCCTGCACGGCGCGGCCCGCATCGGCCTCGATCCGGTCGGCGAAGCCCAGGGCGGCGGCGCGGGCCAGCACGGCGGGGCTGCTGTCGGTCACGACGACCTCCGCCGCCAGGTCGCCGCCCGCGCGCCCGCGCTCGTGCGCGATGCGGGCGACGCTGCTGCCGATCAGCCCGGCGCCGACCAGCACCAGGCGCCGGAACACCGGCCCGGCTTCGGTGCGGGTGGCGGGATAGGCATCGGGCCGGGCATCGGGGCCGGGCTGGGCGTCGCGCCCGATGTCGTGCCCGGTGTCAGGCATGGACCGGCTGCTCCGCCCCGCGCTCCATGCCGCGGTTCATCATGTGCTCCGACAGGATGCCCGCGACCAGCGCGCACTCCTCGGCGGTGCCGACCGTGATGCGCAGGCAGTGCGGCAGGCCATAGCCGCCCATGGCCCGGACGATCACGCCGCGCCCGCGCAGGGCGGCGTTGGCGGCGTCCGCGGCGGCCGTGGCCCCGAAGTCCGCGAGGACGAAGTTGCACTCGCTCGGCCAGACCCTGATGCCGGCGTCCTGCAACGCCCCTGCCAGCCCGGCGCGCTGCTGCGTGTTGTGCCGCCGCCCCGCCTCCACCCAGCCCGGCTCGGCCAGGGCGGCGATGCCCGCGGCCTGCGCCGCCGCGCTGGTGTTGAACGGCCCGCGGACGCGGTTCAGCACGTCCGCCACGGCGGGCGGCGCGTAGCACCAGCCCAGCCGCATACCGCCGAGTCCCCAGATCTTGCTGAAGGTGCGGGTCATCACCGTGTTGTCCCCGGCGTCCACCAGCTCCACGCCGGGATCGTAGTCCCCCCGGTCCACGTACTCGGCATAGGCGGCGTCCAGCACCAGCAGCACGTCGGGCGGCAATGCGTCGCGCAGGCGGCGCACCTCGCCCTGCGGCACCATGCTGCCGGTGGGGTTGTTGGGGTTGGCCAGGAACACGATCCGCGTCCGCGCGGACACGGCGGCCAGCATGGCGTCCACGTCCGCCGCCAGGCCGCGCTCGGGCGCCTTCACGGTCGCCATCCCGGCGGCCTGGCCGGCGATCTCGTACAGCGAGAAGCCGTGGCGGCTCATCACCACCTCGCCGCCGGGGCGGCCATAAGCCAGGCAGAGCAGGTAGATCAGTTCGTCCGACCCGGCGCCGCACACGATCCGCTCGGGGTCCAGGCCGAAGCTGCGGCCGATGGCCCGGCGCAGCCCGGCGGCCGATCCGTCGGGATAGCGGTGCAGGTCGGCGGCCTGCGCGGCATACGCGGCCTGCGCGGCGGGGGGCACGCCGAACGCGCCCTCGTTGCTCGACAGCTTCACCAGGCGGTTCTGGCCGGGCAGCTTGCTCTCGCCGCCGACGTAGGGGGAGATGGCGAGGAGTTCGGGCCGGGGACGCGGGCCAGTTAATGGGCCGGTCAGCGGGCCGGTCGGTGGGGCGCTCATTCGGCAGGCTCCTGGATTGGCACGGCGTAGGCGCCGACCACGACGGGCGGGCGCAGCACGGATTGTAGGGCGCGCAGCCGCGGGTCGGCGTCGGCCACAAAGCCGTCCACGTCCGCCAGCGCACGGGTGGCGGGTGCGCCGGGGTCGCGCCGCAGGATGACCGGCCCGGCCGCGAACCCGGCGGCGGCCAGCGCCGCGCCCAGCCGGTCGCGGCTGACCTCCAGCGGCAGCTCCAGCCCCAGCAGCGAACGGTCGGCGCCGCTGGGATCGGGTGCCGCGGCGGCGACCACCAGGGCCTGCACCTGCGGCGCACCCTCCGGCCGCGCGGCCCAGAACGGCAGGCGGGCGACGACATGGATGCGCGGGTCGCCGGTGTGCAGCAGGGCGGTCCACCAGGCGGCGGCGGGCGCCTCCCCCTCGGCGGGCAGCGGCAGCACGGCGGCGGTGGCGGCGCCGGCGCTGACCTCGCGGATGGCCTGCGCCGGGGTGCGATACAGGCGCAGCGGAGTGAGGGCGCCAAACTGCTCCCGCGCGGCGGCGGTGGCCTGGCCGCCCTCGGCTTCGCAAACGGAGATCAGCATGGGGCGCTGCTGCGCGGTGAAGGCGTTGATGAGTTCCCGCCAGGCGCGGACGACGCCCAGGCGGGGAAAGGGGCCGCCATGCCGGGCCAGCAGGCGGCGTATGATGGCGGCCTCCCGGCCCGGCCGCAGCGGGGTCCGCCCCTTGACGCCTAGGGCGGCGATCTGCCCGACGACGCCGGCCCGGCGCATCACGGCGTCGTGCATCAGGTCGTCCAGCCCGTCCAGCTCGGCCCGCAGCGCGGCCAGCCGGTCCAGCGGCGCTGGCTCCGGCGGGTCGGCGTGGAGGGGGGCGGGGCTGGACATGGCCGGTGCGTTCCGGATGCGGGGCAGGGAAGGGGGTTGCATAGCGGATGCGGGGGCGGGTGCAAACCCGGATGGGAGCCGCAGGCCCGCGGAACGGCCTTGCAGGGCGTCCCGTTGCCCCCCCGCCCCGCCCGCTCTAATGATCCACCTGCAATGGACCGTCCCGACCCCCAGCTCGCCGACGCGCAGCAGGCCGCCACCTTCGACGGCCCCTTCATGCTGGACTGCGGCACGGCGCTGCCGTCCGTCACCGTCGCCTACCGGACCTACGGCACGCTGAACGCCGCCCGCAGCAACGCCGTGCTGGTGTGCCACGCGCTGACCGGCGACCAGTATGCCGCGGAGACGCATCCCACCACCGGCAAGCCGGGCTGGTGGAGCCAGGTGGTGGGGCCGGGGCTTGCGCTGGACACCGACCGCTTCTTCGTCGTGTGCGCCAACGTGCTGGGCGGCTGCATGGGCAGCACCGGGCCGCGCAGCCTGCATGACGGAACCGGGGAGCAGTGGGGCACCGGGTTCCCGGCCATCACCATACGCGACATGGTGCGGGCGCAGCGGCTGCTGACGGACCGGCTGGGCGTCGCCCGGCTGTTCGCCGTCGTCGGCGGCAGCATGGGCGGGATGCAGGCGCTGGAATGGGCGGCGACCTACCCGGACGCGGTGTTCGCCTGCGTGCCCATCGCGGCGGCGTCGTTCCATTCCGCGCAGAACATCGCCTTCCACGAGGTCGGGCGGCAGGCGATCTTCGCCGACCCGGACTGGGATGCCGGCGAGTACTGGCGGGCGGGCAAGGTGCCGGCGCGCGGCCTGGCCGTGGCGCGCATGGCGGCGCACATCACCTACCTCAGCGAGCAGGCGCTGACCCGCAAGTTCGGCCGCCGCCTGCAGACGCAGGGGGCGGCGCGGGACGGCACGACGCTGTTCGGCGACATGTTCGAGGTCGAGAGCTACCTGCGCCACCAGGGCAGCACCTTCGTCCACCGCTTCGACGCCAACTCGTATCTCACCATCACCCGCGCGATGGACTACTTCGACCTGGCCGCCGAGCATGACGGGGATCTGGCGGCGGCGTTCCGCGGCACGCGGACCCGGTTCTGCGTGGTATCGTTCGACAGCGACTGGCTGTTCCCCACCGCGCAGTCCCGCGCCATCGCCCGCGCGCTGAACCGCGCCGGGGCCAACGTCAGCTTCGTCGAGATCGCCAGCGACAAGGGCCACGACGCCTTCCTGCTGCACGAGCCGGACTTCCACCGCACCTTGTCCGGCTTCCTGTCCGGCTGCGCGGAGCACGCGGGGCTGTGAGGCAGCAACCAGTGCAGATGATCGCCAAGAACATGCGGCTGGACTTGCAGTTGATGTCCGAGATGATCGCGCCGGGGTCGCGCGTGCTGGACATCGGCAGCGGCGACGGGACGCTGATCGAGCACCTGTTCCGCACCCGCGGCTGCGACGCGCGCGGCATCGAGATAGACATGGCGGAGGTGACGCGCGCCGTGGCGCACGGACTGCCGGTGATGCACGGGGACGCCGACACCGACTTGCAGCACTATCCCGACGGGCTGTTCGACTACGTCGTGCTGTCCCGCACCTTGCAGGCGGTCGAGCGCCCGCAGGAGGTGCTGCGCCAGATGCTGCGGATCGGCACGCGGGCCTTGGTCAGCTTCCCCAATTTCGGCCACTGGCAGGTGCGCTGGCAGCTCGTGCGGTCCGGCCGGATGCCGATGACGCCGACCTGGGACCGGCCCTGGTACGAGACGCCGAACATACACCCCTGCACGATCCGCGACTTCTTCGGGCTGTGCGCGCAGGAGGGCTATGCGGTGGAGCGGTGGCTGGCGGTGGACGACGGCGGGCGCCGCGCGCCGTGGCGGCGGTTCCCGGGGCTGGCCAACCTGTTCGGGGAGCAGGCGCTGTTCCTGCTGCGGCGGGCTTAGAGCCGTGCGGCTGCCATCTCTGCGGGCAAGGCAGGCGTCCAGCGCGGGCGGCGCCCTGCGGCCTGCCTGCGAAGCCTGAATGGATCATGGCTCCTTGAGGCTGACCGGTGCGGCGGCGCAGGGCAGCGCCGCAGGCTCCGTGACACGGCGGCGCTTGCTGCGGGCGGGCCTGGCCCTGGCGTCCGCTGCAATAGCGGCCGGCGGCGTCGTGGCCTATGCGGTGGTGCTCGAGCCGGGGTTCCCCCTGATCGTGCAGGAATACCGCCTTTCCCTGCCCGGCTGGGAAGGCCGTCCGCCGCTGACCCTCTGCCTGCTGTCCGACCCGCATTGCTGCGAATCCTGGATGCCGCTCGCGCGCTTGCGGCGCATCGTGCAGGTGGCCAACGCGCTGCGGCCGGACATCCATGTGGTGCTGGGCGACCTGCCGGCGCACCACCCCTTCGTGTCGGCCCGCGTGCCCATGCCCGCCGCGGTGTCGGTGCTGGCGCAGTTGGAGGCCCCCCTGGGCCGCTTCGCCGCGCTGGGGAACCATGACTGGTGGGACGACCTGGAGGTGCAGCGGCGCGGCTCCGGCCGCCCCGCCATCGAGGGGCTGCTGAACCAGGCGGGCATCACCGTGCTTGCCAACGCGGCCCGCCTGCTGCCGCACGGCAACGGCGTCTGGCTTTGCGGCACGGACAGCACCCAGGCCTTCCGGACAGGCGGCGGGGCGGACGACCTGGACGGGACCGTGGCGCAGGTGCGGGGCGCTGCCCCCGCCATCCTGCTGGCGCACGAGCCTGACATCTTCCCCCGCGTGCCGCCCCGGCTGGGCCTCACCCTGTCCGGCCATACCCACGGCGGGCAGTTGCGCGTGTTCGGGCATTCGCCGATGGTGCCCTCCCGGTATGGCAACCGCTACGCCTACGGGCTGGTCGAGGAGGCCGGGCGGCGCCTGATCGTGTCCGGCGGGCTGGGCTGCAGCATCCTGCCCCTGCGGCTCGGCGTACCGCCGGAGCTGACGCTCGTGCGCCTGGCCTGACGGGCACGATGCGGCCGGCCCGGGACCATCGGCCCGGCCGGCTCCATCACGTCCGCAGGCACGGCATCCAGGCGCCGCGATATCGTCGCAGACCCCCTGCAGGCCGCGCAAAGCGATGCCGGACCGCCGCCGGATGCTGGCCTGCCGTGGACCCAAGGCGCATGGAGGGAACGTGATGGCAGGGGACTTCATCCTGCGCCACCTGCGGCCTCCGGCTCGCGAGTGGCCAGGGCAAGCCTGGTTTCTTGATGCACTGCAACGAAATCACAACTTGTTGTCGCCTCGAAGCTGGTAAACCGCTTGCTCATCCGTGGCGATCAGGCGCTAACGCCTGTCGTCAGCACACCCCCTCCCACCTGCTGCAAGGCTCCTCCGCGTGGGAGCCGGCGCACGGGGGCAGGAGCCGGGTGAGGGTCAGAGACGCAGGGACAAGGGCAATGCCGGCATGGATGTGAACACCAAGGCGAACGGCAGGTATGCCGTCCTGTTCCGGACGCACTTCTGGGACGACTACGCCGAGCGCCAGTATCAGCGCCTGCTCCGCGTTGCCGGCGGCGGAGACGTGTTCATCCTGGTGGACGAGACCAGCAGGCCCGTGCCGATACCGCATCCGAACGTGGTGCCGCATACCCAGCAGGGCGTGCTGGACCTCGGGCTGGTCGGAGCCGGGCACGGCAACATGCTTTGGTTCAATGGCGATTACCCGCTCTATTACTTCTATCAGCAGCATGGCGGCTACGACCACTATGTCATGATCGAGTATGACGTGGTCGTCCAACGCAGCCTGGACGATGTTATGGAGCGGGTGTCGCGGGAAGGCATTGACCTTGTGGGGCTGAGCAACACCGAAGCGCCGGCGGTCTGGCCGCTCGCCCCTACCTGCCGGGGCGTGTATTCCGATGACGATCTCAGGAAATGCCTGATCTGCATCTCGGTGTTCTCCAACAGGGCCGTCCGCCGGCTGTTCGACCGCCGGCTGGAGATGTCGCGCCAGCACGAGGCCGGGCTGATGCAGCGCTGGCCGCACTGCGAGGCCTTCATCCCGACCGAGGTCGCGGCGGCCGGGTTCAAGATGGCGGAGCTGTCGGAGTTCGGGCCGACCAGCCGCTACGACTGGAAGCCTGCCATCGTCGAGACGGAGCTGCCGGCCCTGGCCGGACAGGCGTTCGTGCATCCCCTGCTCGATCCGCGGCGCTACGTGCCGCACATCATGGGGGACCTTTGGCCGCCCGAGGCGTTCTTCGATCCGCGCAACGCGGCGGGGCGCCGGCTGCGCCGCGCGCCGTTCAGCCTGTACGGGCCGCCGCTGGCGCGTATGCTGTGGCGGCGCGCGGGCGCCCCGTTCCGGAAGCTGCTGCCGGCGGGCCGGCAGGCGCGTACGTAGCCGTCAGGCCAGGCCGAGGAACACCGCCAGTGCGCGGTTTACGGTAAGCATGGCAGAGTCGTCCAAGTGACCGAACACGGGGCCGATCCTCGTACGCAACGGAGTCTGCGGTTTGTCCACCATGACCTGTGACCGCTTTGCCAACCCGTTCGCGAACGTCGGCTCGACCAGCACCCGCATCAGCGGCGCATCCGTCAACGTGCCGGTGATCGGCAGCACCGTCAGGGCAGGCAGGTTTGCGAAGCTGTCGGCCTGAATGACCAGGGCCGGGCGGGGTTTGCCCTGTTCGCCTTGCAACGCAACCGTAACCAAGTCGCCACGCCTCACGCCGTCCAGCCGGTCTTGTCCGACACGTCAAACCAGTCGTTATCGGCCGGTGCCTCGTTGTCCCGGATCAACTGCGCTTGCCGGGCGCATTCCTGTGCAAAGCCCGGCGCACGGGTGTCCGGCACCCAAATCTGCACCGGACGCAGCCCGGCGGCCCGAAGCTTGTCCCGCCTGCGCCGCACGCGCCCGGCACTGCCGCCTGTATCTGTCATCTGTTACATGTAACATCAAGACGATTGGAAGACCAGCGCCGGTCCGCCCCCTACTGCACCAGGTGCTTGTCGAGGAACGCCGCGATGTCTCCGAACACCTCCTTCGTCTCCGGCGCCGCCGGGTCGAACAGGTACTGCGCGTGGGACAGGCCCTCATATACGTTCAGCACCGCCTCCACCCCGGCGCGGCGCAGCTTGCGGTGGGTGCGGACGGTGTTGGACAGGAACAGGTCGCGTGTGCCGCTGGTCAGGATCGCGGGCGGGAAGCCGCTGAAGTCGCCGTAGATCGGCGATAGCTGCGGGTCCCGCAGGTCGTGCCCGGCGGCATACAGCTTGGCGGCATGGCTCAGGTAGCCGCCGTAGCTGACCAGCACGTTGTCCAGCCACTCGTTGGTCCGGTAGGTGTCGCCGGTCTCGGTCATGTCGGCCCAGGGCGTGCCGGGGGCGATGGCGCCGGGCAGCGGCAGGCCCTCGGCCTTGGCGCGCAGCACCAGGGCGAGGGCCATGCCGCCGCCGGTGCTGGTGCCGACGACGGCGATGCGGCGGGGGTCCTGCATGGCCACCGCCGCGCGCCAGACCGCCATGGCGTCGTCCATCGCCGCGGGATAGGGCGCGTCGGGCGGCATCCGGTAGTCGAACTCGATGACGCGGTAGCCGCCGTGAGCCGCCATCAGCATGGCCTCGGCGGTGCCGGACTCGCCGGGGCCATAGACGTAGCCGCCGCCGTGGATGTTGATGACGAGCTGGTTGCGGTGGGCGTCCGGCATGGTGCGGGGGGTGAACACGAACGCCTTCACGCCGCCGATGGTGGTGGCCTCCATGCTGACGCCCAGGGCCTCCCGCGCCTTGGCGAGGCCGGGCAGGGCGGCGTCGGCCAGCTTGGCGACCAGGACGCGCCAGGCGGCGGCGTCGGGCGGGTTGGCGTTCCAGGCCGGCACGCGGTAGGGCGCGGCGGCCAGGGCTTGCGCGGCGGGGCTGACATCGGCCTGCGGCGGCGGCACGACCCGGGTGGGCAGGCTGCGCGCGCCGGGCTGGTTGTTGGCCGCGCCCTGGCTGGCTTCCAGCGTGGGGAAGCTGGGGGCGGCAGGCGCCTGGGCCAGCGCCGGGGCGGCAAGCGACAGGGCAAGCATGGCGGCAAGGCTGGGTGGGGTGCGTATGACGGGCCTCCTGTGCGGGTCGCGCCTCGGGCGGGCGCTTGCCGTGGCATCTATCCCTGCGCCGCGCCGGGATGGCAACCGTGCGAGGAGGGCGCATGATGGGACGCGCCGCCGCCAGGGAGCGCCGCCATGACGCCAGCCGCCAGCCTGCGCCCGGTGGTCCGCCTCGTGGCGCTGCTGAACCTCGGCTGCTTCGGGATCGAGTTCGCCGTGGCGGCGGCCATCGGCTCGGTGTCGCTGTTCGCGGACAGCGTGGACTTCCTGGAGGATGCGTCCATCAACCTGCTGATCCTGCTGGCGCTCGGTTGGGGCGCACGGGCGCGGGCGGCGGCGGGCATGGGGCTGGCGGCGCTGCTGCTGGCGCCGGGGATCGCGACGCTGTGGACGGCGTGGGACAAGCTGCGTACCCCTGTGGCGCCCGATCCGCTGCCGCTGCTGCTGACCGCGGCAGGGGCGCTGGCGGTCAACCTGCTCTGCGCCGTGCTGCTGGCCCGGCACCGCCACGCCGGCGGCAGCCTGACCCGCGCAGCCTTCCTGTCGGCCCGCAACGACACCCTGGCCAACGTGGCGATCATGGGCGCCGCGACGCTGACGGCAGCGGCCGGCTCCCGGTCGCCCTGGCCGGACCTGGTGGTGGGCCTGGCCATCGGCGCCTTGAACGCCGGGGCGGCCGTGGAAGTGTGGCAGGCGGCGCGAGGCGAGCGGGACGAGGCGGAAGCCTGACCAACCCTGAAGCACGATAGGTGCGGGCAGATGCGCCTATCATGCTCTAGCCTTTGTTTTTGCAGGCGTGTTTATCGCTCAGGCTGCTCAACCTGATGCGATTATGCCCTAGCTCCCGGAACTCAGCCGCGCCCCCCGCGGCACCAGCAGCACCGCCAGCAGCGTCAGCGCCGCCACCCCGGCGCCCAGCAGGAACACGCCGTGCAGCGCGCCGCCCAGCGCCTCCGTCAGCCGGGCCAGCGCGGCCGGCGGCAGCGCCAGGCGGTGCGCCGGCTCGATCAGGTCGCGCACCGCGTCGTGCGCCGCCGGGCCGGCGCGGGTCAGCCCGGCGTTCAGCACGCCGCCGAACGCCGCCGCCCCCAGCGCCTGGCCCAGCAGCCGGCAGAAGAAATACAGCGACGTGGCCCGCCCCCGGTCCTCCCGCCCCGTGCCGGTCTGGATCGCGACGTTGAACACCAGCGCGTGCAGCCCCAGCCCGACGCCCGCCAGCGAGCTGGCCAGCGCCACCCAGCCCACGCCGTAGCCCGGCCGCAGCAGCGCGAAGCCCGCCGACCCCAGCACCAGGCACGCCGACCCGGCCAGCGCCACGGGACGGTAGGGCAGCCGGTTCAGCACCCGGCTGACAGAGATGCTGGCCACGGTCCAACTGACCGTCAGCACACCCAGCACCACGCCGGCCGCCAGGGCGGTGCGGCCCATCACGCCCTCGGTCCACGACGGCAGGAACGCCGTCGCGCCGATCAGCAGCATCCCGCACAGCATGGCCGACAGGTTGCCGGCGGCAAGCATCGGGTTGCGCCACAGGTGCAGCGGCAAGGTGGGGATCTCGGCCCGCCGGTCCCGCATCGCGAAGCCGGCCAGCGACAGCAAGCCCGCCGCCACCATCAGCACCAGGCCGGTGCGGCTGAACGATTCGTGCTGCACCAGCGCGGCCATGACGGCGCCCACGCCCACCGCGAGCAGCCCGGCGCCGGCCAGGTCTATCGGCGCGCGCGGCCCGGCCGCCACCGGCTCGTGCAGGTATCGCGCGACCAGCGCCGTCGTCAGCAGCCCGATGGGCAGGTTGACCCAGAACACGAACGGCCAGCCGAGCGTGCCGACGAAGAACGACCCCAGCAGCGGCCCGATGATGGCGGCAATGCCCCAGATGCCGCTGACATAGCCCAGGATGCGCGGCCGGCCGGCCGGCGGCGTCACGTCGGAGATGATGACGTTGGCCATCGGCACCAGCGCGCCGCCGCCCAGCCCTTGCAGCGCGCGGAAGGCGATCAGCGACCCCATGCTCCAGGCGCAGCCGCACAGCAGCGAGCCGAGCAGGAACACCAGCACGCTGCCGATATACACCCGCCGCCGCCCGTACTGGTCCGCCATCCGGCCATAGATCGGCGTCATCACCGCCTGGCTCAGCAGGTAGATGCCGAACGCCCAGGTGAACAGCTCGAAGCCGCCGAGCTGGCCGACGATGGTGGGCATGGCGGTGCTGATGACCGTGACCTCGACGGCCGCCATGAAGGTGGACACCAGCATGGCGCCGACGATCAGCCGGCGGTGCCGGTGCGGCGCTGGCGCGGTGTCCGGCGGGATGGCGGGGGCAGCGGCGGGTACGGCGGCGGAACGGCCGGGGTGCGTCAGGCTCATGCCTGTTTACAAGGGGTGTGGCGGGGCAGGGCGCAACCCGGAACGGCGGAGGTTGGAGGGCGGCACGGAGCGGGACCGGCCATCGGCGTTCCGGCGCCCGCACCCCGGCGGCGTGGCCGTCGCCATCCGCGTGCAGCCGCGGGCGCGGCGGGCCGGGGTGGGCGGCGCCGTCCCGGACGCAGCCGGGGCGCCGCGCCTGCGGGTCGCCGTGACGGAGCCGCCAGAGGACAGCCGGGCGACGCGGGCGGCCTGCGCGGCGCTGGCTGCGGCGCTGGGCGTGCCGGCGCGGGCCGTCACGGTGCTGCACGGCGCCGGGTCGCGGGAAAAGCTGCTGCTGGTGGCCGGGGTCGTGGACACCCTGGCGGCGCGGCTTGGCACATTGACGGCCTGATCGCGGCCCGGCGAACCCCGGTGCCTGCCACGGCGTTCTATCCGGCGCACCCGCAAGGACCCCCCGCATGACCACAGAACTCAGCCTGCTCGCCTGGTCCGTCGTGCTGGGGCTGCTGCACGCCGTTGCCACCGGGCAACTCGCCGTCCAGCAGCACGGCCTGGCCTACAACATGGGGCCGCGCGACGAGAAGAAGGAGCTGACCGGCGTGGGCGGCCGGGTCAACCGGGCGTTCAGCAATTACATGCAGACCTTCCCGTTCTTCGCCGCCGCGGTGCTGGTGGCGCATGTGGCCGGGCGGCACTCCTGGGCGACGGTGCTGGGCGCGCACCTCTACTTCTGGGCGCGGCTGGCCTACGTGCCGCTGTATGCCGCGGGGGTGCCGATGGTGCGGACCGGGGCGTTCCTAGTGTCCATGGCGGGGATCGTGCTGATCCTGCTGGCGCTGACATAGACGCCGCTCAGGGCACGCGCCGCACCCCGTCCGTACGCAGCAGCACCAGCCCGGCCCCGGCGATCACCGCCGCCCCCAGCAGGGTCAGCCGGTCCGGCGCGTCCCCGAACGCCAGCCAGCCGAACAGCACGCCCCACAGGATCATCGTATACTGGAACGGCACCACGACCGAAGCCGGCGCCAGCCGCAGCGAGCGGTTGACGCACAGGTTGCCTCCCAGCGACCCCGCCCCCAGCAGCACCATCAGCGCCCCGCTCCGCCACCCCAGCGCCGTCCAGCCCTGCCATATTACCAGCGCCGCGCCGAACACCCCGGCCCCGGCCAGTTGCGCCGTCATCAGCACCGTGCCGGGCGTGCCCGCCAGCTTGCGCGTCGCCACCAGGAACGCGGCATACGTCAAGCTGCCGCCCAGCGCGCACAGCGCCGGCAGGGTCAGCCGCTCCGGCGACGGGCGCAGCGCCAGCAGCACGCCCGCGAACCCGGCCGCAACCGCGACCCAGCGCCGCGCGCCCACCCGCTCCCCGAGCAGCAGCGGCGACAGCGCGGCGACATAGACCGGCCCGGCCATGTAGTAGGTCATGCCCTCCGCCAGCGGCAGCCCCACCAGCGCCCAGAAGAACAGCGCCGTCTCCGCCGTGCTCAGCGCCACGCGCAGCAGTTGCAGCCGCGGGCGCTGCATGTGGCGAAAGCGGCGCAGGCCGGTCCCCACGATCAGCGGCGACAGGATCGCCAGCCCGGCGAGGCTCCGCACCAGCACGAGCTGGCCCACCGTATAATCGCCGACCAGCCACTTGCCCAAGGTGTCGTTCACCGCGAACAGCATGATGCCGAGCAGCATCATGCCGATGCCCGCGGACGTGCCGCCGTGCCCGCCGTCGCCGGTCAAGCGCCCCCGCGTCCGCCGCCGCTCAAGCGCCGGGATGCGCCAGCACGGCCCGCAGGGTGCGCGCGGAGATGTCCAGCACCGCCGGGTCGCCGCCGACCATCATGGCGGCGATGGCGCCGTCCATCACCAGCAGCACCTGCCGGGCCAGGATGCCCGGCTCCGGGTGGCCCGCCTCCGACGCCAGCCCAGCCAGGAAGCCCAGGATGGCGGCATGGTGCTCCCGCGTCATGTCCCGCAGCCAGGGCGCCCCGGCGTCCCCGCCCTTCGCGTGCTCCGCGGCGGCGTTCATGAAGGCGCAGCCATAGAAGCGGTCGCCCATGAACCAGGTGCGGAGCGCCGGGATGACGCCGTGCAGCCGGGCGGCGGGATCGGGGCCTGCGGCCAGCACGGCGGCGAAGAAGGCGTCCCGCCACTCCGCCCCTTCCCGCGCCAGGACCTCCCGCAGCAGCGCCTCCTTGGAGCCGAAACGGCTGTAGAGCGTCATCTTGGACGCGCCGGCCTCTTGCAGGATGCGGTCTATGCCGGTGGCGTGGATGCCGTCGCGGCAGAACAGGTCGCGCGCGGCCACCAGGATGCGCTCATGCGGCGGCAGCCCGCCAACGTCCGGGCCGTCCGCCGGGGCTGGGCGGCCGGCCTCTGCACGGGCGGCGGGCACTGGCATAGGGGGCATCCCTGTCATTCGCTATCAGCCTAATTTTCAGGCATTGTGTGATGGAAGCGTACGCACTTGTGCCGTCTGCGTCCGTCAGTTTCGGCCCATTACCGGCAACGGTCAAACCCGGTGAAGCCGTCTTGAGAATCGAAGCCATCTGCGCCGGCTGGCCTCCACCGTCGTCGCAAAACGCTGTTGCGATATGATGATTTGGGTGCGGCAAGGACGGTCTAGCCATGCCTGCATTGCCGCATTGCTGCGCCCCTTGTAACGACGATGAACGGTGCCGACTCGCTGCACGGCGGTCAGAACGGGCAGCCATGGATGTGAGGTCGCATGGCACGGCCATTGCAAACCTCGTTCCGCAAGACTGACCGTTCTGTATGGATCAGTCACCAAGGAGACGACAGCATGAGCGCCACCATGAAGCAGGCCCCGACGGCCATGACCGGCTGCCTGGCCCCCATAGACAAGGGCGGCCTGGACGACCTGATCGCCAAGGGCCGCGCCAACCCGCAGGCCATCAAGACCCTGAAGTGCCGCACCATCGCCGAGGGCCGGTTCCGCCACCTGAACATGATCCGCGACCTGCCGCCCTACATCGTGGACGAGCCGCCGGGCCTGCTGGGCGACGACACCGCGCCGAACCCGTCCGAGGCGTCGTTGGCCGCGCTCGGCTCGTGCCTGGCGGTCGGCATCCACGCCAACGCCGTCTCGCGCAACATCACCGTCCGCAAGCTGGAGATCGAGCTTGAGGCCGACATCAACATCACCGCGGTCTGGGGCACCGGCGACACCTCGCCCAAGCCGGTCGGCTTCGACGCCGTGCGCGCCAAGGTCCACCTGGAGGCCGACGCTCCTCAGGAGGAATTGGACGCCCTGATCGCCCACGCCAAGAAGTGGTCGCCGGTCGCCAACACGTTCACCAAGCCGGTGCCCGTTGACGTGACCCCGGTCTGATCCAGCCCAGCCTGATCCAGCCCAGTCTGATCCAGCAAAGGGAACGCAGCACAATGAGCGAATCCGCACTTCGGGACGCCCCGGCCGCGTTCCCCACCCTGGACGGCCTGCGCGCCGTGGTCGCCCGGGAACTGGCGCCGATCACGCACGAGATTGACCACGGCGGCGTCTATCCGGCCCAGGCCATGCGCGCCCTGGGCGACGCCGGTCTATATGGGCACCATCTGAAAGCCACCGCGGCCCGGCCCAGCATCGGCGCCGCGATAGACGCCATGTCCGCCGTCAGCGAGACCTGCATGAGCGCCGGGTTCTGCACCTGGTGCCAGGACGCCAGCGGTTGGTACTTGGAGCAATCCGACAACTCGGCGCTGCGCGAATCCCTACAGCCCGGCCTGGCCAGCGGCGCGCAGATGGGCGGCACCGGCCTGTCCAACCCGATGAAGTCCCTATCCGGGATCGAGACGTTCAAGCTGCGTGGGCGCCGCGTCGCCGGCGGCTACGAGGTGTCGGGCGTGCTGCCCTGGGTCAGCAACCTCGGCGAGGGCCACCTGTTCGGCACGGTGTTCGAGGACGCGGACCGCGACGGCCACCGCGTCATGGCGATGATACGCTGCGGCCAGCCCGGCGTGTCCTTGAAGCAGAACGCGCACTTCGTCGCATTGGAGGGCACCGGCACCTACAGCGTGCTGTTCCGCCGCGCCTTCATCGCCGACGAGGTGCTGCTGGCGGACCCGCTGGGCGACATGGTGCGGCGCATCAAGGCCGGGTTCATCCTGCTGCAGACCGGCATGGGCCTGGGCGTGATCCAGGCGTGCGTGGACCTGATGCGAGAGGCCAACGTGACGCACGGCCACAGCAACAAGTACCTGCCGCGCCAGGCCGGCAACTTCGCCGACGACCTCGGCCTGCTGCGCCAGGAGATCGCGCGGCTGGCGGAAACGCCGCTGGAGCAAGCGCCGGAATACCTACGCGCCGTCCTGACCGCCCGGCTGCGCGTCAGCGAATTGACCTTGGAGTCCGGGCAGTCCGCGCTGATGCACTTCGGCGCCCGCGGCTACATCGAGGGGTCCCCGGTCAACCGGCGCATCCGGGAGGGGCATTTCGTGGCGATCATCACGCCCTCCATCCGCCACCTGCGGCAGGAGCTGAGCAAGCCGGAGCTGCGGCCCGTCGCCTCGGCGGGGACCGCCCACTGATGCCGCACGCCGTCATCCAAGGCCCGGCGGGCGAGACCGTCCTGACGGGCCGGCCCGGCGAAACGCTGATGCAGTTGGCCCGCGCCGCCGGGCTGCCGGTGCTGGGAGAGTGCAACGGGTCGCTGGCCTGCGCGACCTGCCACGTCATCGTGGACCCTGCTTGGGCCGGCCTGCTGCCGCCGGTGTCGGACGACGAGGAGGCGATGCTGGACAGCGTGTTCGACCTGACGCCGACCAGCCGGCTGAGCTGCCAGATCCCCCTGACCGACGCGTTGGACGGCCTGCGCGCCAGCCTTCCCGCCTGACCAGCCTTCCCACCTAACAGGAGCCACGAGCATGACCGACAAGGTACTGGTGACGCCGGCCGAGCTGCACGCGATGATGGGTCCGGGTGTGGTCGTCATAGACACCCGCTCGCCGGACGCCTACGCGGTCGGGCACATCCCGGGCGCGGTGAACGTCCATGAGATCTTCACCTATCTCGCCACCAGCACGCCGGACGGCATGGCGGAGCTGCGCGGCAAGTTCGCCGCGGCGTTCGGCGCGGCGGGCCTGTCGGGCGCCGAGACGGCGGTGTGCTACGAGGAGAGCATGAACGGCGGCTTCGGCCAGTCCTGCCGCGGCTACTTCCTGCTGAGCTGGCTGGGCTACCAGAAGGCCAAGGTGCTGCACGGCGGCATGCACGCCTGGAAGGCCGCAGGCATGGAGGCAACGACCGAGCCGACCGTGGCCCAGGGCAAGACCTTCCCGCTGTCCAACACCGGCAGCGATATGATGATTGACCGCGACGCCATGCTGGCCGCGGTGGGCGACAGCGGCATCGTGAAGCTGGACGTGCGCGACGTGGACGAGTGGGTGGCACCAGCAGCAGCCCGTACGGCCCCGACTTCTGCCCACGCAAGGGCCGCATCCCCGGCGCGAAGTGGCTGGAATGGTATCGCATGATGAAGCCGACCGCCGCCGGGCCGATGTTCAAGTCGCCGGACGAGATCAGGGCGGAGGCGCACACCGCCGGGATCGGGGCGGACACGCCGGTTTACCTCTACTGCTTCAAGGGTGCGCGGGCATCCAACACGCTCGTCGCGCTGAAGGAGGCCGGGGTACGCGACGTGCGCATGTACTTCGGGTCGTGGAACGAGTGGAGCCGCGACGAATCCCTGCCCATCGAGAGCGGCCTACCCTTCGCGCAAGCCGCAGAGTAGCCCTGCTGCTCCCTCTCCCTCTCCCTCTCCCTCTCTCTCCGGGAGAGGGCCGGGGTGAGGGAAGGGGCAAGCGCGGAACTCGCCTTTTAAGGGCCGGTCAGTGCTTCGGCGAGAGAGTTGGTGCGTACGGCCTCCCTCACCCCGGCCCTCTCCCGGAGGGAGAGGGAGAAGCAAAAGTACCTTTGCACAACCTGCACGGCACCATCACAAGTATCGGCCGCGCTCCATGATCTCCAACGCATACTCGCGGTAGGTCATCCCCAGTTCCTCCGCCCGCGCCAGGCGGCGCAGCGCCACTTCCCTCGGGACCGACCAGGCCCGTTTCCGCGCCCGCCGCCAGCACCACAGGCGCCACGATGCGCCGGGGTCGTGCTCCTCCAACGGCGGACCGCCGTTGTGCCCACGCTCCGGTGCGGGAAGGTCTTCATCCCCCATGGCCATGATCCCCGTCCTCGGCCGCTGCGGGAGAGGCGGCCGTGCGGGCCGCGCCCTCCATGAAACAAGCCTCCATGAAACAAGATGGTCCCGGCGGGCGTTCGCCCGGCTTGGGGGCGCCCCGGCTTGGACGCACGTGGAATTGCAGCCCATCCGCCGCCGCTTTGACAAGCCCCGCCGCCGGGCGCTAGGCCACCCCGCATGGACCCAGCCGCCTCCCCCCGCCCCGTGACCGCCGTTCTGCTGGCCGCCGGGATGGGCACGCGCATGAGGTCCACCTTGCCCAAGACGCTGCACCGCATCGCCGGCAAGCCCATGCTGCGCCACTTGGTTGACAGTTGCGCCGAGGCGTTCGACCGCATCGTCGTCGTGGTCGGCCCCGGCATGGACTCCGTGGCCGCCGCTGCTGCGCCGCACCCCGTGGTCGTGCAATCCGACCGCTTCGGCACCGCCCATGCCGCCCTGCAAGCCGCCGCCCACTTCGGCGCTGGCGACGTGGCCGTGCTGTATGCCGACAACCCGCTGATCCGCCCGGACACGCTGCGCCGCCTGGCCGCGGCCCGGCGCGGCGCCGGCCTGGCGCTGCTGGCCATGCGCCCCGCCGACCCCGGGCGCTATGGCCGCGTCATCGCCGAAGGCGGCACCGTCGAGCGCATCGTCGAGTGGGCCGACGCGACCGAGGCCGAGCGCGACGTGGGCCTGTGCAACGCCGGCGTGCTGTGCGCCGACGCCGGGGACTTCCTGCGCTGGCTGCGCGCCGTGCGGCCCGGCGCGGCCAACGGCGAATACTACCTGACGGACTGCGTCGCCCTGGCCCGCGCGGAGGGCGCCCGCGTCGTTGCGGTGGAGGCGCCGGAGGCCGAGTTGCGCGGCGTCAACTCCCGAGCTGAGCTGGCCGACGCCGAGGCGACGGTGCAGGACTGGCTGCGCCGCGCCGCGATGGACGGCGGCGCGACCTTGCAGGCGCCGGGCACCGTGTTCCTGCAGGCCGACACCCGCCTGGCGCCGGATGTCACGGTCGGCCCGCATGTCGTGTTCGGCCCCGGCGTCAGCGTCGGCGAGGGCGCCGAGATCTTGCCGTTCTGCCACCTGGAGGGCTGCGAGGTCGCCGCGGGCGCCCGCGTCGGCCCCCATGCCCGGCTGCGCCCCGGCACCGTCGTCGGCCCCGGCGCGCACATCGGCAACTTCGTGGAGCTAAAGGCCGCGCGGCTGGAGGCCGGGGTGAAGGTCGGCCACCTGACCTACCTCGGCGACTGCACGGTGGGGGAGCGCACCAACGTTGGCGCGGGCACCGTCACCTGCAACTACGACGGCCTGAACAAGCACCGCACCACCATCGGCGCGGACGTGTTCGTGGGAACCAACGCCACCCTGGTCGCGCCGGTGGCGCTAGGCGACGGCAGCTTCGTGGCCGCCGGCAGCACGATCACGCGGGACGTGGGCACGGGGGATTTGGCGTTCGGCCGGGCGGTGCAGGTGGACAAGCCCGGACGCGCGCCGCGCCGTGCGCCCCGGGGCTGATCGGGTGCTGAGCGGGTGCTGACCGGGACACTGGGGCTGCTGCTGGCCGGGGTGCTGCTGATGCTGGGCGGCGGCTATGCCTATGGGAACGCGACGCAGGTGGCCATGCAGGGGCTGAACCCGGCCGTCGCCGCCCGGGTGCGATGGCAGCGCCGGTTCTACGTGGGCTGCATGACGCTGGCCGGGGTGGGCCTGCTGCTGCTGTGCGGGGCGGTCGGGGTGTTCGCGGTGGCTGGCGGCGAGGCGGGTTGGCCGGTGCTGGCGGGAGCGGGGGCCTACGCTTCGGCTGGCGCTGTGGCGGCGGCATGCGGGGCGCTGCGGCTGCTGGGCTGACCCGGACGGCTGCATAGGGCGACCAATCCTCCAGGCGCCGGAACTGCTAACCGGCCTTGGGGTGCAGGCAAGGACTGCCTTGTGCCGTGGCCTGTGCTAGGCTGTCATCATGATTGACCCTGCATCCTTTCCGTTGACCAGCAACGCGGCTACCCCGGTTTCAGCGGCTCGTGAGGGCGTAGCTGCAGGTTGGGCCGATACGTGGCTCAACGTCCGGCACATGAGGGTGTGGGTGGAGATGCTGTTCGACCTGAACAGGTCGCGACGGCATAAGAGGGCGAGCGCATGAGCGACCAACCGGAGGCCGTAACGCTGGATTTGCTGGGCCGGTTGGTCCGGGAAATCCAGGCCGAGCAGCGCGCAACGCGCGAGCAGCGGCGCGAGGAGGTGACCGTGCTGCGCGCCTTGGTGGATCGTATGAGCCGCGTGGACCGGCACATCGCCGAGTTGCGCGACGACCTGGAACTGATGATTAGGTCCGAGCTGATGGGCCAGCTTGGATATCTGCGGACGCAGACTGAGCAGAACCTTGATGCCCTGGCCGAGCGGATGGAGGCTTTGGAACGGCGGACGCCGCGATCCTGATAAGGTCGCCGCATCGGCAATTTCTGGGCGCTCCCAGGTATCTTTTTGTCCAAGTTCCGGCACCTGCCTGTCCGTCTTCCTCTCCGCAATTACTTCGCTGCTTCCGCCTGACTGCCCCGTCCATTTCAAGGTGGATGACACGATCGCAGTTGGAGTAGGTGGCTGCTTTTGGAGCTAGGTAGCCCAGGGACAACAGGCTCATGGGAGGGACGCGCCCACATGCCTAAACTTGCCCCCGGAACAGCTATCTTCGGCTACTTCGGCAGTGTTGCCGCCGCAACGCTCATCTTCGCTGCCGCGACCATGCTGCGTGACGTGATGGCGCACCGCCCGGACCCTTTCCGGCCAGACCTGCTGGAAGTCAGAGCTATCATCGCCGTGATCTATGGCGTCGTCACTACCTTCGCGGCTCTGCTCCCCTGCTTGGCCGCTGAGTGGCTAGCTGCGTTGCTCCATGTCCGGACCGCCTGGTACTTCGCGCTCTGGGGCGCCGCGACCGGCTTGGCCCTGGGTCCTTGCGTCCTGGCGCTGAACAGGGGTCTCGCAACTGACAGCCCCCCTCCGATGCCCGACCTGTGGGTTGATCGTTATGCACTGATGTTGCCGAGTAACGGCCCCATGTTCGCGCTAAGTGGCCTTGTGGGAGGCCTGACCTACTGGTGGATCAGCAGCAGGCGTTCCACCACCAGAACCTAGCGCAGCTAATTCTGAGTCAGCCTCTATAACGTCAGCGCCGCTCCGGACGATAGCCAGCGGCGGTTCTACGCAATGGTGCGGGATAGCGTCCAAGTTTAGCGCCGCGTGCGGGGCGATGCCTGGCATCCAGCCCCCGGCTTGCCCATGTCCCGGTGCAACGCCGCACCGGAGGACACCCCATGCTGAACCAGACCGCCACCCTGCCGCTGCAAGACCCCAGCCTGCTGCGCCAGGCCTGCTGCATAGACGGCCGCTGGATCGAGGCCGACGACGGCGCCACCCTCACCGTCCGCAACCCGGCCACTGGCGAGGCCATCGGCACCGTTCCCGCCCTGGGCGCCGCAGAGACGCGCCGGGCCATAGACGCCGCCGCCCGCGCGCTGCCGGCCTGGCGCCGGATGCTGGCCAAGGACCGCGCCACCATCCTGCGCCGCCTGTTCGCCCTGATGATCGAGAACACCGGCGACCTCGCCGTCATCATGACCGCCGAGCAGGGCAAGCCCCTGGCCGAATCCCGCGGCGAGATCGCCTACGCCGCCAGCTTCATCGAGTGGTTCGCAGAAGAGGGCAAGCGCATCTACGGCGACACCATCCCCACCAACGCCCACGGCCGCCGCATCATCGTCACCAAGGAACCTATCGGCGTGTTCGCCGCCATCACACCCTGGAACTTCCCGGCGGCGATGATCACCCGGAAGGTCGGCCCCGGCTGGGCCGCCGGCTGCACCGGCGTCGTCCGCCCGGCCAGCCAGACGCCGTTCTCGGCCCTCGCCATAGCGGTCCTCGCGGAGCGCGCAGGGATGCCGCCCGGCGTGTGCAACGTCATCACCGGGCCGAGCGGCCCCATCGGCGCCGAGCTGACCGGCAACCCCACGGTGCGCAAGCTGACCTTCACCGGCAGCACCGAGGTCGGCGTGAAGCTGCTGGCGCAAATCGCGCCGACGGTGAAGAAGGCCAGCATGGAGCTGGGCGGCAACGCGCCCTTCATCGTGTTCGACGACGCCGACCTGGACGCGGCGGTGGTGGGCGCCATCGCCAGCAAGTTCCGCAACGCCGGGCAAACCTGCGTCTGCGCCAACCGGCTGCTGGTGCAGGACGCGGTCTATGACGCCTTCACCGCCAAGCTGCGCGTCGCCGTCGAGGCGCTGCAGGTCGGCAACGGCATGGACCCCGGCGTGACGCAGGGGCCGATGATCAACATGGACGCCGTGGCGAAGGTCGAGGCGCACATCCAGGACGCCGTCGCCCGCGGCGCGCATGTCGTGCTGGGCGGCGGGCGGCACGCGCTGGGCGGCACCTTCTTCCAGCCGACCATCCTGACCGAGGTTCCGCGGCAGGCCGACATCTTCCGCGAGGAGACGTTCGGCCCGGCCGCCGCCCTGTTCCGCTTCCACGACGAGGCGGAGGCGATCCAGATGGCCAACGACACCGAGTTCGGTCTGGCCGCCTATTTCTACGCCCGCGACATCGGCCGCATCTTCCGGGTGGCGGAGGCGCTGGAATACGGCATCGTCGGCTGCAACGAGGGCATCATCTCGACCGAGGTGGCGCCGTTCGGCGGCATGAAGAGCAGCGGGCTGGGGCGGGAGGGGTCCAAGTACGGGATCGAGGACTACCTGGAGGTGAAGTACCTGGCGCTGGGCGGCATCGGGGGCTGAGGCAGGTTGCGGTCAGGCCCGGGCGCGATGAGGTTGGGCTTGTCTGCCATGCGTCACGGCGCGGCGCGGGCGCATGGACCGCGCCGCGCCGGGGCCGCAGCGGGCGGCCCCCTCCGGAATCGTGGGACATATGTTTGACGAGATAGATGACCTTGGCAACGACGACCTGGAGTATGCCGAGGCTTTCATGAAGCAGCTATACGCTGCAGAAATAGATAGAAAAGATAAGATACTTACAAGCATGAGCGTAGTTGCTTCGCCTATAGCGATCCTGATCGCTGGCGTGGCCTTTTTGGTGAACGGTGTGGTGGACAAGCCGGCGGAGTACATAACGGCGTCGCCAGACATAGCAGTTGTGGTGTTCCTGCTGCTGATGCTGTCCCTATTTGCCTGCATCGCCAGTGCTCTTTACAAATTTCACCGCCTTTTATCCGGCGAGAACTACCACTACCTTCCAGATGCAAGCGGGGTGCTTGAAAACATTGCTGCCATCAAGGCTTTCTGTGATCAAAACAACATAAGTTCCGATGGAGCGGTCACCGGCTACGCACGGGTCAACTTCATCAAGCAGTATGCGGCCTGCGCAGCCAAAAACTGCGCTTCCAACGATATTCGATTGAGGTACAGGCAGCGTGTCTTTCGCAGCACCATGCTGGCAGTCATCTTTTCTGCGCTGAGCCTCGTCGCTGTTGCCGTGCATCGTGGCCAGCCCAACATATGGGATGTGTCCAAGGTTTGGAGGAAGTCTGATGTCCAGCCCCCCCAAGGTTCCCAGCCCGCCGCGCCAGCCCGTGACAACCAACGGCAACCGGCCTCGCCCTCCCTCGCCCCCGCCGATACGGGTCATCAGTGAGGCGGGTACGAAGCCGACCAAAGTGAAGTAGGTTGCGACCAAGCTGAGCGGTTGCCTTCCTTGGCTCTGTCCTTGTTGATTTGCACGCGAAGCCAGCCCGCACGGGCCGGTCCTGGGCTGGGGGTCTAGCGTCCTCGCCGCTGCAACGACAGCAGATACAGCCCCGCCCCGATCACCACCGTCCCGCCCACCAGCGTCCACCGGTCCGGCACCTCCCCGAACACCACCCCGCCCAGCACCGCCGCCCACAGCAGCTGCGCGT
>JAABUN010003378.1_pt1 | contig 24883 bp, 21 predicted proteins | sample 5559311 | NCBI WGS metagenome assembly JAABUN01 (sample SAMN10711877, study PRJNA513370) | rock metagenome | isolation source: Antarctica rocks | place: Antarctica: Victoria Land, Siegfried Peak sud
AAACACCCGGGTCAGGACACCGACCGACACCAGATCCGATAACCGACGATCCGACTCCGGCTTCTTCCAACCCGCTCGTGGCATGCCACCAAACTACACCCGTGTCACTCTAACTTAACGGTATTGGTCCTAGCCGGTCCTAGCCGCGGCTGCGTAGCACACCTGTTGCAGCGGGCGGTCGAGCTGCTGTCCGACGACTCCCGCTGAGCACCGGTTAGCCGACAGGTGCCCGAGAAGTCCGGTGCAGCAGTAACAGTTGAAGTCAGTCGCGGCGTCCAGACTTTCGGGGGTCTTCCCCCGGCCGACGTCCGGCCCCGCCCGGCTCACGGTAGGTCAAACCTGCCCATGGCTACACACCGGTCCAGGGGTTGCTGGGTACAGGTCCGCCTGCCTGGTGCGCGGTCCCCACCACCCGGCACGACGGTGTGGCGCCCCGGCGATTGGGTGCCTCGATCGGCCCTGCGTCCAGAAAGGTGCGCGCGTGGACGGAGTCGTCGTCGTCGACGAGCCACAGGTGCAGCCGGGCTGAGAGAACCCCGGCAGGCGGCGGAATCTGCAGGTGCACTGCCGGGGTGAGGTCGAACGGTTCAGCCTTGACGGCCTCCGACTCGGCGATGAAGGAGACCGAATGGTGCGGCGCGGGGGCTCCTGCTGGGAGCCATGCAGCGCGGACGCGTCCTGCCAGTGGCGCCCGTCCGTGGTGCGAGACGTGGATGTCGATTTCGAGCGGACTGTTGGGGACGGCGATGTCAGCGCCGGCGTAGGACGGGATGATGTCGACCACGAGAACTGTGTCGCGGTTGACGTCGGCAGGACGCAGTCCGCCCAAATCCTTGGAACGGCGATCTGCATCGACTATTCCGGCGAGCTCGTGCTCAACGTCGGAGAGTTCGGTGTAGACGTATCCGGCGAAGCGGTCGTGCCGGCGGAGTTCCTGGGTCTGCCACCGCATGTGCCATGCCCGCTCTAGGCTGGTGAATCCCGCCCCGTACTCGCTGTTCAGGATGGGTACACCATCACGGGGATGGTCGTCCGAGCCGTAGAGAGACTTGTCGACGACGAAGTCAGGGCCAAGACGCACCGGGAAGTGGTCCAGCGTGCCGAGTGCCATGGCCCTGAGATTCGCGGCCCAGGCCAGGGGGTCTTCGTCGTAGTAGTGCCAGTCGACCAGGTCGGTCTTGACATGGGACCAACCGGAGTTCTCGACGATCGGCCGCGTGTCGTCTAGCTGCCGCAAGCTGTCGTAGGCACGCACTGCTGCCGCCGCGCGAGTCGTGCTTCCAGGGATGTCCCAGTCCAGGCCCCATTCCTCGTTGTAGAGGCCCCACACGATGATGCAGGGGTGGTTCCCGTCTCGTTCGACCATCGGTTCCAGCTGCGCCTCGAAGGCCGCAGCCGCCTCCGGGCTGTACCGGCTCGGTGCCGGTGGTTCCGCCCACACCAGGATGCCCATCTGGTCGGCGTGGTGCAGCCAGCGCGGCTCCTCAAGCTTGATGTGCTTGCGGACGAGGTTGTAGCCGAACGAGGCCGCAAGCTCCAGGTCCCGCACGAGGGCGTTCTCGTCCGGTGCTGTAAGACCGCTGACCGGCCAGTAGCCCTGGTCGAGGATCCCTCGGATGTAGAGCCTCTCGCCGTTGAGATAGAGACGCTCACCATGGACCTCGATGCGTCGCAGGCCCGCAGTCACCGCCACCTGGTCGCAGGGCTCGCCCTCGACCACGAGACGCAGACGGTAGAGGTGGGGGTTCTCTGGACTCCACAGCTTGGGCTCGGTCACCTCGAGCCGACCGGCCACATGTCCGGTGGCATCGGCCTCCAGCTCGAGCCGTTCGCCGATGTGTGACCCTTCTTCCACGTGGACTGCGACCTTGGTACCCGCAGGGTGGTCCCCCGCGAGCCGGCCGTCGATGTCGAAGCCGGTCATCGAGTCTCCCCGGACCGCCACCGACGCCAGGTAGGTCCTACCACGTGCCTCCATCCAGACGCTCTGCCAGATCCCCGAGGTGGGGGTGAAGGCGACGCCGTCGTAGTCGTCGCGCGGGATCGACCGCTGCTTGCCGTGCGGGATCGAGCGCTTGTCCGCGGGCGCCTCCACCTCCACCGTCAGACGGGCCACCCCGCCTACGGGGATCAGGCCTGTGATGTCAAGCTCGAACGACTCGTAGCCGCCCACGTGGACGCCGGCCTCGACGCCGTCCACGAACACCCGGGCACGGTGGTGGACGGCTCCGAAACACAAGACCACCCGTGCGTCGCCCCACTCGTCGGGCACGTCGACCTCTCGGTGGTACGTGCCGCGTTCCATCCACGTCCGGGTCACGCCGGAGGCGATGGTCTCCCAGCCGAACGGGACGGTGATCAAGCAGGAGCCCTCCTCGGAGTCGAAGTCCCATTCGCCGTTCAGGCAGATCCAGGCATGAGAACGGTCGCGGTCGGGACGGGGGTACTCCGCGCGCGGCGGGGTGGAGGTCATGGATCGGCCTTTCGTGTGGTCGTGAGTAGGAGTCAGCCCTTGACGCTGCCGGCGAGGATCCCGTTAATGAAGTGGCGCTGGAGGACGATGAAGATGAGCAGCAGGGGGACGAGGGAGATGGACGCCGCGGCCAGCAGCTCACCGGTGACGGTCGCGTAGTCGGCTCCGATCCTGTTGCCTGTGATGTTCTGCGACAAGGTCGCGAGGACGACCTGGAGCGTGGCCATGCGTTCGGAGCTGGCGATGACGACCGGCCAGACGAAGTCGTTATAGATGTTCATCACGGTCAGTACCGCGAGGCCGGCCAGGGCGGGGCGGATCACGGGGAGAACGATCCGCCAGTAGATGGAGAACTCCGTACAGCCGTCGACGCGGGCCGCGTCGAGCAACTCGTCAGGTACTGCGGCGATGACCTGTCGCATCCAGAAGATGGCGAACGCGTCCACAGCGCCGGGCAGGATCAGGGCCTGGTAGGTGTTGACCCACCCCAGCTCCTTCATCTGCAGCAGCAGGGGGATGATCAGGACGATGGTGGGAAGCATGAGGGTGACCAGGACGGTGCCGAAGAGGATGTCCTTGAACCGGAACGAGTACTTGGCGAAGCCGTAGGCGGCCAGAGGCGCGAGGAACAGCGTGAGGCTGCCCTTGACCAGCAGCACGATGCCGGTGTTCAGAAAGCCCTGGCCGATCGGCACGTCGGCGAACATGCGCCGGAAGTTCTCCAACGTCGCCGTGGACAGATCGAAGCCGAGCGGGTCGCTGATGATCTGGTTCGCCGGCTTGAACGCGGACAGCAGCGCCCAGGCCACCGGGGCCAGGAAGGCGACGGTGAGGAGCAGGAGGAAGCCCTGCGTCGCCACTGCTGAGAGCCGTACGCGCTGTGGAGGCTGGATCGTGGCCGTCGTGGCGGTGGTCATCAGTCCTCCGCTCGCAGGAGTCGTACGAAGAGAAGTGAGATCGCCATCACGAGGATCACCAGGAGGAACGAGTTCGCTGCGCCGGTGCCCAGGTCTGCCCGGGTGATGTGCTCGTACAGGTACAGACCCGCAGTAGTGGTGGAGCTGTAGGGGCCACCGTCGGTCACGACGAAGGGCTCGGCGAACATCTGGAAGATCGCCAAGGTCTGGAGAACGACGGAGAACATCAGGGTGCGGCGGACGAGCGGCACGGTGATGCTCCACAGCTGCCGCAGCGGGGAGGCACCGTCCATGGACGCCGCTTCGTACAGGGAGCCGTCGACGGACTGCAGGCCTGACAGCAGGATTATCACGATGAAACCGGTTGTCTTCCACAGAAACAGCAATGCCAGCGTCGGCTTGGCCCACTGACTGGTGGTCAGCCACCCGACGTCGGGCAGCCCCACGGCGTTGAGCACGCTGTTCACCGCGCCGTACTTCTGGTCGAAGACCACGACCCAGATCTGGGCCACGGCGACCAGAGGGGTGACGAAGGGCGTAAGGAACGCGACCCGGTAGAAGTGCCGCAATCGGGTCCGTGCACTGTCCAGCAGGACTGCCACAACCAGCGCCAGGACGATCTGCACCGGAACGATAAGAGCCCACAGCGTCGCCGAATTGCCCAGGGAGGACCAGAACCCTGGGTTCTGCAGCAGGTAGGAGTAGTTGTCGAGGCCGACCCACACGGCGTCCCCGGACCCTCGCCACCGCGTGAAGCTCAGCTGGAGCGTGAACAGCATCGGATAGACGCTGAACGCGACGAAGAGGGCGACGAACGGGGCGATGAACCGGTAGGGGGCCGCCCTGCGCCGCGACGGGGACCGGTGGGGTCCCCGTCGCGACGAGGCCTTCGGCACGGCCAGTGCTGCCTTGCGTGGAGCCACTTCGAGAGCCAACTGAGCTCCTCGGCTGGGGTGTGGGTGGCGCGAGTGCTACTGGCGGTCGATCAGGTTGGTCTGGATGTCCTCGGTCGACTGGTCTATGACCTCCCGCGGGGTCAACTCACCGTCCAGCATGCGCTGGATGTTGTTGCCGAGGTAGTCGACGCCGCCTGCCCACCACTGGGGGATCGGTGCACCGCCGGGGATCTCGGCACCGGCCTCGACCGCGGTGGCCCAGAGGTCCTGCCCTCCGAGCGCTTCGACCTCACCGAAGAGAGGCTGTCCCGGATCGGCCGCCGGCAGATAGCTCGGGATGGAGGTGTTCAAGCCCTGGGGATAGACGTCGTTGGGGCCCCACACCGCGGTGTAGCCCGCTTCGTCGAACATCAGGAACTCATAGAACAGCCAGGCCAGGTCCGAGTTCTCCCCCTCCTTGGGGAGCACGAAGGAGGATCCGCCCATGGCACCGCTGCGTGCGCCGCCGTCCTCCCAGGCGGGCAGGGGCATCGCCCGCCAGTCGCCCGACGTGCCGGGCAGCAGCTGTTCTGGTGCGAAGCTGAACCAGATCGCCCAGGGGTAGAAGACCTGCTGACCTGACTCCAGCGGTGCGATGTCGCTGGGGCTGAGGTACTCGGCCCGGGTCCCGAGTCCTTCGTCCTGCACGGTGTCGAGCCACCCCAGGATCTGCTCGTACTCAGGAGAGTCGAGCCGCAGCTCCCCGTCCTCGTCTGCCAGGCTCGTGCCCATCTGACTGGCGTACATCTCGAGCTGGAGCTGGCCCAAAAAGGGGCTCTGCTCGAGGTGGATGGGAGCGGAGTCGGGGCGGGCGACCTTGTACTGGCGAGCCGCATCGAGGAGGTCGTCATACGTCTCGATCGTGGTCGCGTCCACGCCGGCCTCGGAGAGGGCGGCCTCGTTGTAGAAAAGCAGCCCTGGGTCGAGGTCGAACGGCACCCCGTAGAGGCCGCCGTCGATCGAGTTTACTTCGACCTTCTGCGGGGCGATGTCTTGGACGTACGGCTCCATCACCGTGTCGAGGTTCCAGAGGTACTGCGAGAACCCACCGACCTTGGCATCGTCGAGGAACACCCCGTCGGGGACGTCGGTCCCTGTGATCAGGGCGTTCTGGAGCTTGGCGTCGATGTCGATGGCCTCGTGGTTGACCTTGATGTCCGGGTACTTCTCGTTGAAGGCCGGGATGGCGGCGTCGAACACGTTGAACAAGTCGCCCGAGCGGTTCCAGATCGTGATCTCCCCGCTGGGTGACTCCTCGGAGGGAGCGACAAGGCCGTCTGAGGCACTCTCTGAGGCCTTGTTCGCTGACGCCTCAGAGGCGATGTCCGGCCCGCACCCGGCCACGGCGCCCACTGCCGTCAACAGCCCGACCGCTGCAGCCAGGGGTCGAAGAAGTCGCGGGACGTCTCTGCGGTCTCCCGGCAGGTCTCGGTGGTTCTGATGCATGAGCACTCCTTCGTGCACTCGGGTGGGCAGGCTCGCCTGGTCCGGCCTTGCCAACGTTGCAAACGTAACCCGCGTTTTCCGACGTTGCAAGACCTATGCTGGGTTTACTTCGTTACAGAGGAGGCAGGGCGATGGTTGCGACTCTTCGAGACGTGGCGGCTCGTGCGAACGTGTCCGTACGCACGGTGTCCAACGTCGTCAGCGGGTATGAGCACGTGAGCGACACCATGCGCCGCCGCGTGCAGGCTGTGATCGAAGAGCTGGACTACCGAGCCAATCCCGTCGCCCGGACGCTGCGCACCGGTCGAACTGGGGTGCTGGCCCTGGTGGTGCCCGAGATCGATGTCCCGTACTTCGCTGCGCTGGCGCGAGAGGTGATCAGTGCGGCCGCTGCGCTGGGCTACCGGGTCATGGTCGACCAGACTGGTCACGACCGAGAGCGCGAGCGAGCGCTCCTGACCGGTGCCGACCGCACGATGCTCTTCGACGGCGTCCTGTTTACCCCTCTCGTCACTCGGGCAGAGCTGCGCGAGATGCACCCGGCAGCTTCCATGCCACTCGTGCTGCTGGGTGAGCACGACTTCGACGGCAGGTATGACCATGTGGCGATCGACAATGCGAAAGCGGCCTACGACGCGACCAGGCACCTGCTGGACACAGGTCGCAACAGGATCGCCGCGATCGGTGTACAGCCACAGGAGGAGTACCTAACGCCTATGCAGCGGACAGCCGGCTACAACCAGGCGCTCAAGGAGGCGGGCCTCAAGCCACTTAAGGGCTACCTGCAGCCCGCCCTGCACTACAGCCGCGCCGATGGGTACCGCGCCGCACAGCAGTTACTCGCTCTGAGAAGGCGCCCCGACGCCATCTTCTGCTACTCGGATCTGCTGGCGTTGGGTGCCCAGCGCGCGGTCTTCGACGCTGGACTCAGCGTGCCGGGGGACGTGGCCATCATCGGCATCGACGACGTCGAGGAGGGCCGCTACTCCCGGCCGTCGTTGAGCACGGTGTCTTTGGATACCCCCTTCATCGCCCGCGAGGCACTAGCCCGAATCACTGCCCGGATCGAGGACCCCACGGCGCCAGCAGTTGAGGTAACCGCTCCCCACATGGTGATGCCGCGCGAGAGCACCGTCCCCTGACCGACAGTCTCGAAGTTCGAGACATTGACCCTCCGGCTCTTGCAACGTTCGCAAAGCGGGTGGACGCTCTGTGCAACGTCTGCAAAAGACGCTGCCCGTGCTGGGTCCCCTGGCGTTGGCCGACTGATCGAGGTGAGCCCCATGACAGGTACAGCAGCACTGCGGCAGCCAAAGCCGCGGAGATTCAGAGGACTGACCCTGCTTTTCGCGGCAACGCTCGGGGCAGCCAGCCTCACAAGCCTTACAAGCCTCGCACCAGCCGTGGCCTATCAGAGCGGGCAGGTGCTCTACTCGCCGAACCTGGCGACCTACCCCAGCGGCACCGCCGGCTATCCACGAGCCATCAGGGTCGACCATGACGGCTCGCCGAACCAGACGATGCTGGCCACCTTCGCCAAGGGAGGGCACAACGGCCCCACCACCCTGCCGATCTATCGCAGCACGAACGGTGGTCTGAACTGGGGCCAAATCTCCACCGTGTCGTCGAACACTCCCGGTTGGGACCTCGAAGCACCGACGCTTTTCGAGGTGCCTCGCACCATCCCAGGCCTCAACCAGGGTGACATCCTTGCCGCCGGCACCGCATGGAAGGTCGGGGACTACACCGCCCAGAAGGTCGAGGTCTTCAGGAGCACAGACAAGGGACAGACCTGGCGATACCTCTCGAACTGCACCGCCACGGCCGGGCTTCCGAACACCTGGGGCCACGGCATCTGGGAACCATCCTTCCTGGTCACCGACAACAACTCCTTGGCCTGCTTCATCTCCGACGAACGCCCAGCCAACAGCCCCACCCAGAACCAGGTCATCGGGCACTACACGTCCACCAACGGCGGGACCAGCTGGAGCTCAACCCAGACGCTCGACGTCGCCTTCCCCAACGACCCGTCCGCGCGCCCGGGCATGCAGACGTTCGCCGCACTGCCCAACGGCGACTTCATGATGTCCTACGAGCTGTGCCGCGACGGCGCGAACCCCGACCACGCCTGCGAGGTCTACATCAAGTCCAGCGCCGACGGGCTCAACTGGTCTGCTAGCAACCCCGGAACACTCGTCAAGACAAGCGATGCGCGCGAACTGCTGCACACCCCCGCCATAGCCTGGGTCCCCGGGGGAGGCCCCAACGGCACAGTGCTCGTCTCCGGACAGCGCGTCGTCACCGGGCCCACCGGCAACAAGACCGTCATGGCCGAGTCCGGCACCGTACTGTTCACCAACACCAACCTCGGCGCCGGCGACTGGACTCAGGCCGAGACCCCGGTCACGGTCAGCCCTACCGGCGGATACGCCCCTGGCGTCGCCTCATGCCCCGGGTACTCGACCCCCATGATCCCGCGCGAGGACGGAACCACCTACCTATACCTGGCCGGCACCAAGCTCGGCACCACCAACCAGTGCGAGATGCGCTTCGGCATAGGCAGCCTGCCCGGCCCCACCGGAGCGGTGACCGGCATGGGCGGCAAGTGCCTCGACGTAGACACCAACTCAGCTGTCAATGGCCGCGCCGCCCAGCTGTGGACCTGTGGTACCGCCACCGGCCAGGACTGGTCGGTCAAGGACGATGGCACCCTGCGTGCGTTCGGCCGCTGCCTGGACGTCAACGCGAACGGCACCGCTAACTTCACCAAGGTCCAGCTGTGGGAGTGCAACGGCTCTGGTGCCCAGCAGTGGCGCCCCCAGGCCAACGGGTCACTGCGCAACCTGCAGTCCGGACGTTGCCTCGACGTCCCCGCAGGCAACACTGCCGACGGCACCGACCTACAGATCTACGACTGCAACAGCCAGGCGTCACAGGTGTGGACCCTGCCCGGGTACCCCACCGGACCGATCACCGGTCCAGGGACCACCAACAAGTGCGTGGACGTCGACACCAACACCGCGACGTCCGGCAACGCGGTGCAGCTTTGGAGCTGTACCGGAGCGCCAGGTCAGCAATGGGCCATGCACCCCAACGGCACAGTTAGAGCGTTCGGCAAGTGCCTGGACATCGTCGGCAACGGCACGGCCAACTTCACCAAGGTCCAGCTGTGGACCTGCGGCAGTGCCGGCGGACAGCAGTGGGCACCGCACAGCAGCGGCTCGTTGCGGAACCCCCAGTCTGGACGCTGCCTCGATCTTCCTGCCGGTAACACGACCAACGGAACCGACCTGCAGATCTACGACTGCAACGGTCAGTGGACCCAGACCTGGAAGATCCCGGTCTGATCGCCCGAAAGCGGGGTGGTCCAGCGCGGGGGCGCTGGGCCACCCCAACCCTTAGTGGCATTGGGCTGGTGACCGCAGGATTGAGATGGGCACCGGAGATGCTGCCGAGGGCGCGGCTCCAAGCGGCGAAGACGAATGGTTCGCGGTGATCGGCAAGTGGTTCTGCAAGGCCGCTGACGACGTAGGCGACCTTCGTAAGGGGCCGCACTAGCACGACCAGCGTGGCACACCTGGCCCAGCCAGAGGGATCAGCGACGGCCGTCAGAGCCCTCGGCCCGGAACTGTTGTCATCAGCTTCTGAGGTCTACCCGGTGGCCCTTGATCCTGGGTGGCACCGTCGTGGCGGCTCAGACGGGTCCGACGGCGAGCGGCGCGTCGACGGCTAGGTATTTGACCGACAGGTACTCCTCGATCCCCTCGAAGCCGCCCTCGCGCCCGAGACCGGACTGCTTCACACCACCGAACGGCGCAGCCGCGTTGGAGACCAGGCCGCGGTTCAGGCCCACCATGCCCACCTCGAGGCGTTCCCCGACCCTCAGGGCACGCGACAGCTCGCGGGTGTAGACGTAGGCCACCAGTCCGTAGGGCGTGTCGTTCGCCCACGTCACCGCTTCGTTCTCGTCGTCGAACGGGTAGATCGTTGCCACCGGGCCGAAGATCTCCTCGCTGGCGATCCGTGCGGTCCTCGGCACGTCGACCAGGACCGCGGGTCGCAAGAAGTGCCCCTGCTGCCGCAACGGTGCAGCGTCCGTCAGCAGACGGGCTCCGGCAGAGAGGGTCTCCTCAACCAGGTCCGCGACGCGTTCGTGCTGGACCCGGTTGATCATCGGGCCGACCGTCACCCCGTCGTCGGTCCCCCGGCCCATGGGCATCGCGTCCATGCGGGTGGCCAGACGCCGGCCGAACTCTTCCACCACCCCGCGCTGCACCAGGAACCGGTTCGCTGCCACGCACGACTCGCCACCGTTGCGCATCTTGGCCAGCATCGCCCCGTCGACCGCCGCATCCAGATCCGCGTCGTCGAAGACCAGGAACGGTGAGTTGCCGCCCAGCTCCATGGACGTGCGTACCACGTGCTCCGCTGCCCCGACGAGCAGGCGGCGGCCCACCGCCGTGGATCCGGTGAACGAGACCTTTCGCAGCCGCGGGTCGGCCAGGAGCGTTTCCACCAGCGGCGCTGGTCGGCTCGTGGGCAGCACGTTCACCACCCCAGGGGGCACACCGGCCTCAGCGAGCAGCTCCACCAGTAGCAGGCACGTCAGTGGTGTGTCCTCCGCGGGCTTGAGCAGGGTGGTGCACCCTGCGGCCAGGGCTGGACCGACCTTGCGGGTGATCATCGCCAGCGGAAAGTTCCACGGCGAGATGAGCAGGCAGGGTCCCACGGGTTGCCGCATGCTGATCAGCCGCGAGGCCCCGTCCGGAGCGGCCCTGTAGTCACCCTCGATCCTCACTGCCTGCTCGCTGAACCAGCGCAGGAAGTCTGCGGCGTAGGCGACCTCTCCGCGCGACTCTGCCAGCGGCTTGCCCATCTCCAGGGTGATCAGCAACGCGAAGTCCTCAGCGCGCTCGAGCAGCCGGTTGTGGGCCCTGAGCAACACATCCGAGCGTGTCCGCGGCGCCGTGGCGGCCCAGGCTCCTTGCGCGCGGACTGCCGCGGCGAGAGCCCGCAGGGCGTCGTCCGCGCCGGCGTCGGCGACCTCGCACAACGTCTTCCCCGTCGAGGGGTCCTCGACGGCGAAGGACTGCCCGCCGGCGGCGCCCTGCCACACCCCATCGATGAAGCAACCGGTCGGGACGGTGGATAGCAGCAGGCTCTCGCGCTGGGCATGTGGGGCAGTCATCGGCTGGGGTCCTCGGGTAGGGATGGGCGCGGACGTCATAGTGCATCCAGGAGCAGGTGACGCAGGTCGTTGTCGCTGGGGACGTGCGGGGTGTTGCGGGTCACCGGATCAGCCAGCGCCGTCGCGGCCAGGCTAGGAACCATGTCTGCCGTGACCCCGTGCCGGCTCAGCGGGCGGTAGGCACCCACTTGCTCGGTGAGTGCCCGCGCAGCCTCGACCGTGGCCCGGGCGGATGACCGCTCCGAGCCGCTGGTCACCCCCAGGTCTATTGCCATCAGGGCGTACTCAGCTGTGCTGGTGGGCAGGTTGAGCTCGAGCACGCGGTCCAGGACAGAGGCCAGCGCCAGTCCGTGCGGGGTCCCGGTGCGGCTGGTCACCGCGTGTGCGATGCCGTGCACCAGGCCGAGGCCGGAGATGGTCAGAGCCAGACCGGCAAGGTGGGAGCCGAGCAGCATGTGGCCCCGTGCCTGGAGGTCTCCCCCGTCCGAGACGGCCGTGGGCAGCCAGCGGTTCACCAGGCGCAGCGCGTGGTGCGCGTACGCCTGCGAGAGCGGGTTGCGGCCGCGCGCCGTCAACGACTCGATGGCGTGCACGAAGGCGTCCACGCCGGTCGCGGCTGTCGGTCCGGGGGGCAGGCCCACCGTCAGCAGCGGATCCAGGATCGTAATGCGAGGCAGGACGGAGGTGTGCCCGATGTACACCTTGCAGTGCGCGTCGCTGTCCTCGATGACCGCGAAGCCGTTGGTCTCGGCGCCGGTCCCGGCAGTGGTCGGTACCGCGACCAGGGGTCGACCGGGACCGGTCACGCCGCCGAGCAGATCGCGCGCGCTACGGGCTCCGGCGGCCGCGAGCGAGATCGCCTTGGCGGCGTCCAGGCTGGACCCACCGCCCACAGCGACCACGATGTCGGCTGACACCGCGCGCGCCAGTGCGGCTGCGCGGTCGATGGTCGCCAGGCAGGGATTCGGCTCGACGTCGGCGAACACCTCGACCCTGAGGCCGTCCGCGTGCAGGAGGGCGACGACCTGGTCGAGGATGCCGCAAGCGGCGATGCCGGGGTCGGTGACGACGAACACGGACGCGCCACCAAGCGCACGGACCGCTCCCGGCAGCAGCCTCAGGGTCCCCTCGCCGTACTCGATGGTGCCGCGGGCCGCCACGGAGAAGGTGTCGAGCACGGTCAGGTCGCCGTTCGGAGCTGGATACCGGCCAGGTCCTCGTACAGCCGCACGGGGACCATCTCGCCCGCAGCGTCCCCGTACTGGGCCTTGGCCCGGCGGTAGATCTGCTCGACCAGAGCCGACAGCTCCACCGGGACACCGAGGTCGCGTCCGACGTCGACGGCGAGCCCGAGGTCCTTGCACGCCAGTGCCATCGCGAACGACTCGTCGTAGTCGCCGTCCCGCAGAATGCACTGGATGTCGCTGGACAGGAAGTTGCTCTGTGCGGGGCTGGCCACCAGTGAGGTCCGCAGGGTCTCCAGGTCGATGCCCGCCTTGGCCCCCATGGTCAGCACCTCTGCCGAGGCCACGAGGTGGGTGAACCACAGCAGGTTGATCATCAGCTTGACGGTGTAGCCGGCGCCCAGGGGGCCGACGTGGAAGATCTTGTCCCGGTCTCCCATCGCCTCCAGGATGGGACGGTGCTCCTGGTACGTCTGCAGGTCACCGCCGACGAAGATCTGCAGGGTGCCCGCGACCGCGCCTTTCGCCATCCCGCTGACGGGGGCGTCGAGACGCTTGACGCCGCGGGCGTCCAGGATGCCGGCGGCGATGGAACGCGCCGCCTCGGGGGACGAGGTCGACATGTCGATCCAGGTGGCGCCCTCGCGCAGTGCTGCCCCCGCCCCGGCGCCGAGCAGGACCGCCTCCACCTGGCGTGGTCCGGGCAGCATCGTCACCAGGACCTGCGAGGACGCGGCGCACTGCGCCGCCGTCGCGGCCCACTGCGCTCCCAGCTCTTCGTGCTCGTCCGCCGCTTCGCGGCGCTGGTCGTGCACGGTGACGTTGAACCCTGCTCTGAGCAGGTTGAGCGCCATGGGTCCGCCCATGTGCCCCAGCCCGATGAATCCGATGTTCACGATGCGTTGCCTCTCACGTCAGGTTGATCCAGGTGGTCTTGAGCGCCGAGTAGGCGTCGAGCGCATGCAGGCTCTTGTCGCGTCCTCCGCCGGTGTCCTTGAAGCCGCCGAACGGCGTCATGACGTCGCTGGCGTCGAAGGTGTTGACCCACACGGTTCCTGCCCTCAGCTTGCGGGCCACCCGGTGGGCGGTGCTGAGGTCACGGGTCCAGACGCTGGCAGCCAACCCGTAACGGCTCTCGTTGGCCAGCCGCACCCCCTCCTCCTCCCCATCGAAGGTGATGGTGGTCAGCACGGGCCCGAAGATCTCCTCCTGCGCCACGCGCATGCTGTTCTCCACGTCGTCCAGCACCGTGGGCTGCAGGTAGTAGCCGCCGGTCTCGGCCAGCAGCCGGGAGCCGCCGTGCGCGATGCTGGCGCCCTCCTGCCGACCGACGTCGAGGTAGCCCAGCACCCGTTCCAGCTGGGTGGAGTCGACGATCGCTCCCATCGTGGTCTGCGCCGAGAGAGGGTCACCCACGGTGAACGTGCCTGCCACCTCGACGACCTGGGCCAGCAGCTCGTCCTTCACCCGTGCGTCCACCAGCAGCCGTGACCCGGCGTTGCAGGTCTGACCGGCGTTGTAGAAGATGCCCCACGCCACCGCCGACGCAGCGGCAGCCACGTCGCTCACATCGGCCAGCACGACCTGAGGTGACTTGCCGCCTGCCTCGATCGAGACCGCCTTGCCGTTGGAGTCTGCGGAGTACCGCAGGAAGCGGCGCGACACCTCGGTCGAGCCGGTGAAGGCGATCTTGTCGACGTCGGGGTGCAGACCGAGCGCCGCACCGGCGCTGGGCCCGTAGCCGGGTACGACGTTGAGCACCCCGTCCGGCACCCCCGCCTCCGTGGCGAGCCGAGCCAGCAGCAGCGCCGACAGAGGCGACTGCTCAGCGGGCTTGAGCACGACACTGTTGCCGGTTGCCAGAGCCGGGGCGATCTTCCACGAGGCGATGAGCAGCGGGTAGTTCCAGGGCACGACGGCCCCGACCACGCCCAGCGGTACCCGGGTGACCATGGCCAGGGCGTCGTCGCCGGTCGGCGCGATCTGGCCGTAGGTCTTGTCAAGCGCCTCGGCGTACCAAGCAATGGTGCTGGCCGCTCCGCCGACATCCACCCGCAGCGCCTCCGCGATGGGCTTGCCGACGTCGAGGCTCTCCAGCAGCGCCAGCTCCTCGCTGTGCTCGCGCACCAGCTCGGCGAACCGCAGCATCACACCCTTGCGGGTGCGCGGTGACACGCTGCTCCAGCGGCCGTCCTCGAACGCCCGCCGCGCCGCGAGGACTGCCGCGTCGACGTCCTCGGCCTGTCCCGAGGCGACGTGGGCGAGCACGGTGCCGTCGCGGGGGCTGATGTCGTCGAAGGTCGCCCCCGACAGTGCGTGCACGTACCGCCCGGCCACGTAAGCGCGACCTTCGGGGCGCACGGCCGCCGCCCTGCCCACCCAGTCCACCGTCGTCGCGCTCACGTGATCCGCCAGGCCTCGAGCGCGGACTGGTCGAGCACCGCCCCGATGCCGGGACGGCGAGGGACCTCGACATAGCCGTCTGCCGTGACACGCACCGGCTCCTCGAGCATGAAGTCACGGCGCTCCGGGGTCCAGCCGGGTGGGTCGTGGGGGAACTCGAAGTAGGGCCCTCCCCCGATCCCGGCCATGACGTGCAGGTTCGCCAGCACCCCGATCCCGTTCGTCCAGCTGTGCGGGGTGAACGCACGGTGCTTCAACTGCGCCAGCTCGCCCAAGGTCCGGGCGCGGGACATGCCGACCGCCAGGACGACGTCCATCTGGTAGACGTCCAGCACGTCGTTCTCGAGGTAGCGAAGGATCTCGCTGACGGAGTCGAGCATCTCCCCACCTGCCACACGCACACCGGTCTGGGCCCGAAGGGTCTTCAGGCCCTCCACGTCCTGGTAGGGCAAGGGCTCCTCTACCCAGTAGACGCCTAGCTCGGTCAGGCGGGCGACCGTGCGGCGCACCGACCCCAGGTCCAGCGCCGGTTCCACGTCGCCGGCCATGCGCCAGGACTGGTTGAGGTCGACCATGATCTCCATGCCGGCGCCGACCGCCTCGCGGGTCGCGGCCACTGCCGCCACCCCCTCGTCGAGGCGGTTGCGGTCGATGCGGATCTTCAGGGCACGAAACCCTTGTTCCTGCAGGGCGAGTGCTGACTCCGCACGCGCCTGTGGAGGCTTCAGCTCCCCGCACGAGGCGTAGGCCTTGACCCGCTGCAACCCGTTGCCGAACAGCGTGGCTACAGGCAGCTCGGCCACCTGACCGATGATGTCCCACAACGCCACCTCCAGCGGCCAGAACCGGCCCGAGTGGAAGTTGATCGTCTCGATGGTCCGCACGTGCCGGGTGATGTCCAATGGGTCCTGCCCGAGGAACAGTTCCTCGTGCCTGGCGAAGCCCTCCATCGAGTCACCCGAGCCGATGCCGGTGATGCCCTCGTCGGTCTCGACGTGGACGATGGTCGCCTCGAAGTGGCGCCGCGGTACCGGGTCCCAGGCTGCGGCGAACGGAGGATCCAGGTCGAGGCGAAGTCGCTCGAGCCGGATGGCGGTGATCTTCACGGGGTCCTCGGGGAGAAGAAGGGGTTGGAGGGGTTGTCACGGGCGGCCAGCACGTCCTCGAGCGGGGGTGCGGCGCAGGCGCCGGCCTCTAGAGCGGCGCGCGTGGCGGCACGGTTGTTCTCGTACACGGCCTGGGCGTCCTCGGCTGCCGGGTTCACCCAGACCGCCGCGATGAGGACGTCGGAGTCGGCGTGCTCGACGGGCACGATCCCGTCCGCCACCGCGTCGGCCACGCCGGCGGCGACCCCCGCCTGGGCGGCACCCCACGTCATCGTGCCGTGCCCGCCGTCGGTCACGGTGGCCTTGCTCACGAACAGCGTGAGTGGCTTCACCGGCAGGCTGGGGCGCAGCACGGCGACGAACGGGCTGTGGCCGCTGCTTGGACTGGCAAGCGCCGTCGCCCAGGCCGTCCCGACCGGGCCCGACCGGTCGCCCAGCACGGTGTTGACGTGGGCGGCCTCTGCCCCCGAACCTACGAAGCTCTCCCCGATCTGGACGGCAGTCACAGCAGACCCTCGTCCTCGAGCCACGTCGTCGCGACGTCCTCGGGGTCCTCGCCGTCCACGTCGACCTGCGCGTTGAGGTCCTGCATGACCTCGGTGGTCAGCTTCTCCGCCAGTGGAGCGAGGATCTCGGCGATCTCAGGGTTGACCTCGAGCGTCTCTTCCTTGAGGGTGACCGCCCCCTGGTAGACAGGGAAGAACTTCTTGTCATCCTCGAGCACGACCAGGTCCAGGGCCTTGATGCGTCCGTCCGTGGCGAAGACCTCACCGAACGTGCAGGTCTCGCCCTTGCCGGTCTCGCTGTAGATCACGCCGGTGTCGAGCAGCTTGACGTTGTCCTTGGGCACGTCCAGCTCGTACGCCTCCAGCAGGCCAGGCAGCCCGTCCTCGCGGGCAGCGAACTCGCTCTCGACACAGATCGTCAGGTCTTCCTCCGGGACGTCGGCGAGGTCCGACAGCGTGGTGACGCCGAGCTTCTCAGCGGTCTTGGACTGCACGGCCAGGGCGTAGGTGTTGTTGAACTCCGCCCGCTCCAGCCACTCGATGCCGTTCTCCTGCAGGTCGGCCTCGGCCACTGCGTCGTACTGCTCCTGCGGGTCCCCCAGTGGGATGGTCTCGCCGAGGTAGGTGATCCACGCCGTTCCGGTGTACTCCCAGTACATGTCGATATCGCCGGACTCCAGCGCCTTGCGGGTGTTGACGGACCCTTTGACCTCCTTGGCCTCAGCGTCGGCCCCGTTGGCAGCAAGCAGCTGTGCGGTCATCTCGGCGAGGATGTTCTGCTCCGAGAAGTCCTTGGCGCCGACCACGAACGAGGCGCCGTCGAGCACGGCCGGCTCCCCGCCAGCACTGGTCGTGGCGGTGTCGTTACCGCAGCCGGTCAGGGCGAAGAGGGCGGCGGCGCCCAGCAGAGCAGTCGAGCGGGTGCGAGGGTGCTTCACAACGGGCTCCTTCGAGAGGGGGTGGATCTACCTGGTGACGACGGCACCCGGTCAGGTCCGACGCGGTTCTGTTGTTCGATTGGTGCGTGCATTCCGGACAGCGGTCGTGGCCCTTCAGATACCCCGGGGCCGCAGCACGTTCTCGATAACTCCGCCGAGCCAGTCCACGGTGAGGGCGATAGCTGCCGTCATAACCCCGCCGACCACCAGGATGGGGGTGCGCTGCAGCTTGATGCCGGCCACGATGATGTCGCCGAGGCCGCCTGCGTTCACGAACGTGGCGATCGTCGCCAGCCCGACGCAGATGACCAGTGCCGTGCGTAGCCCGGCCAGGATGACCGGCACGGCCAGCGGCAGCTCGACCGTGCGCAGGATCTGGGTGTTGCTCAGCCCCATCCCCCGCGCCGCCTCCACCAGGGAGCCATCGACCTGCTCGATGCCGACGATGGTGTTGCGCAGCACCGGCAGGACGGCGTGGAAGACCAGGGCGACCAGCGCGATCTTGAAGCCGACACCGAAGACGATGGTGAGCAGCACCAGAACACCCAGCGCCGGCGCGGCCTGCCCGACGTTCGCGATGGCCAGCACCGCCGGGGAGAGCCGACGGGCAGCCGGTCGGGTCATGAGGACGCCGAGAGGCACCGCGATCAAGACCACGAGCAGCGCCGCCAGCAGCGCGAGCCGGATGTGCTTGGTGGTGGCGTCCACGATGGACTCCATGGTGAGCAGCCGCTGCTCGAAGACGTCCAGCTCGCGCCCCTGGAGGTAGAGGTACAGCCCCAGCAACGCCACCGCCACCAGTGCCGGTGTGACGAACAGCCGCAGCAGGTCGGCGGCTTTCCGCCGGCCGGAGCTGGCGGCGGCGTAGGGGGTGGCCAGCACCTCGGCGTCAGCGGACATGGCTCGAGCCAACGGGTTCTGAGCCGCTGACGAGACCCCGCAGCCGCGCGAGGTCCAGCCGTGCGCGGCCCACGCCGTCGCCGTCGACGACGACGAGCGTGTCCTGACCGGTGCGCAGCATCGTGTCCACCGCGTCACGCAGGGTGTCCTCGGCGCGCACCGTGAGCCCGACGTCCGCCACCGCCAGCGCCTCACGACCCATGGTCACCACGTCGGCGACCTGCGTCAGCGACAGACGTTTGAGCGTCGTCCCCGAGCCGAGGAAACCTGCCACGTAGTCGCTCGCGGGACAGGCGAGGATGCGGTCCGGTGTGTCCAGCTGCGCGATGTGGGACCGGTCGGCCAGGACCGCGATCCGGTCGCCCAGCTTGACCGCCTCGTCGAAGTCGTGGGTGACGAAGATGATCGTCTTGCGCAGCTCGGCCTGCAGCCTCAGGAACTCGTTCTGCAGCCTTTCGCGGGTGATCGGGTCGGTGGCACCGAACGGCTCGTCCATGAGCATCACCGGTGGGTCTGCCGCCAGCGCGCGGGCTACGCCGACGCGCTGCTGCTGCCCGCCGGAGAGCTGTCGCGGGTACCGGGCGCGGAAGACGGAGGGGTCGAGACCGGTCACGTCCAAGAGCTCGTCCACCCGCTTGGTGATCCGTGCGCGGTCCCAGCCGAGCAGCTTGGGTACCAGGCCGATGTTGTCGGCGATGCTGAGGTGGGGGAACAGGCCGATCTGCTGGATCACGTAGCCGATCCGGCGGCGCAGGTCGGTGGGGTCCAGAGCCAGCGCGTCCTCCCCCCCGATCAGCACCTGGCCGGAGGTGGGTTCGATGAGCCGGTTGATCATCTTCATCGTGGTGGTCTTGCCACAGCCGGAGGGCCCCACGAAGACCATCAGCTCGCCCGGTCGGATGGTCAGGTTCACCGCGTCGACAGCCGGCTCGGACTGACCCTCGTAGTGCTTGGTGAGCTGGACGAGCTGAATCTCGGTACCGGCGCGCGCGCGGTCAGACACGGAGCCCCCTCGGGGTGGTGTAGCGACGGACGACCACGACGAGCGCGTCGAAGGCCAGGGCGAGGATGACGACGCCGATGGTGCCTGCGATCGCCTGGTTGAGAGCGTTGGCCGAGCCCAGACGGGCCAGGCCAGAGAAGATCTCGTTGCCGAGACCCGGACCAGCGACGTACGCCGCGATCGTGGCCACGGCGAAGAGCATCTGCGCCGACACCCGGATCCCTGCGAGCAGGACCGGCCAGGCCAGCGGCAGCTGGATGCGCCAGAGGATGGCCGCGGGCTTCATGCCCATCCCCTTGGCGGCCTCGAGCATCGAGGAGTCGACGCTACGCAGGCCCGCCACGGTGTTACGGACGATCGGCAGCAGCGAGTAGACGACCAGCGCGAACAGCGTGGGTGCCCAGCCCAGTCCCAGCAGCGGGATGAGCAGCGCAAGCAGTGCCAGCGACGGCACCGTCAACAACGTCGCACACACGGCGATGGCAATTCCGCTGAGCCGGTCGCTGCGCCAGGTGAGAACGCCGACCAGCACCCCGATGACAGTTGCGAGCAGGATCGCCAGGGCCACGACGAGCAGGTGTTGCCACGCCTGCAGCAGCAGGTCGTCCCAGTTGCGTTCGAGGTACTGCGAGAAGTCCACGCGAGCTCCCAAGGGATACGAGGTGGACTGACGGTAAGGACGCGGGTACCCTTTGCGCAATGGTCGTTGCTCATACTGAGAGGCTTTTGTCGTGACCATCAGAACGTACGCCGCCGGCTTGAGGCGGGACATGGATGTCCTGTCCGCCCTGTCTCTGCCCGAGGCCGCCCGCAAGGGCGGGCTGGGCGTGCTGCGCATCGCCGAGCTGGTGGGGCGCGACAAGAGCCAGGTCTCACGCTCACTGGCCGCCCTCGCCGAAGAAGGTCTGGTGTCGCGAGATGACGAGACGTTGCTCTATCGCCCCGGTTGGAAGCTCTTTGCGCTGGCTGCGCAGACTGCCGAGTCACGTCTGGTGACGGTGGCGACACCGTTCCTACAGCACCTGGTGGCCCGCGTGCACGAGACCGCGCACCTGTGCGTGCTCCGCGGTGGCGAGGTGCTGACCCTGGCCAGCGAGTCGCCGTCGCACGCCTTCCGAGGGCTGGGCTGGGAGGGCGTCACGGTGCCCGCTCCCGCCACGTCCGCCGGCCGGGTGCTCATCTCGGACTGGGAGAGCGACGTGGTCCGTGAGTGGTTCACCTCGGAGCGGCTGGCGTCATCGGGCGCGAGGACGACCAAGGGCCTGCGGACGCTCCCGGACATTTTGAAGGCGGTCGCGCTCATACGCCTTCACGGGTACGCGGTCGTCGACGAGGAATTTGAGATCGGGGTCGTCGGCTGCTCCGCCCCGGTGCGCGACCACCGCGGACGAATCTGCGCAGCCCTCAACCTGGCCGCACCCAAGGGTCGCCTGGGAGACAAGCTGCACGCAGCCGGCCGGCTGACGGCCCAGGTGGCAACGAACCTGTCCGCCGAGCTCGCACGGGCCTCGAGCACAGACCCATGAGTTTTCACTCGAGCACAGCACCGCAGCTACGACAAGGCCGGTCAACTGCCTTCGAACTACGCCCGGAGTCACACCGGTGGACGTGTCACCCGGGTCTGACACCGCAAGCCTTCATCGGGAACGGTACGTGCAGTCCCGCTGGAAGGAGCTTCTACGGGAACGAGCCGGCATCCCCCACCGACGACCTGTGAATCGCAGAGGATCTGGCCGGTACCGCGGCGACTCAGGCCCCTACCCTGATCCGTTCGGTGGACTGGCAGGATGGGGCTCTGCCTGACGAACTTCAGGAGCCCAGAGCCGGAAGGACGTCATGGTCGAGGTTCACCTCGAACGGGACCGCCGCAAACTGTCGCTGCGCGCGGATTGCGCGAGCTGCGTGGGGCTGTGCTGCGTAGCGCTGGCGTTCGCGAAGACAGCGGGTTTCGGCTTCGACAAGCCGCCGGGAGATCCGTGCCCCAACCTGCAGCAGGACTTCAGCTGCGGCATCCACCCCGTGCTGCGCGAACGTGGCTTCAAGGGATGCACCACCTTCGACTGCGGTGGCGCCGGGCAGAAGGTCACCCAGGTCTCGTTCGGCGGTCGGAGCTGGCGGGACGACCCCGACTCGCGCGAGCTGATGTTCGCCACCTTCCAGGTGATGCGGCCCCTGCACGAGCTGCTGTGGTACCTGGACGACGCGATGTCGCGGTCTGCGGCCGAGCCGCTGCTGGCCGAGCTCGACGGCCTCTTCCTGGAGGTGGAGGCGCTGACCGAGCAGAGTGCCGAGGACGTCATGCTGACCGACGCAAGCGGTCAGCGCGAGCGGGTCAAGGAGCTGCTCTCGCGGGTCAGCGAGCTCGTGCGGGCAGAGGCGCAGCGCGGCCGCGCACCGTCCAAGGCTGACCGCAGGCTTCGGCCGGGCGCCGACCTGCTGGGCGCGGACCTGTCCGGCCAGGACCTGCGCGGGGCGAACCTGCGGGGGGCGCACATGATCGGCGCGAGCCTGCGCCAGGCAGACCTGACCGGAACGAACGTCCTCGGCGCGGACATCAGGGACGCCGACCTGTCCGGAGCCGACCTCTCCCAGGCGCTCTTCCTGACCCAGTTCCAGGTGAGCTCGGCGGACGGCGACCCTGCGACCGTGCTGCCCGCCTCGCTCAGCCGTCCCCCGCACTGGGGGTGAAAGGCACGCATGAGCGCGGTACCGGCGGCAGCGCACACCCTCGCGGTGCTGCGCCACCTGGCCGCCCAACCCGGGCCGGTACCAGCGGGTTCCATCGCCAGGACGCTCGGACTGCCCCGCTCGTCGACCTACCACCTGCTGCGCGTGATGACCGAGGCCGGCTTCGTGGTGCACCTGCCCGAGGAGCGGCGGTACGGGCTCGGCATCAGCGCCTTCGAGCTGGGCACCGCCTACACGCGTCAGGCCCCGCTGGCCAGGCTCGCCCGCCCGGTGCTGGCACGCCTGGTGGACCAGGTCGGTCACAACGCGCACCTGGCCGTGCTGCACGGGCGCGAGGTGCTGTACGTGGTGGAGGAGCGCGCGACCGGGCGGCCGTCGCTGGTCACCGACGTGGGGGTGCGGCTGCCGGCGCAGCTGACCGCGAGCGGGCGCGCCGTGCTGGCGGGGCTGGCGTCGGCCCAGGTGCGGGCACTGTTCCCCGACGCGGATGCCTTCGTCGACCGGCACGGCGCTGGTCCGGCTTCCCTGACGGCCCTGCGTTCACTCCTGACGGACACCCGCCGGGAGGGGTTCGCCCGTGAGGACGGTGAGGTCACACCGGGTTTCGCCTCGATGGCTATGGCCGTGCTCGACCACGCCCAGCACCCGGTGGCAGGGCTGGCGATCACCTGGCCGTGCGACGAGCACTCGGTGCCGCCTGACCTCGCCGCAATGACCCAGCACCTGCGGGCAGCGGTGGAAGTCTTGTCGGCGCGCGTCTCGGGACGTCGATGAGCACCCTGCGAGACGCCGTCCGGGCCGGCCACGTCGTCCTGGACGGTGGGCTGGCGACCACCCTGGAGGCAGCCGGGCACGACCTAGGCGGCGGTCTGTGGTCGGCACGCCTGCTGCTGGACCAGCCCGGCGAGATCGAGACCGTGCACCGGGCCTTCTTCGCGGCCGGGGCGCAGGTGGCGACCACCGCCAGCTACCAGGCCAGCGAGCTGTCGCTGCAGCGCGCCGGCGTGGACCCCGCGCTCCTGCCGCAGCTGCTCCGCCGCAGCGTCGATGCCGCCGTCGCAGCCAGGGACGACACCTGCCCCGGCGGCTGGGTGGCCGGGTCGGTGGGGCCGTACGGCGCCTCGCTCGCGGACGGCTCGGAGTACACCGGGCGCTACGGACTGGGCTCGCACGCCGCGACGGTCTCGGCGCTGCGGACGTTCCACCGGCCGCGGATGGAGCAGCTGCTCGAGGCCGGCGCCGATGTGCTCGCCTGCGAGACCGTCCCCCGGGCGGCCGAGGTGGAGGCGCTGGCGATCGAGCTCGCCGACCTCGGCGCCCCCGCGTGGGTCAGCGTGACGCCTGCCCCCGGTGGTGCCAGCACGCGGCACGGGGAGCCGCTGGCCGCGGCGCTCGAGCCGCTGGCGGGCCTCGCGAACCTGCTCGCCGTCGGAGTGAACTGCTGCGCTCCCGAGGACGTGCTGCCGGCTCTGCAGACGGTGCACGAGGTCACCGGTCAGCCCGGCCTCGCCTACCCGAACAGCGGCGAGACCTGGGACGCCCCGACCCATACCTGGCACAGTCGGCCGCGGTGGGACGCCGATGCCGTCCGGGGCTGGGCCGGCGCCGGGGCCCGTCTGCTGGGTGGTTGCTGCCGCGTGGACCCCTCCGCCATCTTGCACTTGGTCCGGGTCCTGTCGTCGTGAGCCCTGCTGAGGCGGCAGGACACGGACCAAGTGCGGAAAAGGAGGGGCCGGGCGCGGCCAAGTTACCAGCCAGTAGAGTGAGGCTCGGCGCCGGTGGGCCTACCGTGACGCCAGCAGGTCTCGCCGAGGTCAGGAGCCGTCCCCCATGCAGGTCGCCGCCATCGTCATCTGCCTGGCCGTCATGGTCGTCGGGGTCTCGCTGTTCGCGCGCACGATCGCCCAGATCGTGCGGACCGTGAGGGTCGGTCAGCCGGACGCGCGCACCGATGCTCCGGCCACGCGCACCGTGACGCTGGTGCGCGAGTTCCTGGGCCACACCCGGATGGCGAGGCTGCCCGTGGTGGCCGTGGCGCACTGGTTCACGATGGTCTCGTTCGGCATCCTGTTCTTCACCCTGGTGCACGCCGTCGGGCAGCTGTTCGACCCCTACTTCACGCTGCCGCTGATCGGCCATTTCCTGCCCTATGAGTGGGCCACCGAGCTGTTCGCCTGGGGTGGCCTGCTGGGCATCCTGTACCTGATGGTGGTGCGCCAGATCCAGCACCCGCGCCGCAAGGGGACCAGGTCGCGGTTCTACGGCTCGACCTTCTGGCAGGCCTACTACGTCGAGCTCACCATCCTCGGCGTGGTCCTGTGCATCCTGGCCCTGCGCGGCCTGGAGTTCGCACTCGGCAGCGCCACCGGGTCCGAGACCGCAACCGCTCTGCACTTCCCGATGACCGCGTTCCTCGGCGGCGCCTTCGCAGACATGTCCGTGGGGGCGCTGGAGCTGGCGATCGTCCTGGTCGCCGCGGTGAAGATCCTCATCTCGTTCGCGTGGATCATCACGATCTCGCTGCAGCCCACGATGGGCGTGGCCTGGCACCGTTTCCTGGCGTTCCCCAACATCTGGTTCAAGCGCAACGCCGACGGGCGCGTGGCCCTGGGCGAGCTGAAGCCGATGATGGTCGAGGGCAAGCCGATCGACTTCGAGAACATCGAGGAGATGGACGAGGACGCCCCGCTCGGCGTCGGCAAGGTCGAGGACTTCACCTGGAAGGGCCTGCTCGACTTCAACACGTGCACCGAGTGCGGTCGCTGCCAGGACCAGTGCCCGGCCTGGAACACCGAGAAGCCGCTGAGCCCCAAGCTGCTGATCATGGGCCTGCGCGACCACGCGTTCGCCAAGGCCCCGTGGCTGCTGGCCTCCGAGGAGGCGCGCGCCGACCTGCCGGAGTCCGTGACGTCGCAGGTCGACCGTCCGCTGATCGGGGACACCGGCTACTCGCACGAGAACGTCGACGTGCTGCGGGCGTACGACCCGCACGGCGGTGAGGCCGTGATCGACACCGACGTGCTGTGGGCGTGCACGACCTGCGGGGCCTGCGTCGAGCAGTGCCCGGTGGACATCGAGCACGTGGACCACATCGTCGACATGCGCCGCAACCAGGTGCTCGTCGAGTCGGCCTTCCCCTCCGAGCTGGGCGGGCTGTTCAAGAACCTGGAGAAGAACGCCAACCCGTGGGGGATGT